>Ga0335079_10000947_pt1 | contig 32814 bp, 34 predicted proteins | sample Lox_Sample_33_FD_206719 | JGI IMG/M metagenome (GOLD analysis project Ga0335079, IMG submission 206719) | Soil microbial communities from Loxahatchee National Wildlife Refuge, Florida, United States - Lox_Sample_3.3 | ecosystem: Environmental > Terrestrial > Soil > Wetlands | place: USA...
GGCGGCGCGCAAAGCAAGACAATGCGGGGTGGTCTTCACACCCCGCGAAATAAACCCGATTCTCTTGTGAATTCCGTTTACCGCGCCGAGGCAAACGTGCTGCGCTTGCGCCATGCAGCTATCCCGGCTAGACCACAAAGGAGAAGCAAACCAGTCGCTGGCTCGGGAGTTGCCACCGTTCCGTAACCATAGATCAAATCTCCCGCGGGTATACCTTCAAAGTCTATTTCGTAGATCCCGCCGACGCATGACTTGCAGCTACCAAACAGACTGAGTTCATCGAATATGGTTCCCGTTGTGCAGATTGCGGACACCAAGCCGGTGAAATCCCCTCCCACGCCAGAAAACACTAGTTGCGTGGACCCGTTCGGCCCTCGTTGCGAGTTGCAGGACGCGAAGACGCTTGTGCCATCGCAGGTAAAAGTAAGATCCTGCACAGGTCCAATCGTGAAAAGCGTCAGAACGAGGGACGTAAGAGTCACCCCGGTTTGATTTTGGACGCTCTCAATATTTAGCCCACTCGTTGCGGCGACAAGAAAACTCTGGTTTGGCTGAGTGATCGCGATCGGATTAGGCGGATCAACGTTCCGGACGACAACCGTTGGGTCAATGCCGTCTGCCATAGCGGCTGAGCCAATTAAGCCAGCCAACAAGATGCTTGGTACTAGAACTCTAAGAATTTTCACAGGTGGACCCTCCGCACACCATAGGACATCAGCATTACCGCAAGTTTTATGCCTTAATTTTCGTGAATTTAGCACTCGTAAGTCATTTCGTTGCAATAGTTTATTAAGCTACGAAACTAAGCAGCCAATTAGGATGTGCAACGTATTGCCATGATTGGGCCAGAATTAGGCATATTGTGATGAGACTAGCCGCCCAGATGACTCGGAAGATTGGAATCGACGAGGAGCAAGATTGGGCCACGCCGCCATGCTTCCTTTGAATTTGTCCTAATGTCAACTCCGGCTGTCATCTTCATCGGTTCCCTTTTCTGTTATCACATTTAGAGTAATCGCTCGGCAGTCGGCCTCTTTTGATCTTTAAGTAGAGCGCGCTCCGCCGAGCGAGTTCTACACCTTCCTTAGTCGCACGGATGCCACTCGACTCTCAAGGTCATCAGCGACTGTGTGAGAGCTTATGGCATTCAGCGCATAACGTGATCAGGTTTTCCGCGCCGTCATGCCCGAGGCGGCTCCGAGATAGGATGTGGTGTACCTGCAGGTTTTCTGCTGAGCCACAGTTCTGGCACCGCCAGTTGTCTCTGGCGAGGACCTCCTTGCGAAGGAGCCGATAGTTCTCGGCTTCGAGGCACAAGCGAGGTTGTTTTGGCCTTAAGCCGGACACGACAGACCCGCAAGCTCGTGCCGGAAAAAGCTTCGCTGTTCCTCGGGCAACAAGCCGTAAATATGGCGCAACGATAATAGCAGTGCTTCCGCGTCCGTCCCGTCTAGGTTGGCTCCTGCCAAGAAATCTGCACAGATCATCTCCAGACAGTATCCGCGCGACTTGTTGGTTCCCAACATTAAACCTACCGTTTCCAGAGCCCGTTCAATCACCGGCAGTTGACTTTTGTAAAGCTTGAAATACAGGAGCTCCCAGGGCTCGGTTTCCCGACCGGTCAGGTGTTTTTCGACTTCCCCTTTGAATTCTTCTTTCGGAAGCGACCTGGCTTTGTGCAACCAGGTTGCACAGTCGAACTCCTCTTGGTCCCTCCGCGCCACTTTGACAAGCTCAATCGCCTTGCTCCAGCCCACGTCACGAAGCGCCTGCTTCGGAACCTGAGTCAGATTTTCGTGGATGGCCATCAAGTAGTACGCTTTCCTTCGTGAGTCGGGGAAACGTTTCTCTAGGAACTCGTCAAACGACCTCAAGTTCTCGATTCTCCAGTACTGACCCGCCCGCACCTCGCACAAGTATCGTCCGAGCTCCACAAATCGCACGTCCCGTTCTCGCTCTTTCCGTTTTTCCCAGTGCAAGATCTCATCGATCTTCTCGAGCACCGCGAGAGCCCGCCGTCGATTGAGCTTGGGCGCCACGAGTGGCCGCCCGTTAATCCGCAAGCTCATCAAGCCAATCAAGGTCGCTTGCTCCCGGCTTGCGGATGAGATTGCTATCGATGAGTTGCTGATTGCTGAGGCAGAGCCCCAGATGGGCACAGCTCACGCAACCGTTTTGCGGGAATCGGATGCCGCTGTGAGAAACGAACTGTCCCGCTTCAATCTGGCCGGCGGTGGCTTCTACCAAAGTACCGAATTCGCGTCGCTGCTCTTCGGAGATGGTCGCTCGCAAATATTGAATCTCGGGCACCTGCTTTCTAACGAACACGACCAAGGCAACCTCAGAAATTCCCGTGAGCCAGGAATAACAGATCAATTGAGGGTCGAGCGAAAGCAGCCCCTCAGGTTCTTCTGGATAGCGGCTCGTTGTTGTTTTCCAATCGATCAGACAGTGCTGATGATCGAGCATCCCGATCGCATCGATGTACGCTACAAATTCACTACCAGCCGGAAGAGCCTGAGTTACCTTTATCTGCGAATCTCTTTTTGGATCCTGAATTTGAACACGATTATCTCGAGCAAACATTTCGAGCAAATGGACACCCTGATGGAGGATCCGGTCCCAGGATTCTCCCTTTTTGTACTCGAAGGTAGACTCGCGGAAGACAGCCCATTCCTTGTAAAGGACCGCGGTGCTGTCCTCTCCGCAGAACAGAGCACCGATAGCCTTTTCAAAGCAGCGACCAAAAACCATGGCTGCCCGGGTCTCTTTCTCCCGCCAGCCGTCCAGGTAGCGGTAGCGATAGCTGCGAGGGCAGCGCAGATACTGGGTAATTTGCGTGTAGCTATAGACCATCGGAATCTTTCTCTTGCTGGCTTTCGCCGATCGATGTACAGGAAAGCACTTCCCAATCGTCTGCAGCAGCGAATGCATCGAGGTTCTGGAAGGAACGGCCATTCATAGTTAAATATGAAGTCCGGATTATCCCCCGAAGACCCAGTAGAGCCTTTTCATCCACCTGATCATGGCTGAGCAGCTCAGCGTCGTAGCCAAAGTCCCGAAGAAACCAGTTGAGTTTCCAGAGCGCCTTGTCCGTGCAGTACAGCCGCCCGCTGAATAACCGTGCTTCAAACGGTTTTGGTTCTGAAACAAGAAAACGAAGTTCTAGGAAGGGTTTCTGCGGATGCCAACGATAAGCGACCCTTTCCACTTGCACCAGAAAGAAACCATCCAGAGGACTCTCGTGGTGCTGTTGGTTCAAATGCAGTCCCGGAATCTGTCGTCTCATGACTTGACCTCCACCGGCTGAGCATAGGAATTGAGTTTGCACACCAGACCACCCCTGTTTTCCTTCGCCGAAGACGCCAGATGAGAGACAAAGGATTCGACCGAATCGCGGGTCGCGTCCTTGAGCGTCGCTGTGCCACAAAAGTCGGCCGCGTATGCCTTGACCAGAGTGGGATCGAGGTCGTACTGGCGAATGAGAAGACAGAGACGATCCCGTAACCGAGGCTGGCCGTTGTTCGAGCCATTATTCGAGGCGTGAGGCTTGGCCGGCTGCTGATGATTCTCAGACGCCTTCGGAGGTCCGGTCAGCCAACCCAGTTCTTCGACCGAACAGAGACCAATGCCGTACGCTTTGCGTAGGGCGCGATTGACCGCACGCGTCTCTGCGACGCGCATTTCAGCCCCGCGTACCAACGGAGACACGTTCGATGGATCAGCGTCACCATACCCAACGAAGCCCTTCGAGCCTTTGCGCTTGTAAACGGTTGCTTTGAAGACCCAATTCTTAGAACTCCTCTCACAGTGCTCGGGGACGAGCCGAGTGTTGATGCCGCAGCATCGGTTGCGGCTAGCCAGTCGAAGTAACCCGGCATGTGTGACGTACCAGTTGCCATTCAACAGCAGGATGTCTCCGCGAGCAACAGAGAAGCCAAAACTCTCGCCGAGATCGCGGAGAGCACGGACGTGGCGCTGTTGAATTTCCATCCCCCACAATTCCTTGGCCAGGTGGGTATTTGCACGAATCAAGTGTCGTCGTAGCTTTCCTGGATCTAAAGTCATGCACACATTGTATGTATACTACATACACTTTGTCAAGAAAGATTTTCTCCTCGATCACACACACTGCAATACAATGTGCGAGAGATGAGAAAGGACAGTGCGCTATCTTTCCGAGTGCCAGGCCGCCTTAAGGCAGAGCTTGAAAAGGTGGCTTTGGGTGAAGGGCGCAGCCTTGCGCAGGTATGTGAAGCACTACTAGCTGGAGGCCTAGCTGCTTATAGAGCGCAAGGTCCGAAATACCTCCAGCGCTTTCTTTCCCGTCAGAAAACAGATGTCGGAGAATAGCCGCAGTTTTGTGGATCCTGCGACACGTGGTGTCAGGCGCACGCGCGAATGTCCCAATCAATTTTTCGGGGATTCCAGAAGGGGAGATGCGGGCTGGCCACGGCAACCCTTCTTATGCACTGCTCACCAAGACAAAAGTTCAGCGGCCGAAACGACGATGGTCGCGGCTGCGGGTACCGGATACGCCTTAGCAAATCTCTTTGGAATTAGAAGCTAAACTTGCGCGACGGAAAGCGCGTGGATCCTCTGAAAGTCTCCGATGTTCAATGTTGCGACAGCGTAGCCGAGATGTGAGGCCGTCGCGCCAATCAGCAAATCCTCAAAAACCATGGTAATACCATACGCTGGAGACCCATAGAAATAAGCAATCACGAATCCGCCAATACAATGTAGGTAGAGAGGCTCTTCCAACAGTCCATCGATTTCGGCCAGGAACTCTTTCCAAGGTGATGACAGTGGTTTGTCAGCTGACATATTGAAGGTGCTCGGGCCTCATGCGAGTCAGCAAGTTCCAGTGCGCGGCATCATCTGTGCGATTGCTTCTCAACCATTCCTTTTCATTTTCTGTGTGAGGAGGACGTGGAAGAAAATCCTCTTTCACAAGACGACTTTCATCGAGAGCTTCTTCAAGCCGCCTGAGTTCCGACAGTCGCGGGTTATTTTGACTCTCCGCTATCCGCCTCGCAAGTGTGACGACAAAACCCAGCCTGTTTTGCAAGTTGAATTTTCGAGCATTCTCCACAAGCCAGGAATCCGCTTTCGCAAACCTTAGGACAACCCATGGCAAAGCCGCTGCAACTCGAGCATCGAGACTCTGTTGCGACAGAGCTGTGAGCAGGAACTCCGAAGGATTCTTTTCCTGTGTTTTCGTAGCGAGATCTGCGAAGCCCGGGTAATTAAGTCGCGCAAGCATTTCCGTCAGACGCTGATCGTCCACCGGTCCCGGAGTAAAGGCTTCAGATGTCGGCAGCACATCCGGCGACAACCCATAGACCACTGCTGCCCGACGAACCAGCTGAGGTGTGAGCCGACGCTTCCCGTGTTCTAAGCAGTTAAGATGGGCTTGCGATACACCCAATTTGGCTGCGGCTTGGGTTTGGTTCCAGCCCTTGTCAAGTCGTGCGGACTTGAATTCGTACGATGTCATAGTGCTGCATTTATAGCAGAGCTGCTATAATTTGTCAATCACAAAAATGAAGATGACAGCTTCGACACAAAAAGTAACCATATGTTTATTTAATACTCTACAGAACGGCCGACCTTTGCAGGCCGCCGAGATCGAGCCCACAGCCTTCGGCCTAAACGCAATGGAAATCAGGCACAGACAGGTGCCCAGAGCGCGCGATACGCTGGATTTCCCGGTAGTCGGAATCCTGGATCAGTATTTGCAGCCTTTTGAGCATGTTACGGATCATCTTACTCATGCAGATGAATTAAAAGTGCACAAAAGATTTCAAACGGCAAGTATTCCAATCCAAAACAGGCCGAGATGTAGATAGCGGTCGGGAAAGTGGCCCGTTGCTAAAAGTACAAATATGTCAAGAACGGTACTCACGTACCATCCACACGACGGAAGGGAACCCCGTAATCTAGCCACACCGCTGATTCGCGTGTCTCGGAGGGTCCGTGGGAAGCATAGGAACACGAAACATTATTGATGAAGAGCAGACAGAAGGTACCGCTGAGGGCGCAGCAGTGCCGAGCGTTTCCTTGCCTGCACGGAGGACAGGTCCTCGCACCCCAACCGGCAAAGCGAGAAGCAAGCACAACGCGCTCAAGCACGGGATACTGGCTAGTTTCGCCTTGGTACGCGGCGAGTCCAGACCGGAATTTGAAGCTTTGTTGAGCGGGATTCGCAATGATCTTAGGCCCGAAGGAACGCTTGAGGAGGTTCTCGTTGAGAAATTGGCCTCCCTCTTCTGGCGCTACCGCCGATTGTTAATTGCCGAGGGAGCGGAGATTCAGAGGGGAACGAACTACTATAGTTTGGACAAATTCGAACGCGAGGGGCAGGAGGCAGCAGCATTTCTAAGGTCTGAGCAAGAGGCGAAGGCTGGTCTATTCGCGGGGATAAAGAATTCCCACATTCGCGAGTTGTGCATCGAAGCCCTACAAATGTTGAAGCAGTCCATATCGGTTAAGGGCTTTAGGCTATCTCTTGATTCGCGTGTCTTGGTCCAGGTCTACGGCGGTAACGAACTTAAAGCAGCGAACAATCCCGTTATTGTAGCGTACGCCACCTATTTCCGTCCTGGAGGGTATGCTGCTATCGCACGAGAGAAGGAAGAACCTGCAGATGCGGAGAAGCGTAAAGCAAAATTTCTCGATATCTTGCAGCTGCAAATAGATCGACTTCAAGGATATGCGGATTTTGCCGGTAAAAGGGCTGCCCGCAAGGACAAAATCGAAGCCCTTCGCCAAAATGTCCCCTCGGCTCCCGAGGCAGATCGCTTTTTGCGCTATGAAGCGAGCCTCGAGCGGTCGATTGACCGGACGCTCAGCCAACTCGAACGACTGCAAGCGATGCGTCTTGGCCGAGCCGTCCTTCCGCCAATCAAGGTAGAGGTCACATCCTAACCGTCTCAGTCAGGATTCAGCGTCTTGTATTTTAGATGGATGGGCACTCGAGGGATTGGGCGCTTGGGCTGCGCACATGCAAGCGTCTCTGTACGGACCGCTTCTTTCATCTTCTGATGTGCTTTGCTCCCCATTCTCAATCGGCGGAAAGTCCACTTCAGCCAAGTTCAGATACGGGCAGCGCTCGGAATCCATGAAGCAGCGGAAAGCTGTTGGGCGTGCGAGAAACGACCGCGCCGCTGGCTACACGGAATTTGCTCACAACCCTTTGTACGAAATCGAGATTCACGGTGTCCCCGTTCGAGGGCAACTCGGTCCACTTCGCTTCAAAAAGCTCCAACTGGCCATCAGCATCAACCACGAAATCCACCTCTCGTGTGCGATCGCGCCAGAAGAACAGACTGCGAGTGCGTCCGGCGCGGCGCTCGCGGGCGCGCAGCTGCGCGAAGACAAAGGTTTCCCAGACCGCGCTTACCGCCGGGGATTGACGGAGGGCGTCTCCAGAACGAATGTTCAATAGAGCGCAGAGGAGTCCGGTGTCGGCAATGTAGAGTTTTGGGCTCTTGACGATGGATTTCGTACGGTTCGAGAACCACGGCTCAAGCAACGCTACTTGCCCTGAAGCCTCCAGCATGGAAAGCCAGTGGTTCGCTGTGGAAGGCGCGATGCCGACGTCGCGCGCCAAATCCGCCTTATTCAGCAAATTTGCGGAACGCAAGGCACAGGCACGTAAAAAACGCTCGAAGTCCCGCAGGTTTCCTACATTGGCAAGGGACCTCACGTCGCGCTCCAAGTACGTGGCCAGATAAGAGTCGTAGAAGGCCACTTGGTCAATATCCGGGTTGGCATTCAGCTCCGGAAAGCCGCCCCGCACGATGGCCATCTCCACTGTGGTTTGCGGCAGTGCAGCCTGGATTTCCACCAAAGAAAGTGTTTCCAATTCAACAATGTCCGCCCGCCCAGCCAAGGATTCGGACGCATTCTTCATCAAGGTAAATTTCTGCGAACCGGTGAGTAGGTATTGCCCGTTGCGAGTGCGGCTGGCGTCCACCGCTACTTTGAGGTGCCGGAAGAGACCCGGCGCGTATTGCACTTCATCAATGATCACGGGCGGGGGATGGCGATGAAGAAAATTGTGCGGTTCTTTCTCGGCTTGTTCCGCTTCGGTAGGGAGGTCCAGAGAGACAAAACCATAATTCGGGAACAACCGCAGAAAGGTGGAGGTCTTTCCTGTCTGGGGCGCGCCCGTCAGGACGACAACTGGCCTGGTCCTGGCAGAACGTCGCAATCTAGGCTCGACATCCCGCGGTATCCACATGTGCAAAATATGCGATACAATCGCATATTTTACAACAACATTCTAATCTGCCGAGAGTGTAATCTGTTGTTTCTTAATAGTGCAACAATAATTATCTATAACTGTATGGTAATATTTCCGCGTGAGATCTTGCGTCGATCCTTGACAGGATTCTTCTACATTGCCCCCGACTCGAGAGAGTCATCGGAGTGGGCAAAACTTCAAAACGAACTCGAGCAAGTACTTTAGAAAGAATGGTTTAGTGCTCGGCGATCCCCTCGCTCGCAGGGGATTTCCGGGACATTTCGTCTGACCACAGAGATGATCAGTGGACGCGACTTCCCCTCGACCAATCCCTGTCTCCGGCCCATGGCCCAGAGCCGCTACGAGGGTTTCTAGATTGGTTTCGGATGCGCTGCAAGCGCGTCCCGGAAGGCCTTCAAATTCGTCTTGTCCACAATCGAAGTCCCCGTATCAACCCACGTTGGCAAGGGTGATTCGGGGGCCGTCCGCCAGTCTTTGAATTCATGTACAGCGTTGTGATGCAGGTCATCCAGGAATTTCAGGCCGTAATAGCTCATCACATAGGGTTTTTGCGCCACTGTCGCGGTAATCACTCCCCGGTCAATCCAGTCGAGGGTCTCCGGATCTTTATCGAAAGCTACGATTGGAATCTTTCCGGCCATGTCTAGGCGGTGGAGCGCTTCCGCGGCTCCCGATCCTCCTGAGGCCTCCAAAGCTACGATGCCGTCGAATTTTGCTTTGGCCTGGAGCAAGCCGGAAATGCTGTCGTTTGCCACGCGAGGATCCCCATTGTCGTCGAGAGTTTGGATGATCTTCATTCCAGGGAATTTCTTTAGCGCTTCCTGCACCCCGCGCAGCCTCTCGTCTAGATTGAGCTGTCCGGGGATTGTGACGACCACAATTTGTCCCTTACCCTGAAGAATCTGCGCGATCCGCTTTCCGCTTTCTTCTCCAGCACGGAAATTATCCGTACCGATGAACGAGAGCCGTTTGGAGTCGGGAGCGTCGGAATCCACGCAAATCACCGGAATGCCCTGGCTGATTGCACCGTTGATCGCGTCCTGGAACAGCTCGGGCCGCGTCACAGAAATCAGAATTCCAGTGGCCTTGGAGGCCACCGCGGTCTGAAATGCTCTGAGCTCCTCTTGCGGATCGAACTTCTCAGGCCCCACTAAATCGGCTTTCACCCCCATCTGGGTTGAAGCATCGTATAGCCCCGCCTGGGCCTCTTGCCAATATGGCAAAGTTATGTTGGCGGCGACGAATACGTAGTGTTCATCTGGCTGATGGTACGGTGCCTGGCAGGATGTCAGTCCCGTAACAACAAGAACGGCCAGAAGAGCTGGAATCATGCGTTCGCTTCTCATGTGCTCTCTCCTTCTTCCGTTGTCGTTGCTTGGATTCATGCTTTGAAAAACCCGGGATGTAAACAAAGGCGCGGACGGCCCAAGCCTATCACAAGCAAATGCGAGTGGCTTAACTCAATTCGGCCACCGCGTTCTCGAGCCAAGTTCTGGCCAATTTGAGGCCGCATAATAGAAAATACACTGTTGGTATTTCAGACCTAGAGAGAAAGCTTGATTCCCGGCAAGGTTCGACCCGCACGGGTTTCCTGCCATGTGAACACGATGCGATGTATGACGGTTATCGTTGAAACCACCGAAATCACCCAAAGCACCGGCGCCATGCGATTGAAAAGGCCGCCAATAATTAGCAACACCATGCGCTCGGGTCTCTCCATAAAGCCCACCTTGCACAAGGGAATAAGCGATTCTGCCCGCGCCCGCGCGTAACTCACCATGACAGAGCCCGCCGTGGCAATCGCCGCAATCACCACATAAAGGGTACGTCCACTTACGGAGTAATAGACGAGCAAACCCATGTACAGCGCCATGTCAGCATAGCGATCCAGAGTCGAATCGTAGAACGCTCCAAACGCCGTAACCCTTTTTTGCCGTCTGGCCACTTGTCCGTCCAGCATGTCCAGAAAGCCGGCGAAGAAAATAATGATGGCACCCGTACGGAAATTCCCAATGGCAAAATTACCGGCAGCTATGAAATTCACCACCAATCCGAAAAACGTCAGAACGTTTGGGTTGACTCCCGTGGCGGCAATGGCGCCCACAATTTTGTCGAGCAGCCACTTGCCCCCGGTTCCAATCGCACCTGTAACAGTTGCCATGCGCCTGCTAAAGTTCCCTCATTCCGATTTTCGCGGGTGAATCGTTTGAATCGTACACTACGCCCACATAAGGTCGCAAATCCGACCCGGAAATGCATTCGATTTCGTGCATCCCACGGTTCGTTCTTTGGTCTTGACCGCACGAGTGTCTCAGAATACAGTCCCTCGCATGCCTGAAAGAATATCTCCAGCTTTAGCGCTCGCCCGGCGGCACTTTATGGCACAAGGGGCGGCCTATCTCTCAGCCGCGTGGGTTGGCCTGCATTGGCCCGCAGTACTCAGCGCTGCGGATCATGCGCGTCACGCTGCAAGTTCGGCGTTCCCTATGAAGTTCGAGTATTTCACCCCCGAGGAAGCCAAGGAAGTCGAAGCGATTACTGCTCGTGTCATCCCGACGGATGACACGCCTGGGGCCCGAGAAGCCGGAGTCGTCTACTTCATTGACAAAGGGCTTGTTACATTCGCAAAAAGAAACCAGAAACTCTATCGTGACGGGCTGGCCGATGTTCAATCGCGCGTGAAAGAGATGTATTCGAAAGTCGAGAACTTCTCCGCGGCGACCGCCGACGAGCAGGATGCCATCCTCACGTCCTTCGATCACAGCCATCCTTCCGGCCAGCGTCCCTTCCGCTCTCCTGCCAAGGCACCTGATTTTTTCGAGACCATTCGCCAACATACAATCCTGGGATTCCTCATTGATCCCGATTCCGGGCGGGAAGGGAATCGCGACGCAATCGGCTGGAAAGCCATCGGCCGCGAGCCTGGTCACACCTTCCAACCACCCTTTGGCTTTTACGACAAGAATTACCCCGGATGGCAGCCTGATCCCAGGACTACGGACAAACAATGACCGCCGAAACGCCCAAGTACAAGACTTCAGATGAAGTGGATTTCGTCATCGTGGGTTCCGGCGCCGCAGGCGGCATCCTTGCCAAGGAGCTATCCTCAAGCGGTTTACGCGTCGTTGTCTTGGAACAGGGACCCTATCTCACCCCCGATCAATTCACTCACGATGAGATCAAGGTTCTGAACGAAGACTTCCTGACGAATCATCCGGAACTCCAGCCGAACACGTTCCGGAAAACGCCCCAGGATAAGGCCAAAAAACAGCGCGCGCTGATTTACGGGCGCCTCGTCGGCGGCACCAGCGTCCATTTCACGGCGAATTTTTGGCGTTTTCACGAAATTGATTTCATCGAGCGCAGTAAGGTCGGTCCCGTGCCAGGAAGCACATTTTCTGACTGGCCGATCCGGTATGCGGATCTCGAGCCTTATTACACCAAAGTGGAGTGGGAGGTCGGTGTATCCGGCCTGGCAAATGCTAGCCCTTTTGATCCTCCTCGCTCCAAGCCTTATCCGATGCCACCTCTGCCGGTGAAATCCTCAGGTGTGATCTTTGAGCGTGCCGCCCGCAAACTAGGCTGGCATCCTTTTCCCGCGCCGATGGCAATCCTGTCTGAACCACGCCCGGGCCGCAGCGCCTGCGTCAATTGCGGCTTTTGCATGCTTTTCGGCTGCGAGGTGAGCGCCAAATCCAGTTCTCTCGCCAGCATGATTCCCCTCGCGGAACGGACTGGCCTTTGCGAGATTCGTCCGAACAGCTACGTCCATCGCATTGAGACCGACGCCAACGGCCGCGCTACCGGAGCTGTCTATTTCGACAAGCAGCGAAACGTCCACATGCAGAAAGCCAAAGCGGTGATCGTGTGCGCCAACGGCGCGGAAACGCCGCGCCTGCTGCTGCTCTCGGCCTCACATCAATTTCCCAACGGTTTAGCCAATTCCAGTGGATATGTCGGAAAGAATCTCATGCTCAATTCTGGCGGCATCTCCTTCGGAGTTTTCGACGAGCCGTTGAACGACTACAAAGGCTATGCAGTCAGCCGCGTCCTTCATGATTTCTACGAACTGGATCCGAATAAGATGGGTTTCGTAGGTGGCGGCGGACTGGATGCCCGCTTCGACATTACCCCGGTGGCGTTCGCCTCGGCTGCGCTTCCCCCGGGCACGCCCCTCTGGGGAAAGGACTTCAAGCGCACTCTGGCTCACAACTTCCCGCGGACGACGGAAATCTTTGCCCACGCCACTTCCTTGCCCGTCGAGGATAATAGTTTCTCGCTCGATCCCGATGTGAAAGACGCTTGGGGGCTTCCTGCTCTTCGCATGACGTACAAGGACCACCCAGACGACATCAAGCTTTCCAAATGGCTCGTCGAACGTTCACGCGAATTGCTAGATGCCGCAGGCGCGAAGCAGAAATGGAGCTTTCCCGTGCAGGAACAACAGTTCGCTGTCCATCTCCTCGGTACCTGCCGCATGGGAAACGATCCCAAAACATCAGTCATCAATCCCGATCACCGCACCCACGACGTCAAGAATCTTTTCCTCTGTGATGGCAGCAGCTTCGTCACCTCCGGCCGCGGCCAGCCTACTTGCACGATCGAAGCACTAGCCTTCCGTGCGTCGGATCGCATTCGCGATCTCGCCAAGCGCGGAGAAATCTAATGCAATTTGAAGCCAAACTCTTCTGTTCTCCTGCCTTCTGATAGACTTTGGCTTTCCATCAGAGGGGGACTTAATGAACCGCGGGCGTAGAGAGTGGATTGGCCTTTCTCTTTTGACAGTTTGCTTCTTCCTTTCCGTTGAAGTCTTCGGGCAAGCAAACCGGCAGGAAGCGATGCAGCAGATGCCCGAAAAAACCGCGGCCCAGCAGTTCAAGAACATCCAGGTTCTGAAGGACATTCCCGCCGACCAGCTCATCCCCGCCATGCAATTCATTGCCGCGTCCCTTGGCGTGGATTGCGAATTCTGTCACGTAGAGCACGCTTTCGATAAAGACGACAAGAAGCCAAAGGTGACTGCCCGAAAGATGATGGAAATGATGATGACCATCAACCGGGAAAACTTCGACGGCCATCGCCAGGTAACCTGCTATACGTGCCACAGGGGTTCCTCAAAGCCAGTCGCTACCCCGATCATTGCCGCAGAAGTGCGCATACCGGAGATGACGGCCAGTGAAACAGTTCCAGCTTCGGCGTTCCCCAAACCGGAAGAACTGCTCGATAAGTATTTGGCAGCCGTGGGAGGCGCCCAGGCGCTGCAGAAGATCAGCACCCGCGTAGAGAAGGGCACGGTGACCGCCTTCGGCGACCAAAAACTCCCCATCGAGATCTATTCCAAGGCTCCCGATGAGCGTGTTTCCATCATGCACATGAAGCAGGGAGAGAGCGTCACGGCTTACAATGGCAAGCAGGGATGGCTCAGTTTTCCTGGGCGAGTCCACATGATGAACGCCCAAGAGGGCGCCGAGGCCCGTCTTGATGCCGACATGAACTTTGCGGTGGATGTGCCCCACATGTTTCAAAAGTTTGAAGTTCGGCCCGGTGAACAGGTTGACGGCCAGGACACTTGGCTGGTCATCGGCCAGAATGAGGGCCAGCCCCCTCTCAAACTTTATTTCGATCAGAAAACCGGCCTGCTAATTCGCATGTTGCGCTACGTTGATTCGCCGCTAGGCTACAATCCTACGCAAGTTGACTATGCCGATTACCGCGACGCCGGTGGTGTTAAAATCCCGTTTCAATGGACTCTGGCCCGTCCGGGCGGGCGGTTCACGATTCAGGTGGAGCAAATCGAGCAAAATATTGCTATAGACGATGCTGTCTTTGCTCCGCCGAAGCCCCCGTCTCCCTGAACAACTGAATTCCGCTGTCCTTAGACTTTCTATTCCTTCTTCTCGGTGGGGTTGGCCGGCTCGTTTTGGGAAGGTGTGCCTGATTCCGTATCCTCCGCGGAAGGCTTCGCAGGTTCGGAAGTCCCTGGCTTGTTCAAATATTTCACGATCAGGGATATTCGTCTGTTGGAGGGATCAAGCGGATCCTTGGGGTTGCGTAGTCTCTGATCGGCAAAACCCCGCACTTGCGAGACCTGGTCCGCGCGTATGCCGTTACTCTGCATGAGTCTTCGCGCCGCGTTGGCCCGGTCGGTGGAGAGCTCCCAATTGCCGTAATTGCTATCAGGCGGATACTTCTTCGAGTCCGTGTGCCCCTCCAAGGCGAGCTTGTTCGGCAATTTCCCCAACTCTTGCGCGAGCAGTTTAAGAAGGTCCTCGCCGTCAGCGCTGATCTTAGTACTCCCACTGTCAAAAAACGTGCCATTCGCCGACTCGGTTAGTTCAATCCGAAGGCCCTCGTTCGTGACAGTCATGTCTATGTGGTTCTTCAATTTGTCGAAGTTCGGCACCTCTTTAATGGCTCTTTGTAGCTCTTCCTTAAGCTGCTCCATGTTGTCTTTGGTCACGACAAAGTTTTGCCCGGACCCGACCATGTCGCTCCCGACTTGTTTTGCGGTCCCCGTCGGGTCTTTGAAGTATCCGCCGACTGCTTCCTGAATCTGCTTGCTGGAGTTCATCAACCACAACACGATAAACAGCGCCATCATCGCAGTCACAAAGTCCGCGTACGCCACTTTCCACGCTCCGCCATGGTGCCCTACGTGGCCGCCCTTCTTTTTGATGATGATCTTCGGTGATGTCCCTACCATTTTTGGCCGTGTTGCCGCTACGCCGCTGCTTCCGCGGGCGCCGCTGTTTCTCCTTTGTCCTTGATGGTCCTCTCTGTTTCCTGGAATGTGGGCCGGACGTGACCTGGTACCGCTCTTCTGCCGATCTCCACGGCCACGGTTGGCGCCATCCCTTTGATGAACGCAACGATCGCCACGCGCAGCACGTAATAGTAGGCGTGCTCTTCATCCGCGGCTTTCGCCATGCTGGAAGAAATCGGCCCGATCAATCCGTAACAGAGCAGAATTCCTAGAAAAGTTCCCACCAGCGCGGCCGCCACCTTGTGCCCGATTTCTTCCGGCGGCCCGCCCAATGCTCCCATCGTGATCACCACGCCGAGCACGGCGGCGACGATTCCTAGACCCGGAAGGGAATCGGCCATCGTCGTGAGCGCCGCCACGGGCTGCGTGGTTTCGTGATGATGCACCTCCATGTCGAGGTCCATCATCTGGTCCAAATCAAACGGTTCCACGCCACCACTTGCCGTCATACGAATGGTGTCGCAGACGAAAGCAAGCGCGTGGTGATCCTTCAAGAACTTCGGATACTTCGAGAACACTGGACTTTTGTCAGGGGCGTCGCTATCAGTTTCCAGGGCCATCAGGCCTTCCTTCCTTGCCCTCCCAAACAGCTGATACAACATCTTGAGAGTCTCCAGATATCTCTCCTTGGAGTATTTTGACCCTCCGAACGCACTTGCGATTCCCCCGATTATCGCCTTCAAGATGTGTAACGGATTTGCGATCAGCACCGTTCCGGCTGCCGCTCCCCCGATGATGATGAGTTCCGCCGGTTGCAGCAGCACTCGGATGTTCCCGTGCTCCATCAGATAGCCGGCTACAACCGCGCCGAACACTACGACGATTCCGATAATGGCAAACATATTGCTCCGGTCCCCTGTGCCTTGGTTTTTAATCTTGGTGCACGATCACCCGGTCTCCTCCCTGCTGAATGCTCTCCTCCAATGCAGCACGCGCACGTTCGACGATCGTCTCCGCGCCGTCTCCTTCTTTCGCACCGGCCCCGCCCATGGACGCCGTCAAGCGAATGTGGTCGCCCCACCACGTCGCCTCTGCGCAGTGCACCATTCTCCTCAACCGGTCTCCTACCCTCATCACTTCCCACACATTGCACTCCATCGCCACCGCTAGAAATTCCGTTTCTGTCCATCGCCCTAAAAGGTCTGTGGGGCGCAGACTGTTTGCCAGCGTTCGTGCCACTACCCTCATCACCGTGCTCACTGCTCCGCTGCCGTCCCTTGCGCGCAAATCGTCAATGTGGTCCACCTTGATTGCCAGCACGCTGAACGGCACACGATGCAGCATGAACGTTTCAATGCGTTCTCGAATCTGGGTTTGCGTGTATTCATGAGTGAGCGCGCCCGTCAGCGGATCGGTGCAGCCCAATTCCACGAGTTTGCTCAACCGGTGATCGAAATGCAGCGACGATCCCGCTTGCTCGAAACATTCTGCCGCCCCGAGGATTCGCCCGCTACCATCGCGAATCGGCATCGCGCGCAGCCTCACGAGTACCGGATACCCTGATTTGTGCCGGAGCGAGAGTTGCGCCTCGATCGCCCTCCCGTCCCGCATTGCCGTCCCCACGGGAGCTGCCATCCCACTCAGCATATTGTTTTCACGGTCAATGTGCCCCAGTAGGTGGTCGCTGCATTGTCTTCCCAGCATCTCTTGGCTCAGATGACCTGTGATCGCCTCCGCGCCCTCGTTCCAGAAGACCACATGTAGCTCCCGGTCCACCATGAACACTCCCGCTGTGAGCGCCTGCAGCACGCTCCGATAGATCTCTGGTTCGTCGAACCCTTTCATCAGTGTTTTTCGACACCCATTCCCTCTTTTGATCGGCAAGTTCGACTCCATCTCCAGTTCTATTATTTCCTGCATTTTCAATGGATTCCGGGAGCGGTAGATCACATCGGGTCACACTTCTGGGAACCTGCACCATTTCGGAACAGCATCCTTCGCGAATATCAATTATGCAGAGGGCAGCTGCCCCTCAGCCCCACAAGGGCGGCAGATTCGCTATCCGCGGTCTTTTCTCAAGCTCACTACTCTTTATCGTATGGGGGAGACTACCAAGGAGAGCTTGAAAACGGATCTGAATTCAATTTCCGCCTTCGAAACTCCGTCTTCTACATCTGGAGAGCCCTAGCTGACGAACCCGGGAATCAAGCTCCAGGCTTGGGTACAACCGCGCTTTGCGACTGGGATCGTACTCCAGGCATGCTCTCATCAGTTCCCTATACGACCTCTACATTGGCGTCGTGACCTGGCGCGGAAGCGATCTTGCCGTCGCATGTCAAAAGAGGAGCGTCGAGCAGTTCAGCGAGCGCCACGTATGCCGCATGGTAGGCCGTCAGCGCTGCGCGGAGTTCCCAAACGCGAGGAATAAGGAAATCATGCGGATAACGAGTAAGTGGTAGATCGCCGAGATCCTCGAGCGCTTCCTGCCCTCGCTGCGCGGTAATCGTCCTATCCCGAACATAACGCCGCAACACCTGAGTCACTTCGATGTCGAGGAGATGAGGAGCGTGGAGCGACTCAGAAGGAGCAAAGTTACGATGATCGATTTTGATCCCCACGGGCGACTGAAGAAGCCACTCTATTGCGGCCGATGCATCGAGAACAATCACCGTGCATCTCGCTCGCGGCGTACGGCTTCGGCCGCGGATACCGGGCTTTCAACTCGAGAGCGTCGGCGCAAGCGTTCCCGCAGTTCGGCGACCGTGGGCCGCTCGGCAAGTTGGCGAATCTCCGCCAGGAGGAAATCCGAAAAAGACATCCCGGCCACGGCGGCCTGCGCCTTCAAAGTGCGATGCACACTGTCAGGCACATTACGAACCTGAATCATCTTGGGCATACTTCAAACATGCAATCATGTGGAGCACATGTCAGCTCGGGGCAAGGGCACCGGGAGGCGCAAACGAATATTGAAGCCTGATTGGAATGGTGGGCCCTGGGTGGACCTGAGCCACCGACCTCGCCCTTATCAGTAATGAGGCCCCTGGTCTCGGAGTGTCATTCTTCGCGATACCGGACGCGGTCCGGCTCGACAATCCAAAGCTGATGCTTTGGCGAGAGTTGCAGCAACACGGGGACGAGGCGCTTCAAAAGAGCAACAAGCGTCGGCTTGTCTTGGGACTCAGGCCGAAAGACCACGATTCCAGGATGGGATTTTGGAGGGTATGCTTGGACATTCGCGAAATCCAAGTCCAACGTCATCAACACGCGATCTTCCTTTCGGCAACGCTCGGACAGCAGCGAATCGCTGGCACCCGAGAGTTTCTCGTCGGAGACCGTATCCGCTTCGAAACCCGCTCCACGAAGGACCGACGCGTATTCTGTTGGTAGATTCTCGTCGACTTTGAACTTCAAGCTTTGGTTTCCAGCGGCAAATCCACGGTGCCCTCGCGCGTCAACTCAGCCGCATACGCCAACGCCGCATCGATATCCGGGTCCGTTAGTGCTGCGTAGTTCCGCAATATCTCTTCGCGCGGTACACCCGCCGCAACGTTGTCCACTATGACGGATACCAAGACACGTGTTCCGCGCACACACGCTCGGCCGTGGCAGACTGTCGGGTTTACACTGATTCGCTCACGCCAGTTTTGCATAGGTTCATTCTAACCAGATTCAGCCTCCAGCGCTATCATCGGCGTCTTGGCGATTTGATGGTGGGCCCGGGTGGAGATCCTTACTTGCCTGGTCAACACACGAACGTTGCACACGAAGTCCTGATACAACGGTCTTGGAACGGTCGCATGGAGTGCGCGGCCGTGTCTCACGTTGACGCTTGTTGTCAAAACAATTGGGCGCAGGGGTAGCGGTTTAGCAATCCGCCGCCTTTAGGCTCTCGGCAACGCCCTGATTCTGTCTTGCGGCTCGGTTTGGGCCTGCGCTCGTATTGGGATTCGGCTCATCACCGTACTTCCTGAAGTGCGTCACCCGGAATTTTGATCTCATCTCTGCGTCAATTTGAGATGGTGTTGCTGTATCCTATCGGAGCACAGCTTGGGGAACAGTTGTTCCCAGACAAGGCTATACCTGCCCGACTATGGGTTCCGCGCCGGTCGCAAGTAATCGAATCCGACCAACAGGACCTGGGACTGAAATCTTTCTTAGATGACAATTCTCCCACGAGGGGAAACGGGAGATACGTTGCCTCTGATCGCCCTGAGTGTAATGCTGTCCGGTCAAACCTAAGGTTGGCAAATAGTTGGCAAATTGCATTTTTGAGAAGTATTCCTCAAGAGGGGAAAAGTGAGAATAGCCGCGTATGTACTGGTGTGATTTTGCTGGTGGGCCCTGGCTGACGATCTTAGAACTCTTCCGCCGGGTCAGATCGTCGCAGGGGTTCCGCACATTGGAGAGCTCTCGCTGCTCTAATTCTGCCGAAGAGCATTGAGCGCCGGTTGTCGCCTGCGCCCAGGTGCCGTTCCGAAACGCCGCTGCCGGAAAGCGGCCCCAGCGCCAACTTGTTCGGTAAGCCGGAACTTAGTGAGAGAATACTGCCATGGGGCACCAATTGACTCACCTCGGTGTCTAGATAATGCGAGATGCTTTTTTCTGTGGGTCGCCTTCCAATGATTTGCCGAGTCAGAATTGCATTTGCGGCCTTGCTCATTGTTGCATGTGGTTGCACCAAGTCGTCGCGTCGTCCCTCTGGAGTGCCTGAAAGCGCTGTTTGGACTGAAGGGGCTTTCGTCGAATGTTCGATTGATGAAAATTCCCATGCGCATCGATGCACAATCTACGACGACAAGTCTGGCGCAGTCCTCTTGGCCGGTCTGTTCGTGCTCACCGGTACCGGACGCGAAGCCCAAAAGCGAGACCTGAAGTATCAAGCTTTCGATGGCACGAAGATACTCTTACAGGGCGCTCGTGCGCTCGAACCACTTCTGCTCACGGAATGGGCTGTGCCAAGCAGCTTCGAAAGTAGGTTAGTTATGTTTGCCGGGACCCAGGCGGTCAATTGTGGGCATGTGAAACCCGGGCAAGACCCCCGTGCTTCGTCTGACTGTGCTCTCGCGGCCTTTCAGCGTAGAAAGCCTTTCTACGTCAGTTATGACGACGCATGGCGATGGGCTTCGAGTGGATTCGCCGGAAACTCCGAAGGCGAGCTCCATTTCGTTGAGTATAAAGTCACCAAATTCCCCGAGTCCGTCTACAACCTTGTAGAGCTGGCGGACGACAACCACATCATATTCGGAGCCTGCCCGAAACCGGTGACGCTGACGAGAACCGACTCTGGGCAGCTGACCTGCGTCAAACCCATCGGAACCCAGAAGAAGTGAGCCGATTTGCGGTCAGGTCCTGACGGGTTCACGGGCTACCCCCATTCATCGCGGCAGAACACTGAAACACGCGAAGTGTTCTGGTGGAAAGATACTCTTCGCGTTCTGCGGTGCGCAGCTAGGGGTGAACACAGGAACATACGCAGTGTTCACCTCTAAAGATAGGCGTTCCGTTCACCGAGGCCGTGTCGCAAAGCTCCGTCGAAGAACAGACTGCGGCGAATAACTCTGAAAAATGACCGCGGACGAGAACCTCGATTTGGGCGGGAGCGACCCCGGTGTTTGTGCGGTTTTGCCGCCCAAACGTGCTCACCGGGTCGCTCCCGCCCAAATTGTTTCCTGAATGGGCCAAATGTTTCGTCCGCGTGCCGGAGGGGAGAAAACGAAACCAAGATATTTTTGCATTCGTGTGCGTATTTTTTCTTGGACAGATTTTTCCGACTTCTTGCCCATTAGTATAAATAGAGGGCACTCCGCCAAGTCATCCCTCCAACCTTCCTCAGGATTTCAGACAGCCATGCGCTCTACTCTCGACAGCACCGACTTGTCTCATCTCCAAGAAGTCCAAGGGGCCACAGGAGGGGAGCAGCTCGCACCCGATGATTTGTTCGCATTGCGTGCGTTTTTTCTCCTGCTCGACGCGTGGGACCGAAACAGCAAGGCTGCGAGTCCCGTTGACACGCCAGCAAAATCGGCGCAAGGTGAGCGGCACGCGTGCGCTGTTAGCGCCCGCCGGCAGAGGGCCGCATGAGACAAGCTGTCTTGTATGCAAGAGTGTCGAGCAAGGACCAGGAACGCGAAGGCTTTTCCATCCCCGCGCAACTGAAATTTCTCCGGGAATACGCGCAAAGTCACGAGTTCAACGTCCTGCATGAGTTTGTGGATGTGGAGACGGCCAAGACAACAGGCCGAAAGCAATTCGGCGAGATGGTGCGTTTTCTGCGCGATCACAAAACGTGTCGCGTTGTTTTGGTCGAGAAAACCGACCGGCTGTATCGCAACTTCCGCGACTGCGTGACGCTGGAAGACCTCGATGTTGAAATTCACCTACCCAAGGAAGGCCAGATCATCAGCAAGGACTCCAAGTCACAAGCCAAGCTGGTACACGGCATTCAGCTTGTCATCGCCCGAAACTACATCGAAAACCTGCGCGATGAAGTACGCAAGGGCATGCGCGAAAAAGCGGCGCAAGGCATTTATCCTAGCCGGCCGCCGCTAGGCTATCGGAATAACAAATTGCTGCGCACTATCGAGGTTGACCCCGACAACGCCCCGATCGCGCAGCGAATGTTTGAGCTATACGCGACTGGCTCGTACTCGCTTGCCACCTTGCGCCTGTTTCTCAAAGCCGAATACGGAAAGGTTCTGTCGAAGTGGCACATCGAAAAGCTTTTGAGGAATCCGTTCTACATCGGCACATACGAATGGGAAGGCAAGAGCTACGCAGGCACGCATCCTCCCCTTGTGAGCCCTGATATATTCTCCCGCGTGCGCGAGGTGCTGAGTGGTAAGGCGCGCCCTCGTAAACAGATACACGAGTTTGCATTCTCCGGTTTGCTGCGCTGTGCTTATGATAACTGCGCGGTGACAGCCGAATTCAAGAAGCAGAAGTACACCTACTACCGCTGCACTGGTTATCGCGGCAAGTGCGATCTGCCCTATTTTCGCGAAGAAGCGATGGCCGAGCGTCTCGGCCAGGTCTTACAAGCGATCCGAATCCCGGATGACGTGCTCGCGCAGCTTGAAGAGTCCTTGCTTTCCGATAAAACCCACGAGGAAACGCTCAGGAAGCGCCAGGTGGAGCGAATCGAACAGCGGCTAGCCCAACTCCGCAGACGGTTGGAGCAGGCTTACGTGGATCGCCTGGACGGAAAAATCACTGAGGAATTTTGGGAGGCGAAATCCGCCGAGTGGCAGGAGGAAGAACAGGCGCTCTTGGCTTCCTTGCGGGAGCTCGAACAGGCGGAAAATCCGGACCGTGCGCTCGACCGCGTTCGCATTTTAGAACTCGCGAATAAGGCGCATTCTCTGTACGTTACGCAGACTCCGCAGGAAAAGGCGAAATTGTTGAGAATGGTGCTATCGAACTGCGCCGTGGACGCGGTAAGTGTTTATCCCACCTACAGAAAGCCCTTCGACATGATCTTCGACCGGGCAAAAACAGGGGAATGGTGGGCCTGGGTGGACTTGAACCACCGACCTCGCCCTTATCAGGGGCGCGCTCTAGCCACCTGAGCTACAGGCCCGTTACAACCGCACAAAATTCTAACACGCTCATCGCGGCACTGTACAACGCCCGCCACTTTGTTGCGTCTACTGTACAAACCCGACATTCGGGGTCGGAGCGCCGCCTTCCGGAATCTCCTTGATCGGCCCGAACTGCGTTTCGTAGCGCGAAATATTCTCGCCCAGCGCTCGCCAGATGCGTTTCGCATGGCCCGGGCTCACGATCACACTGCTCAAGAGCTTGCCCTGCGTTCCATTCGGGAAAATATAGATGAAGTTGAGCGTGAACTCCTCCACATTGTGATGAATCATCATCAGGTTGCTGTACAGTCCCTGCAACTCTTTCTCGTCGGCTTTGATTTGCATTTGTCCTTGCGGCGGCTGTTGCTCTGCCATGGTTGCCTCTCCTGAATTGCCTTCCCGAAGGTACCACAGCGGCCCAGGAAGTGCCTGCAATGTTCTGCTCTGCGGCATTTCTCATTTGCCGCATGGAAAATTTGGCGTGAAGTTCCATTGACATCGGAACGTATTAAAGGTAGTGTTGTAGCGATATTAACTAGAGTTAACTTCTCTCAGAATTATGTCCGACCCCACCATCGAAACCCCGGTTCTGATCGCAAATCAGGATTCCCACCGCCGGAGTGCATCCCGCCTCCCCGCCGCTTCTCCGTCTCTTCCGGAGGTCCACCGCAGTATCCCTATCGCTTCGGGAGCATCCTGGCTACGGAAAGTCCTGGCTTTTGCCGGTCCCGGCTACTTGGTGGCCGTTGGCTATATGGATCCGGGCAATTGGGCCACGGACATCGGCGGTGGCGCCAAGTTTGGCTATACCCTTCTCAGCGTCATCCTGATCAGCAACCTCATGGCCATGCTGCTGCAGGCGCTCTCCGCCAAGCTCGGCATCGTGACCGGCCGTGACCTTGCTCAATCTTGCCGCGAGCATTATTCGCCCCGCACTTCCTTCGTCCTTTGGATTGTGTGCGAAATTGCGATTGCCGCCTGCGATCTTGCTGAGGTGTTGGGCTCCGCTGTCGCGCTTCAACTTCTTTTTGGCCTTCCCCTCCTCGCTGGCGTCCTGATCACTGCCATGGACGTCCTGATCGTTCTTGCTCTTCAGGGGCGGGGCTTCCGGCTCGTCGAGGCGTTCGTTGTCACGCTCATCGCCACCATCGCCGCTTGCTTCGCCTACGAGATCTTCTTTGCGCGTCCCCTGTGGCTCGAAGCTGCTCGCGGCTTCATTCCGCAAGCGGAGATTTTTCGCAACAAAGAGATGCTGTATATCGCCATCGGCATCCTCGGCGCCACCGTCATGCCCCATAATCTCTATCTTCATTCGAGCATCGTGCAGACGCGTGACTTCGGCAACGGATCCAAAGACAAGCGGGAGGCGATTCGCTACGCCGTCTTCGATTCCACACTCGCCCTTGGTTTCGCGCTGTTCATTAACGCCGCTATCCTCGTTCTCGGCGCCGCGGCATTTCATACCCGCGGCCTCTCCAGCGTTGCGGACATTGGCGAAGCTTACAAGCTTCTAAGTCCTGTTCTTGGCGCCAGCTTTGCCAGCACGCTCTTCGCCTGCGCTTTATTGGCTTCCGGCCAGAATTCCACACTGACGGGAACTCTCGCTGGACAGATCGTCATGGAAGGCTTTCTCCACATCCGTCTCAAGCCCTGGCTCAGGCGCCTCATTACGCGTTCCCTTGCCATCATTCCGGCCGCGCTTGTCATCGGCATTTCAGGCGAGGGCAAGCTCACCTCGCTTCTCATCCTCAGCCAGGTTGTGCTTAGCTTTCAGTTACCCTTTGCTGTGATTCCCCTGGTGCAATTCACCAGCGATCGCCGTCGAATGGGAGAATTCGCGAACTCCTGGCTCACGAATGTCACCGCATGGGTTGTCGCTGCTGCAATCCTTGTTTTCAATGGCGAACTGCTCTGGCTCACCCTGCGCTGAACTTCTCACCGTTTAGTTTCCAGCCACCGCTTTCTTGTGCGAAAATTTCTGTTTCGGATGCCATCCTCTGCCAAACCAAAGCCACGTTTTGCCGCTGCCCTGCTGATCGCCGTTCTGGCTGTTGCGGTCATATGTATTGGCTATGCCGTGCTTCATAGCGGTCCCTGGATTGTTCCAGAGGAGGCCAAGAAAGTGAAAAATCCGCTGGCTCCCTCGGAAGCTGAACTCGCAGTTGCGCGCTCCATCTATCTGGAAAAATGCTCGGACTGCCACGGCGAATCCGGAAGAGGTGACGGCCCTCAAGCCAAAATGTACGATACTCAGCCGGCCGACCTCACCGACGATTCACAACTCAACAAAGTCACCGACGGCGAGCTCTTCTACAAAATTACTCATGGCCACAAACCCATGCCCGCTTTCAAGAAACGCCTCTCGGATACCCAGCGCTGGCAGCTGGTTCTCCTTATCCGCGCCATCTCCCACTCCACTTCTCCTGTCTTCCCAGCTTCAAAGTAGGTTGAACCCGTGCAGTTTCCCAGTGTTTCTCCAGCTCCTTGAATTTCAGAGGGCGGCTTTCCGCTTGCGTTCTGGTGTTTGCATCCAGGGATGCGTCTGCGCCAAAACAAAGAGGGCTCGCATCTTCCGATGCGAGCCCCGGAGGAACTCTGTGCAAGTTCTGAAATCGTCCAAGAATTGCCGCCGGCTTCTACGCCCCCGCCGCCTTCACCTGTTGCAACGCAGCCGCCACCTCTTTCAAATCAGGCACCACCGGAATGTCGTAATTCTTGATCCACGCGATCTTCCCGTCTTTGTTCACGATTACGATCGCGCGTCCCGTGATCCCTTTGTCCGCGAGGTACACTCCGTATTTCTCCGCCATTGCTCCACGCGGATGGAAATCCGCCAGCAGGGAATACGTAATCCCCATCTTCTCCGCGAACGCTTTGTGCGACCACACGCTGTCCACGCTTACTCCCAGCACTTCCGCGTCCAGGGTCCCGAACTGCTTCATGTCATTCACGAAACAAATATGCTCGTTCGTGCAGACCGGGCTCCAATCGAGTGGATAGAAGACCAGCACGACGTTCTTTGTCCCAGCGAAATCCGAAAGCTTTACTTCCTTCTTGTCCTGGTTCTGCAGCGTAAAATCCGGCGCTGTCTGTCCCACCGCGAGGCTCATCTTGATCTCCCTTCTGGTCAAATCCACACGAAAGCATCTTACTCAATCTCTTCCGTCTCCGCCAACCACTCACGTAATGGATTTAGCGTGTTCGCTTGCTCCTCGCGATCTTGTCTGAGGTCCCCACACGCTCTCTTTTCTTCCTTATTCAGTCGCAGTACACTCTGCGCCGGGAGTTCACCATGAGCGCAGAGGCTTCCCACCGCGCACTAGGCATGACTCTGCCCCAGCTCGTTGATCGTTACATCTACCATGCCCTTGAGTTCGGAACACCGGTTCCTCTCTCTTCTTTTGGCCTCGGTCTTGCCGAGACGCAGCGCGTTTTCTCCGCCTTCGACGAGGACTACCACATCAGCCGCTTCCTCCACTTCTCCGAAGAGAATGGGATCCCCATTTCCATCAACGGCATCCCCGCGACCCACGTCTCCCTCGACTCCGACATTCAATCCATCCTGTGATCATGACCTCCCCAAGCCTTCTAACCGGGGAGCTATTCGGTGACCCGAAGAAAGTCCCGCCACACAATCTGATCGCCAAGCAGTAGATCCACTCGATAGATCCCCGGCGACAATCCAATCAGCGGAAGGTTCCACGTTGTTGACATGTATCTCCCCGGTGATAACGACAATTTTTGCGGTTTGGATTCCGTGAGCAGGACGTTCTCCAGATTGTAGAGCCGCAACACGCAGATTGTTTTCACTTTTTCAGATGGGGTCCAATTGACGAATACCGAAGCATTAGCATCCCGATGGGAAAAGACCTGCCGGTAATCAGTCACAAAGGGCGGTTGTCCAGCCCGTTTTTCGATATAACTTGTCAACGTCGCAAGACCGATGTCATGCGACTTCACCACGACCGGTAAAAATTCGCCCCTTCTCGCTAAATCTCCTAATGATGTCGGCTCGTTAGACATCGGCATTGGCAACAGGCTCAGCGGCACTGCCAGAGCACTCGACTCGATTTCACCGTAGCCGGTCTGATTGCCGGTCTGATTCATTAGCCCAAGAATCTTCATCGGTTCGCCGCCTGGGGCAATTGCTCCTCCGATCAATCCCACATATTCGCCGTATGGATCCAGCAACGCCCCGCCGAATGACTGCATCGTAGCGGCTGAGGCGACCAGAAGTCTGGCACCCGCACGCGGAAACGTATTCTTCCCGGTGATGCTACCATCGGTAATCTTCGCTCCTGCCGGCCCCCATTCCAAGAACACGCAGTTATCGCCTACGTTGACTGCTTTCTTCGGTCCCCGTTTCAATTGCGAAGGCGCTTGGCCTGGTACTTTCAACAATGCCCAGTCCTGCCAGCGGTTCCAGGCAAGGACCTGGTCGGTAGTCTCTTGGGTTCCGTCCCGGCTCTGAAGACGGATGGCTGTGGCCCCGTCTATGGCCCCGAAAGTAGTTAAAGCTTGGCCGTTGGCAATCCAGAATGCGGAGTATTTGCCGATTACGATCCCGTCCGGACCCACCTTTTCCAGAACAGCCGTTGCATCCATGGCTGTCTTGTACAACTCTGCACCGGTGAGCGGTTGTGGTACCGCTGGCGCGAATGTCGGCGGGGGAGCCGACCCCGTGATCACGAAGCTATGACTGCCGGCCGCTTCGCCATCGATTCGGGCTTCGATTGTCCATTCTCCCGACGGGGTCGCGGGGGATAACAACATGGTCCAATAGCCTGAGAATTGAGGCCCTTTTGCTTCGTAGCTGAAATCCGAAATGACGGCGATCTTTCCTTCCGGATCTTTCCACAGTCCCTCGAAATGATGCGGTCCAAGGGGGCCCTCCCATTCAAAGTACACGATCACCTTCGTATCCTTGCCGGCGATAAACGTACTCCGCGCATCATCCATCACGTACCGTCCGTTCTCTTCATGGCCTGAAGCGCCGGATACAGATCGCAGCTTCTTGAAGCGCGGACCTTCTTGCGCCTGCAATACCAAGGGCACGCTTAGGCTCACCAAGACGGCCAGCGTAACTAGCCTCAATTTAGCAGCCAGGTCGTACACTTCTGCATTTGGCAAACGCTACCTCCCTCGGCTACGTACACTCTCGGTACTAGCATCGCTTCTTTTGGAAAACCAAGCGTCTTGTTTTTCTCAGAGGGTCCGGCTAGTAGTCGGTGCCCACTTCCTCAGAAACGCCAAAATATCCTCCGGCGCCATGGACCGCGCCGCTTCAAACTCACCCTGTCTCTGGCTGAACAATAATTTTCCATCGGCCTCCACCACCGCAATCGCCGGCACGCCCTTGTTCAGTGGCACCTCGTATTTCTTCGCCAGGTCCAGATTCTTGTTGTACTCCCCGATATCTACGTGCACCACGACATAATTTTTGTTCAACGTCGGCGCAATCTCCGGACTGTGAAACGCCTCGTCCAATACATGGCAGTCGTAGCACCAGTTCCCCCCGAACACCAACAGCACTCGCCTGCCGTTCTTCCCAGCAGTTTTCAGCGCCTCAGAGATCTCCTGCACCGCGTTTGCATCCGACGGATAGATGTCCTTGTTTTCAATCGGCTGCGGCATTCGCGAAGCTTCATGCCGTTGCACGAGCACGATCTTCCAGTCCCCGCCTTGTTGGACCCATCCCTGCGCCATCGCCAGATAGGATTTCCTCGAACTTCCTCCTGATCTCTCTGTAAGCGTCACTTCCATCAGCACCACTTGCAAGCCGGGTTGCGGCTCCTGCTCTTCTTCAATCTTTGTACTTAGCCCAATCAGGCCTTCATCTTTCCAATTCTTCCAATAGGCTATTTCCTCCGTCATCGTTTGCGGTTTGTCTCCCGGTCCAAGAATTCGCGGGTTCGTAACATAAATCGCAGCCAACTCCCTTTCGTCTCCCGAAAGCACGGCTTTTCTCCACTGCTCCACCGGAGCAAATTCCTTGGTTCCCGATTGTGCCTTCGATCCGTCAGGCCGCCCTGCCAAAAACCCCGCAAATATCAGGGCTATAAATATCCCTCGCAGCATCGCGGACTACTCCTTGCCCCCTGCGCCTTCAACCAACCGATGCTACACTCAATTTATGTACGCGCAAAAATTCCGAGTAAACATCATAATTCGCGGTGCTTCCAAGCCTTGTCCGCTCGAGTGGCTCGACCAGTTCTGCATGCGCAATTTTACCAACTCTGCGGACTTTGACGACACCCTGCCACTCTCCGACGGCTTCGTGGAAGCCAGCTTCCGTCTCACTCCCGAGCATTTTTCTGAAGGTCTTGCCGCGTGGCTCAACCAGCGTGGGAAAGGCGAGGGCCAGGCCATTCAAGTCGAAGTGTTGCTGGGCTGAGTGGAATCTTCCTGCTCCGTTTCACGCTTCTCTCCGCGCAAGGCCGCCCGAATCTCCGGCAGCGCTTTCAATGCCGCTTCCCGTCCCGCCGCTACCATCTCCGGCGTCCGAGTAAAGTCATCCCAGCCAAATGGATGCACGTCTGGCTCGATGATCACGTCCGCCTGCTGCCGCCAGGTAATATCCGCATGCCGCTGGATGATATTGAACGACCGGCTGATGATATCTACGGCGGTCCGTGGATTGTCCACTCCGCCCGTCTCCAAGAAAACAGCGATCACCACGTCCGCGCCGAGTAGCAGCGCACCCTCCACGGGCACAGGCGAAGTCAAAAATCCGTCCACCAGCGTTCTCCCGTCGTATTGGATCGGCACGAACAGTCCGGGGTAAGCGCAGGAGGCGCGGAGCGCCGGAGCGATCGGCCCGCTCGAGTAATAGACCGTAATTCCTGCATTGATGTCTGTGGTGCTAATCGCCATCGGAACCCTTAACTCTTCAAAGGTCTTCAGTGGCGTAAGCCGCGCCAGGTATTTCTCCAATCTTTGATTCGTTGCCAGCCCAAGCCACGAAGGTGTCCATCTCCCAAAATCCGTAAAGCTTGTAATCGCTCCCAACTCTTGCATTGCCGCTGCCGTTGCTCCCGCGCAGTAGCCCACGCCAATCAGCGCCCCCACGCTCGTTCCTGCGACGCAATCTATCGGAATACCCGCTTCTTGCAGCACCTGAAGCACGCCAATGTGCGCGATTCCGCGCGCAAATCCCCCAGCAAGCGCCAGCCCGACGCGTGGCCTTTCGTTCCTTTTCGGCACGTCGCCATACGCAAACGCCCGGAACTTGTCCTTGGCATTCTTCAGCCATTCCAGCGCGTTGTTCGTCATGCGTTCTCCCATCTCAGCTCCATTTTAGTGCCGTATCTCCCTTTCGGGCCGGTCAGGTTTGACCCGAGTATGCTGGTTATGTAACCTGTGACTTCGCTCCCATTCGTCTCCAAAGGCACATTATGAAACGTACGATTGAAAAAGCCGTTGTTCTGGGTGCGGGAACCATGGGCGCGCGCATCGCCGCGCATTTTGCCAACGCCGGTTTGCCCTGTATTCTCCTGGATATCGTTCCCCCCGACCTGAAGCCCGGGGCTCCCCCCCCCGCCGACCGCAACCGCATCGTCCGCGTCGGCCTCGAAGCCGCCAGGAAATCCCGTCCCGCGGCGTTCTTCACTTCATCTCTGGCCGAAAGAATATCCATCGGCAATTTCGACGAGGACCTCACTCGTTGCGCCGAAGCCGACTGGATCATCGAAGTCGTCGCCGAAAATCTCGACATCAAGCGCAATCTCCTTTCGCGCGTGGCCCAATTTCGTAAACCCGGCGCTATCGTTACTACCAACACGTCCGGACTGCCCGTCCATCTCATTGCCGAAGGGATGCGAGCCGAGTTCCAGCAGCACTGGGCGGGCACGCACTTCTTTAACCCACCCCGCTACCTGAAGTTGGTCGAGATCATCCCAGGCCCCGCCACCCTTCCGGATGTCATTGAAACTCTTGGAGATTTTTGTGACCGCCGCCTCGGAAAGGGCGTCGTCGTCGCCAAAGACACCCCGAATTTCATCGCCAATCGTATCGGCACGTTCTCCATGCTGAATGCTCTCCGTCTAATGACCTCGCTCGGCATGACCATAGAGGAAATTGATGCCTGTACCGGTCCCGCCATTGGCTGGCCCAAGTCCGCTACTTTCCGCACGGCGGACATCGTTGGCCTCGATGTCTTGATTCACGTCGTCAAGAACATTTACGAGAACATACCCCACGATGAATCCCGCGAACTTTACAAGGTCCCGGCCCTCGTCGAAGACATGGCCCGGCGTGGCTGGCTCGGAGACAAGACTGGGCAGGGTTTCTACAAGCGCGTGAAGGGCGAAGGCGAGCGCGAGATCCTCACCCTTGATCCCGCCACCATGGATTATCGTCCGCGCCAGAAAGCCAGATTCGCCTCACTCGAAATGGGTAAAAGTATTGACGATACGCGCGACCGCCTCCGCGCGCTCATCGGCCCTCTCTTCGAAGGCCAAAAAGGCGATAAAGCTCAGCAGTTCCTTTGGTCAGGAATCTCTGAAACCTGCCTCTATGCCTCGCGCCGCGTTCCGGAAATTGCAGACAGCGTTTTGGACATTGACCGCGCCATGCGCTGGGGATTCGGCTGGGAACTCGGCCCCTTTGAAGTAATGGACACTCTCGGCCTCAGGAATTTGGCCGCTCAAGTCCAAAAGGAAGGCAGGTCCCTGGCCCCCGTCATCGAAAAAGTTCTCGCCAGCGGCCGCAGTTCTTTTTATGAATCTGAAAAGGGAACCACTACGGTCTTCGATCTCGCTTCCTCCTCCACGAAGAAGGTCGAAGAGCGAGCCGGCATTCTTATTCTCAAATCGCTTAAGGATGCTGGCCACGAAATCGAACGGAATGCGGGCGCCAGCCTCATTGATCTCGGCGATGGCGTGATCTGTTGTGAGTTCCACGCCAAGATGAACGCCATCGGTGCCGATCTCATCGCCATGATTCACAAAGGCCTTAAACGCCTCGAATCCGGCTTCGACGCCATGGTCATCGCCAATCAGGCCGTCAATTTCTCCGTCGGCGCTAATCTGATGCTAGTCTTGGTTGGGGCGCAGGAACAGGAGTGGGACGAAATTCACCTTGCAGTCAAGCAGTTTCAAAACGTCAATCTCGCAATTAAATATGCGAAAAAACCGGTTGTCGCTGCGCCGCAGGGCATGGCTCTAGGAGGTGGCTGCGAGATCAGCCTCCACGCCGCAAGGATTCACGCCGCTGCCGAATCCTACATTGGCTTGGTTGAAGCCGGCGTCGGACTCATTCCCGGCGGTGGCGGCACGAAGGAAATGATCATCCGCGCCAACGAACACGCGGCTGGCTCCGACGACCTCGACCTCTTCCACGCTCTCAAGCCTATTTTCGAAAACGTCGCCATGGCCAAGGTCGGTACGAGCGCCGAAGAATGCCGCGACCTCGGCTATCTCCGCCGCGAAGATCTCTTCTCCATGAATCGCGACCGTCTCGTTGCCGACGCCAAGGGGACCGCTCTCGCTCTTGCGCGTTCCGGCTGGACCCCCGCTGCTGCCTCGTGGCAAGAGGGCGCGCAGTTCACGCAAATCAGAGTCCTGGGCGAACAATTCCTCGCGGGAGCCAAGCTTGCCATTCACATGCTCGTTCGTGGCGGTTTTGCCTCTGAATACGACGCCCATGTTGCACGTAAGCTTGCCAACATTCTCGCCGGGGGCCCACTTTCCTCGCCGCAGCTCGTCACCGAACAATATGTTCTCGATCTCGAGCGCGAAGCCTTCGTCTCCCTCTGCGGCGAAAAGAAAACCCAGGAACGCATCGCCCACACCCTGAAAACGGGCAAACCACTCCGCAATTAGCGCCTCGAACCGCGATGCCCCCGTTTCGCTCCGCGCTGGCCGGGGCTCAGCTCTGTGTTAGAACCGTATAAAAACGTATTGACAGTGCGATTCGCGGTGCGCCATTCTGGCTATTCTTGGGAGGTGCATCTTGCAAAGACTCCTCGCTCCTCGTGAAGCCGCCAATATCCTTGGCATTAGTTACCCCACGCTCAAGCAGTGGATCTACAGCGGCAAAATCAAAACCGCCAAGACGCCCGGCGGGCACCATCGCGTCCCCGAAAGCGAAATTGACCGCATGCTTCCCACGAAGCTCGAACGCGGCGACGTCGCCTTTCGTCGCGGCCAGTTCCGCAAGATCAGCGGCCGCAACCAGTTGCTCGGTCGTGTGATTGCCGTCAAGTTCAGCGGTCTTCTTGCGCAGGTCACCCTGGCCATCGGTCACCAGCACATCACCTCCAT
>Ga0335079_10000948_pt1 | contig 32791 bp, 33 predicted proteins | sample Lox_Sample_33_FD_206719 | JGI IMG/M metagenome (GOLD analysis project Ga0335079, IMG submission 206719) | Soil microbial communities from Loxahatchee National Wildlife Refuge, Florida, United States - Lox_Sample_3.3 | ecosystem: Environmental > Terrestrial > Soil > Wetlands | place: USA...
CTACCGACATGCTTCGCCTGCCGCTCGAATTGAAGCGCGGCCCAGAGTGCAAGAGCGAACACCAGCGAAATGACCTTACGAGGCCTCCTTTTCCCACTTGCTATGCAGGCTCGGGCAGTGGCGGTGTCGGCGCTCTCGTGCTGCGTTGGCCGTGCCGGCTATTCGACCGGATAGGGTTGGTCCGCGAATGACCGCTCGTGATAACCCTTGCTGCCAACCTCCCGTGCCAGCGCGCTACGGAAATCGCGGTTTGCTGCCAGGCAGTCGAGGACGTGGCGAAAGTCGTAGCGAGGAACCCAGCCAAGCTCCGCGCGAGCTCGCTGGTTAGAATATACGCGGTCGAGCCGGGGTGGTAGCTTCCAGCCGCGCGACGCGAACAGTGACTCGCTTTCAGGAAATTTGCGTCGAATCACGGCGCCCGGATCGCGCCCGAGTAATGCGCAATCCGCGGCCGTGAAAGGGCTGGTCGCGGAGACGATGAACATTCCGCATCTGATGCTGCGTGCCCTCTCGAGCGCGCACTTGATCGCCGAGACCGCGTCTTCAATGTCGACCCGGCGGTAGAGTATTTCGTTGGCCTGCAGGTTGGCGCTCGCAAATTCGGCCCGCATGGCTGGGTCATCATCCTGCTCAGGGAAGAATCGCGAGGTGCGCAGGATCACGATCGGCAATCCTCGTCTGCGGGCGGTCAGCTCGCACAGACCCTCGGCCATGAGCTTGCTGGCCCCGTAGATGTTCTTCGGTCTGGGAATCAGGTCCTCGGTTACCCAGGTCGCCGCCGCGGGACTCTCGCTCGCAAGCGCTGCGCCAAACACGCTGGTCGTGCTCAGATACACGAAGCTCCCAACACCGGCGGCGACGGCGCTCTCTAACAAGTGCAGAGTTCCCTTGACGTTTGTATCGATGAAGTCGGCCCAGCTGTGGGTCGCCACATGCGGCTTGTGGAGGGTCGCCGCGTGCACCACTGCAGTCGCACCCTTCATGGCGTCGTCGACGAACGCGCGTTCGCAGATCGAACCGACACGACTGGTGAAGGGCGAGGCTTTGCGGTCGAGGCCGACGACGGGCACACCCTCTCGTCGAAGGGTTCTCATGAGAGCTTCGCCCAGATGGCCGGCACTGCCGGTGACAAGAATCGCCATCACCCGGATGCTAAACCATTGACTGGCCGGCGAGCGGGCGGCGCCACCGCATAGTTCAGCGCTGCTGCAACTTCGACTGCGCGAGCGGCCGCTGCGTATCTGCAGCGCGCCTCGCGGCCGTGTAACTGCCGTAGGTTGACATGCCGGCGATCTTGCACTGCCGCTTCGCGGGCCACGTGCTACTTCCGGCTTCTTGGACAGGCGGCTATCATGCCGCGCGGCGCGACGGCGAGGCCGCGCAGTGCGCTTCACGCGCACAAGCCCGCACCGAGGGACTGCAAAGCGTGTCTCCAAGGTGCAGTACTTAAGCAGATCTTGCATTCTCTGACATATGACGGACCCGGCACCTGGACCTTGCGTGACCTAGCCGAGGCCGTTGCTCCAGAGGGATAGTTGTATGGTGCGTTCAATTGGCATGGCATTGCTGGCTTGCATGGTCGCGCTCATCACAGCAAGTTGCGCGGACACCTATGCTGCGGAGGGTGCCAAGTCCGGTGCTGTCGGTGGCGCTGTGGCCGGTGCTGTGCTCGGCGCCTTCACCGGTAATATCGGCGCCAGCATGGTCGCCGGCGCAGCCGCTTCAGCCGCTGCCGGCGCCGCGATCGGGGGGATGACGCCCAAGGCGCCACAGGGCGCGGCGCCGGCCGCACCGCCTGCAGGCCCGGCGACGGCCGCGCCGACCGATCCGAAGCTGCTGGAACGGCAGCAAGCACTCGAGAAGCAGATCGGACCTGCGAACTTTGATGCGGCCCGAATGCTCGCGCTCTGCAGGCACGACAGCGCAATCGAGTTGGCGCGCAACGCGTCGGCCAACGCCGATACCCCCGAGCGGCGTGGGTACGCGCTCATGATCGAGGCGGTAGCCGAAGAAGAGAAGGGTGACGCCGCAGCAGCGGCCGCCCTCTACCCGCGCCTGGTGGAAGCGGATCCTGGCATCGGCAGCACGGACAAGGCGCGTACCGCGGCGCTCTCCGGGGTTCTCAAGATCCAGCAGGTACGCAAGGACTACGGACGTCCACCCACCTGTTAATGCGAGATGCCGCGTTGCACCCCAGTGAAGAAATCGTTAAGACCCCAGCCGCGGAGCGCCATTGCACCTGTTGCAGCGCTCCCTAGTTGAGCAATCGCTTCCGCCCGCTTTGCCATCTGCCACGGTCACCGCACCCGCGGCGCGAGTCTGAGGAGGGACGCTTGTAGTCTTGAGTGCGGCGGCGTAGCGTCCGGAACCCCCCGCGGGGCATTAGCTTTCCGCGGCACAACAACTCATAACTCACCTCGGGAGCAACCTCATGAACCGTATCAGCCGGATTCTTTGCGCCGCGGGCGCCGTCGTGTCATTCGGCTCGTTGACCACATTGGCGCACGCCGATGGCCGTGATTGGAACGACGGGCCGGTGCAGAACGTAAGCTTCATCCGCACCGTCGACGGCCATTTCGATGACTATATGCATTGGCTCGCGACCACCTACAAGAAACAACAGGAGGCCGCCAAAGCCGCTGGGTTAATTACACGCTACGAAGTGCTGGTCGGACAGCCGCACAACCCCCAGGACCCCGACATCATCCTGATCACCGAGTACAAGAACTGGGCGGCTCTTGATCACTTGAGCAGCAAACTCGATCAAGTCAGCGCCCAGGTTGAAGGTTCGGTGGAAGCTGCAAACAAGAGCGAGGCAGAGCGTGCCAAGATTCGCACGGTTCTCGGCTCGGACACGGTGCAGGTCGCAGTGCTGAAGTAGTCGCACGAGTCAGCGGGCGCAAAGCTGCGCCCGCTGACTGACCTGCCGCACGTAACGGTGCGCTGAGTGCGATGTCCGTCTAGTAATGCGTGCCAAACTGCAGGCGCAGCAACGAGAAGCCCGGCGCGCTGCTCGAATGTGAAAAGTCGACCACGTCGTACTCGTACCCGAAGCGCACGAAGAAGTTACGACCGGCGTCCCAACGTATTCCGGCGCCAGCTCCGTACGTGAACGCATTGCTGCTGGCCGTCGACTGCCAGGTCGAGCAGATGTAGCCAAACCAGGGATCCCACCAGCAGCCGGTCTGTGGCGGTCCGTTCGGGATGTTGCTGTCGACGTATGACCAGCCGATGGTGCCGAGCACGTACGGAGTCAGCGGCCCGGGGAACAGGTTATAGGCGATGCTGCCGCCGATGCGGCTGATCTGGGCGTCGCCACTCACAGTAGCCGTCGCCTTGGGCGGCTTGTCCGCCGATGCAATGTTCGCCTTGTAGCTGATCTCGTTGTACTGGAACTCGAAGCTTGCCAGCCAGTGCTGATCAATGTTGTAGCCGAAGCCGAGCCCAAAACCCGCATCGTCCGAAGTGCTGATCGAGGACCCGTGCTCGAAGCTCACGTCCTTCCCGAAGATCACACGAGCCTCGCCCCAGAACTCCCAGGACTGGGCGCGGTCGTTGGAGTAGTACTGTGCGGCTGCGCTGCCGCTATAGATGATTCCCACGGCTGCCAGCACCAGCAGGGCGAGAGCGTTACCGGTAGATCGCATCATGGTCGGCTCCTTGGTTGGTGCTGGCACGGCAGTATAACGGCGAGCCGCAGGCACCCGATTTACTCTTCGGCAAGCTTAGCGGGTCGGTGCACCGCCGGCACGTGCCCATCGGGGCAGGTGTCGGAACGGCGCCGCCGTGTCAGGGGCTCCGGCTGGACGGTCAGCGGGCTGGTCGCCCGCCGGCACAAGTCCGGCGTGCCGCGCTAGTCCAGCGAGCGTGCGATGTCCCTGGCGAGCGCCGCACCTGGAGCCGCGTCCAGGGTGCTCATGGGCCAGCCAATTCCCAATCCCTCGCGGGCACTGGGTTTGGGGATGATGTGGAAGTGCACGTGGTCGATGGCCTGGTGCGCGCCGCGACCGTTGTTCTCGAGCACGTTGTACTCACGGGTGCCGGTCGCGGCGATGACCGCCCGGCACAGCCGTGGCAGTACCCGGCCAAGCGCTGCGGCGGCGTCATCCGAGAGCTGGTCGAGTGTCTCGGCCGGCTCCTTGGGAACCACGAGAGTGTGTCCCCGGCTCAGCGGATTGATGTCCAGGAACGCGAGGACATGCGCATCCTCGTACACCCTGTGACAGGGAATCTCGCCGCGGATGATCTTCCCGAACACCGTGTCTGCCATGGCCGGCCTTCCTTCGGCGGTGTGCGCAGTGCGCCAATTGTGTCTCACCGCCGCGGCATCTTGGCACGATTATGAGGGCGGACGATCGGAGTTACACTTCAAGGCTTCCCGAGATGCACACAAGCCGAGGAATTCGCCATGAAAACACGCGCTGCACTGGCCACGGCGGCGGGCAAGCCGCTGGAGATTGTGACGCTGGAGCTGGAGGGGCCGAAGGCCGGGGAGGTGCTGGTGGAGCTGAAGGCGACGGGGATCTGCCACACGGATGAGTTCACCCGCTCGGGGGCGGACCCGGAGGGGCTGTTTCCCGCGGTGCTCGGGCACGAGGGGGCGGGGATCGTGGTGGAGGTGGGCGCGGGGGTGAGCTCGGTGAAGAAGGGGGACCACGTGATTCCGCTTTATACCCCGGAGTGCCGGCAGTGCAAGAGCTGCCTGTCGCGCAAGACCAACCTGTGCACGGCGATCCGGGCGACCCAGGGCAAGGGGGTGATGCCCGATGGGACGAGCCGCTTCAAGCTGGGGCGGGAGGTGGTGTACCACTACATGGGCTGCTCGACGTTCTCCAACTACACGGTGCTGCCGGAGATTGCGGTGGCGAAGATCCGCGAGGACGCCCCGTTTGAGAAGGTGTGCTACATCGGCTGCGGGGTGACGACCGGGATCGGGGCGGTGATCAACACGGCCAAGGTGGAGCCGGGGGCGAACGTGGTGGTGTTTGGCTTAGGGGGGATCGGGCTGAACGTGATCCAGGGGGCGCGGCTTGCGGGGGCGAACAAGATCGTGGGGGTGGACCTGAACCCGGCGCGCAAGGCGCTGGGGGAGAAGTTTGGGATGACGCACTTTGTGAACCCCAAGGAGGTGGAGGGGGATTTGGTGGCGCACCTGGTGAGTGTGACCGATGGGGGGGCGGACTACAGCTTCGAGTGCGTGGGGAATGTGAACCTGATGAGGCAGGCGCTGGAGTGCTGTCACCGCGGCTGGGGGGTGTCGGTGATCATCGGGGTGGCCGGGGCGGGGCAGGAGATCAAGACGCGGCCGTTCCAGCTGGTGACGGGGCGGGTGTGGAAGGGGACCGCCTTTGGCGGGGCGCGCGGTCGCACGGACGTCCCGAAGATCGTGGACTGGTACATGGACAAGAAGATCGCGATCGACCCGTTGATCACGCACGTGATGCCGCTGGAGAAGATCAACGAGGCCTTCGAGCTGATGCACAAGGGCGAATCCATCCGCAGCGTCGTCACTTACTGAGGAGCGTGGTCGCAGCTGCGAGCGCAGCCGCCGGCGCAGGGCGCCGCGGTGCGCGCGGCAGCCGCCACGTCCAGCATGGAGGATGTTCCACGATGAAGAGTCCCGCGGGCGCCGTGCGCCTCGGCCTGTACCTGATGCTCGCGCTCAGCGCGGCCAATGCCGCCCCCGTGCCCCCGGCCGGCGGCGAGCGGCTCTACATCTCGGATGAGCGCGGCGGCAGCCTCATCATCGCCGATGCGCAGTCCGCCAGCGTCATCGCGCGCGTGCCCGTGGGCAAGCGTCCGCGCGGCATCCAGGTGTCGCCCGATCATCGCCGCGTGTACGTGGCGCTGTCGGGCTCGCCGGCCGCTGGCCCTAACGTCGACGAGTCGAAGCTTCCGCCTCCGGATCACCGCTACGACGGCATCGGCGTGGTCGACCTGGACGCCCAGAAGCTGATCAACACCTATCAGAGCGGGGACGATCCGGAGACCTTCGCGCTCTCCCCCGACGGGCGCACGCTGTACGTCTCGAACGAGGACAGCGCCGGACTCTCCGCGGTGGACCTGGAGCAGGGCAAGGTCACCCGCACCGCGAGAGTCGGCACGGAACCGGAGGGGGTCGCGGTCAGCGCCGACAACCGCAGGGTCTACGTGGCCTGCGAGACCGCGAACAGCGTATACGTGGTGGATGCGGCGAGCATGCAGGTGCTGGCACAGGTCCCGACCGGCAAGCGCCCGCGCGCGATCCTGCTGGTCGCCGACGCGCACCGCGGCTATGTCACGAGCGAGTTCAGCGCCACCATTACCGTGTTCAGCACCGAGGACTACAAAGTGCTGAAGACCATAGAGCTCGGCGACCCGCAGAAGGTACGCCCGATGGGCATCGCTTCCCACGACGGCCACCGCCTGTACGTGACCACCGGGCGCAATGCCGCGCTGCTGGAGGTGGATGCGGACTCGGGCAAGGTGCTAAGAAGCATCAACACCACGGGACAGCGCCCCTGGGGACTTGCCCTGAGTCAGGACGGCAAGAAGGCCTACACCGCCAATGGGCCCTCCGGGGACGTGTCGGTGATTGACCTGGCGAGCGGCAGCGTCAGTGCAATGATTGCCGTAGGCGGTAGCCCGTGGGGGATCGTCGCGGCGGTGCACTGATCCTTCGACCACGCCACGGGCTTACCGCCGCGGTCCCGGTTATCCTTGGCTGACGGAGGCTTCCGGAGGGCCAGTCCTGGGAACAGCACAGACCGCGGGGCAGGGGGACGTGCAAAGCGGCGGGCAGCGCGCGGCGTTTGCCGCGATCACCACGCTGTTCTTTGCGTGGGGCTTCGTCACCGCCTCGGTGGACCCGCTGCTCGCGGCGCTGAAGACGATCTTCGGCCTCAGTTACCGCGAGGCCGGCCTCACGCAATTCGCCTTCTTCATCGCCTACGGGGTCGTGTCACTCCCGGCGGCGCAGCTGGTGCGCCGTGCCGGCTATCCGCGCACCATCGTGTTCGCGCTCGCGGTGATGATCGTCGGCTGCCTCGTGGTGCCGCTCGCCACCCGCTACCAGACCTACGCCGTGGTGCTGCTCGCCCTGTTCATCATTGCCGGCGGTATCACCGTGCTGCAGGTCGCCGCCAACCCGCTGGCGGCGGAGCTCGGTCCGCCCGCCGGCGCGCACTTCCGCCTCACCTTCTCGCAGGCCTTCAACTCCCTCGGTACCACCATCGCGCCCTTCCTGGTGGCCTCGCTGGTGCTCTCCGGCGGCTTGTTTGCCGGCGAGACCGGCAGCGCCGGCAGTGCGGCAGGGCGCGCGGAGGCACTCGGGCACATCGCGGTGGCGTTCTTCGCCATCGCGGGGCTGATCGGCGCACTGGCGCTGTTCATCTGGTCGCAGCGCTCGCGGCTGCGTGATGCGGCGCCCTTGCTGGCGAGCGAGCAGGACAGCTCGATTGCAGGCGCACTGCGCTCGCGCTGGGCGTTGCTCGGGGCCGCTGCCATCTTCCTGTACGTCGGCGCCGAGGTGTCGATCGGCAGCTACCTGACCAACTTCCTGCACCAGGACCAGGTGTTTGCCGTGTCGCTGCGTCAGGCGGGCCGGCTGGTAAGCCTGTACTGGGGTGGCGCGATGCTCGGCCGCTTCATCGGCAGCGCGCTGCTGCGACGCGTGAGCGCCGGGCGGCTGCTCGGGCTCGTGGCTGCCTGCGCGGCGGTGCTGTGCCTGACGGTGCGCCTCAGCAGCGGTCCGGCCGCGGGCGTCGCGGCCCTCAGCATCGGGCTCATGAACGCCATCATGTTCCCGGTGATCTTCACGCTCACACTGGAGCGGGCGGCCGCCTCGGAGGCGGCCACCTCGGGGCTCTTGTGCGTGGCGATCGTGGGCGGTGCCTTCCTGCCGCCCCTGTTTGGGCGCATCGCCGATGCGAGCGGCGACCTGCGCGCGGCCTACGTGGTGCCGCTCATCGCCTACGCCCTCATCAGCTGCTTCGGGCTTGCGGCGGCGCGTGCGCGCCCCGACGCGCGCCATGCCGGCGCGGCATCCCTTGGCCACTGAAGGCAGCGAGTCCGTGGCCGCGCCGCTGGCGCAGGTGCGCGAGCTGCAACGGCGATTCACGCAGTGGCTCGCGACGCAGGCACTGCCGCGCTGGGCGCTGCAAGGCTGGGAGGCCGAACGGGGCTTCCAGGAGCGCCTCGCCGCCGGCGGCCCCGTGCACGCCGATCCGCGGCGCGCGCGCGTGCAGGTGCGCCAGGTCTATGCGTTCGCCTACGCATCCGAGCTCGGCTGGCGGGGCGATCCGGAACCACTGGTGCGCGGCGGCCTGGCGCTCTTCCTGCAGCGTTACCGGCGCCGCGATCGGCTGTTCCGCACGCTGTGCAGCGCCGATGGCACGCCCCTGGATGAGCGCGCCTTCCTGTACGACCAGGCCTTCGTGCTGCTCGCGCTCGCTGCCAGCCGGCGCGTGCTCGGGGCGCAGGGTGCCTTCAGCGCTGAGGCGCAGGCGCTGCTTGCGACACTGCAACGGCTGCTCAAGCGAGGCGGGCCGGGTTTTTATTCGGGACTGCCCGAGCGGCTGCCGCTGCTCGCGAACCCCCACATGCACCTGCTCGAAGCGGCGCTCGCATGGCGCGAGATCGATGCCGCTCCGGCATGGCAGCAGCTGGTGAGCGAGATCAGCGAGCTGGCGCTGCGCCATCTCATCGACGGCGGCAGCGGGGCGCTCCTGGAGAGCTTCGATGAGGACTGGCGACGCCGCGGCGATGCGGCGGGGCGCACCATCGAGCCGGGACACCTGTTCGAGTGGGCCTGGCTGCTGCTGCGAGCGGGCGGACCCGCGCAGCAGCAGGCGGCCGTCCGCCTCATCGAGATCGGTGAGCAGCACGGCGTGCGCTCCGGCGTGGCGCTCAACGCACTGCTCGATGACTTCACGGTGCAGGATGCGCAGGCCCGCCTGTGGCCGCAGACCGAGCGCCTCAAGGCCAACGCGCGACTCGCAATCACCCGTCCGCAATGCTGGCAGGCGGTGGCGCAAGCCGGTGCAACCCTCATGCGCTACCTGGACGTGCAGCCGGCGGGATTGTGGCGCGACCGGCTGACGGCCGAGGGCACATTCGTGGCCGAACCTGCACCGGCCAGCACGCTCTATCACCTGGTGGCGGCCGCGCTCGAGCTGCAGGGTGCGCTCGCGGCCGCCGCGCCGCGCTGAGCCTCGAGCACCGGTTTGCCGCGTAAGCCGGCCCGCGGCAGCAGCAGCCGCAGCGGCGGGCCCGTCATGCGGGTGGTGAGGACGGCCATGAAGCCCTGCGGATGCCCATCGCCACAGGCGGCGCGGGCGCGTTCCTAGCTGCCGGCGCGCGCACGCGCCAGGCACTCCAGCTCGAGCAGCGCGCCCTTGGCCAGGCCGTTGGCCCCGAGGGCACTGCGAGCCGGCAACCGCTCGCGCTTGAAGTAGCCGACATAGATGCGGTTGAAATCCTCCCAGCGCGTCATGTCGGCAAGCATGACGGTGCACTTGACGACATCGTCGTAGCTGAGGCCCGCCTCCTGCAGCACCGAGGACACGTTGCTCATGGCCTGGCGCGCCTGCTCATCGAACTCAGCGGGTAGCGTGCCGTCGGGCTTGAGGCCGATCTGACCGGACAGATACACGACGTCGCCGGCGCGTACCGCGGCGGAGAAGGGTGCATTGGGAATGGCAGACGGGTAGAAGCGGCTGGCCGGCGGTACGGCGGACGGCGCCGAGCAGCCCGAGAGCCACAGCAAGGCGCAGGCACTGGGCGAGCAGAGCCACGCGATACGACTGGAGTGAGGCATGACTAGCGCTCGTAGCGGATGAAGGAAGTGCGCCGCGCCAGGGTGTCGTACAGGGCACGGCCGTCGGCATTGAATTCCTGCGTCATCCAGTAGACCGAGGACGCGCTGGCCCGGTCGGCGGCGGCGTATACCGCCTGGATGAGCGCCCGCCCTGCGCCGTGCCCGCGTGCGGCCGGATCAACGAACAGGTCCTCGAGGTAGCAGATCTCCTGCAGTGACCAGGTCGAGGGGTGAAACAGGTAGTGCACGAAGCCAAGCACGCGCCCGCCTTCCTCAGCGACGAGCCCATGGGGTTGCCGCTGCTCATCGAGCAGGCGCGCGAAGGTCGCCTCGCTGACCGCCGGTGCCAGATGTTGCCGGTAGAAGCGCAGGTAGCCGTTCCACAGCTGCTGCCACTGCGCGCGGTCGGCGGCGCGCAACGGTCGTACGTCAGGCACGGGAACCTCCGGAGCAAAGGCGAATACGCGACCAGTCTAACCCTGCGTGCGTGGCGCGGCGAGCGAGGGCGGCCTCTTCCGAAAGGCGCATGTCGCAGGCGCGCCGATGTTCGCACAATAGCCCGATGGTCGAATGCGATCCCCTGCGCTGAGCGCGCACGTGCGCGCGCCCGGACCGACACCGCTGCTGCTGGTGTTCGCCGCGGCTGCGATCCTGCTGATCACCATGGGAATCCGGCAGACGCTCGGGCTGTTCGTGTTGCCGATCGTCGGCACCGCGGGCATCGGCATCGCCACGGTGAGTCTGGCGCTGGCCCTCGGGCAATTCGTGTGGGGCGCGGCACAGCCGCTGCTCGGGGCGGCGGCTGACGCCTACGGAGCCGATCGCATCATGATCGGTGGTGCGCTGCTGCTGGCCGCGGGCGCCGCACTCGCGCCGCTCTACACTTCCGCACTCGGACTCGTCGGCTGCCTCGGGCTGCTCATGGCTACCGGAGCCGCGGCGGGCAGCTTCGCCATTCTCATCGGGGTCACTTCCCGGCACCTTGCGCCGCAGCAGCGCTCGCTCGCCGCCGGCATCATCAATGCGGGCGGCTCGCTCGGGCAGCTGCTGCTGGCACCGTTTGCGCAGTGGCTGATCGGGCGCTATGGCTGGCGCAGCGCGATGCTGGTACTGGCGCTCGCTGCGCTGCTGACCATTCCGCTCGCGCGCCTGTTCCGCACGCGGGACACGCTTGCGCCGCCTGCTGCGCACGCCGCTGCGCCCGCGGGCCTCCGCCAGCAACTGCAGCTGGCGCTGCGCGATCGGAGTTACTGGCTGCTGCAGGCCGGCTTCTTCACCTGCGGCTTCCACGTCGCCTTCCTCGTCACGCACCTGCCGGGGGACCTGCAGATGTGCGGCCTCGCCCCGCGCGTCGCCGCCAATGCGATCGGCCTGATCGGACTGAGCAATGTCGGCGGCAGTCTCGCTGCCGGCTGGCTCGGTCAGCGCTACCGCATGAAGAATCTGCTGGCGCTCATGTATTTTTCGCGCGCGCTCATCGTGGCCTGCTACGTGCTGATGCCCAAGACTGCCCTCAATGTGTACCTGGCCTCGGCCGCCTTCGGCGTCACGTGGCTTGCCACCGTGCCGCCGACTGCGGGTCTGGTCGGCAAGCTATTCGGCACGCGCTACCTGGCGACCCTGTTCGGCCTCACGCTGCTGACGCATCAGGTGGGAGGCTTTCTTGGTGCGTGGCTCGGCGGGGTGGCCATGGCGCAGCTCGGCTCCTATGCCTGGGTGTGGTATGCGGACTTCGGGCTCGCGCTGCTCGCGGCAGTCCTGAATTTGCCCATCCGCGAACGCGCGCCGACGCTGGCTGGCGCGGCCGCGGTCTGAGGGCTGTCACTGACCCGGCGCCGCCTCACGTAGCGGCGGCGCATCCGTCGGCGCGGCCTCGCGGTCGCGCAGGATCGCGAACAAGGTCGCGGCCGCGCCTGCGGCGACCACCAGCAGCAGCCCGTGCGGGGGACTCAGCGCCATGGCACCCCCGCCGAGCAGCGGACCGCTGAGGCTGCCAACGCCCCAGAGCAGGCCCACGTAGGCATTGGCCGTGATGAGCGCCGCGCCGCGGAAACGGTCGCCGAGGCGCACGATGGCCAGTGTGTACAGCGCGCCCGCACTGCCGCCCAACAGAAACAGGCTGGGCCACATCGCGGCCGTGCGTGCCGCGCCGAGCGGCAGCGCCACCGCAGCGCCCGTGGCCAGCAGGGCACACAGGGCGTGGGTGCGGCGTCTGCCGCCATGATCGGCCGCCGCGCCGAGCGGGACCTGCAGGCACGCATCGCCGAGAAACACCACGGCGACCATCAGCAGTGCGGTGCGGCTCGGCAGCCCGAGGTGCAGGCCGTACACCGGCAGCAACGCCAGCATGGTGTTGTCGAACATGGCGAAGAACAGCACGGCCGCCGCCAGCGGCAGGCAGGAGCGCATGAAGAGGCCGAAGCGCAGTGGCTCGCCGCGAGCCGGCGGCGCGTCCGGCCAGTCGCTGCCGAACAGCAGCACGAGCGAGAGCCCGTGGAGCGCCACGCCCACCAGCAGCGCGCTCCCCGAGCCGGTCCCGAGGAGCGCCAGCAGGGCAGGGCCGGCGAACTGGCAGGTGGTGAGGGTCGAGGCATAGAAGCCGGTCCAGCGACCCCGGCTGGCGCTGCCGCTGACTTCGAGGATCCGGGCCTCACCGAGGGCGAAGAGAACTCCGGCAGCAACTCCGAGCATGAGCCGTGACAGCATCCAGCTCCACGCCGCGTACGGCGTCGCCACGATGAGCAGACTGCCGCAGGACAGCAGGATGGCGGCGGCGAGCAGCGCACGGGCTCCCAGGCGACGCGTGAGCGCGGGCAGCACGAAGGAGGTGCACACGGTGCCGACCGCCGGTAGCGCGGCGATCAACGCGATGGTGGCCGCGCTGGCCCCGGCTTCAACGAGGCGCACCGAGACCAGCGGCAGCGTCAGTCCGGAGGCAAGTCCGACGACTGCGATGGTACCGATCGCGGCGAGCAGGGCGCGCCAGGGCGGTTGCGGCGCGGGCATGTGGGCGGCTCCCGTGCTGAGCTTGGCGATGAGCCGCCCGCATGTTAGCCCAGGGACGCTGCCGAGCGAACGTCACGGACAGCGCCGCAGGCGCCGCGCCACGGGCAAGGGCGGCGCCGCGCGGTGGCTATTGCTTCGGGTCGTTTTCCAGGCGCTGCTGGCGCGCAGCCGCCTTGGCGTCGTCGTAGTCCGCGTCGGCCTTCGACTTGCAGGCGCGCTGGTTTTCGCCACTGAGGCTTTCGCACTGTGCGAGCGCCACCTTGTGGCTGCCCTCGGCGTCCACCTCGGCCAGCCGCTGTTGCTCCACCGCCGCGGTGTGCGCGGTGTCCTCGACGCGCGCGGCCACCTTGTCCTGCGCGGCGTGCTCCGCCTTGGCACTGCGCTCAGCCGCGTCCTGCGCGGCCTTGCTGACATCGCGTTCCACCTGCGCCTGGTCATGCGCCCGGTTACAGCCGCCGAGGCCGGCTGCCGCCAGGGTCGCAGCGGTCAATATGACAATTCTGTTCATATGCTCTCCAGTCATGCGCGGTCAGGTCGTGCCGTGGGCCAATCAGCCACACGCCGGCCTGCCGCGCACGGCGACGCGCTCAGACGCGGGTACGGCCGGTGAAGAAGGAAATGATCGCCAGTATGAGGAACACGAAGAACAGGATCTTGGCGATGCCGGCGGCACCGGCCGCGATCCCGCCGAAACCAAACACGGCGGCGATCAGCGCGATCACGAAGAAGACGACGGCGTAGTAGAGCATGGACTTTCTCCTGACTTGCGGGTCCGGGAGCTCGTGAGTCCGGGATTGGACCAGCGCCCCGCCTGCAATCTGCACCGCTGACTTGAGCCAATCGGTCGGGCACGGCGCCCAAGTGTTGTCAGTCCCTGACTACGGCTGTGCCGAGGCGCGCCTGGTTGCGCATGCAGCACGCGGCCAGTCCCTGGCTCGTCTTTGGCGCCACTCCATGGTGGAATGACAACCTTTCACGTGAGCTTGCCCGTTGCCGCCACAGACGTTTCTGACACCCGAGGAACCGCATGTCTGAATCCGCGCCCGCCGTGGCCGCGCCGCTCCCGGAACTGTGCATCGGTCTGGACACCGGGGGGACCTTCACCGATGCGGTCGTGCTGGATGGCGCCGGGCAGGTGGTTGCGAGCGCGAAGGCGCTCACTACGCACTGGGATCTCGCCCATGGTCTGGGTGCCGCGCTGCGCGCGGTGCTGGAACGCCTGCCGGCCGGAGCGCGCCGTGCGGACATCGCACTGGTCTCGGTGTCCACCACGCTGGCGACCAATGCCGTGGTGGAAAACCGCTTCAGCCCGATCTGCACGCTGCTGATCGGGTTTGACGAGCGCATGATCGAGCGCTCGGGCCTGAAGCGCGAGGGCGGGGGAATCATCGTGCGCGTACGCGGAGGCCACGAGGCGACCGGCGATGAGGCCGAGCCCCTCGATGAGGCAGCCGTGCACGCCGCGGTGGCGCAGTTTGAGGCCGCGGTCGAGGCCTTCGCGGTGGCGGCCATGTTCTCGGTGCGCAATCCCACGCACGAGCAGCGCGCGCGCGAGCTGATCCGCGCCGCATCATCGAAACCAGTCACCTGCAGCCACGAGCTCAGCTCGCAGCTGGATGCGCCCAAGCGCGCGCTCACCGCGGCGCTCAATGCGCGCCTCACACCGCAGATCGCGCACCTGCTCGAGGCGCTGCAGGCGGTGCTGGAGCGCGAGGCGATCACCGCCCCGGTGATGGTAGTCAAGGGCGACGGCACCCTCATGCGCGCTGCCGTGGCACTGGAGTACCCCGTCGAGACGGTGTTGTCCGGGCCGGCCGCGAGCGTGGTGGGCGCCGGTTTTCTCTGCGGCCTGGCGGACTTTGTGGTGGCCGACATGGGCGGCACTACCACCGACGTCGCGATAGTGCGCGGCGGCCGCCCGGTCGTGCGCACCGAGGGCGCCGCCATCGGCGGCTGGCGCACCATGGTCGAGGCGATCGACGTCCACACCTGTGGCCTGGGAGGCGACAGCGAGGTGAACCTGGATCGGGAGCATCGCCTCAGCGTCGGGCCACGCAAATGCATGCCGCTCAGCCTGCTCGCCAGTCAACACCCCCAGGTGCTCGATGACCTGCGCCGCGTAGCGGCCGAGGAATTCCCGGCGCGCTTCGCGGGACACTACGCGCTGCGCAATCCCGGCCGGCAGCCCGGCGCGCTCGAGCGGCTCGAGCAGCGCGTCTGGGACGCCCTGAGCGAATCGCCACGCAGCCTCGCCCGGGTCGCCGGCAGCGCACAGGGCGCGGAGGCGCTGCGCCGCCTGGTCGATCGCGGCCACGCGACGCTCGCTGGCTTTACCCCCAGCGATGCCATGCACGTGCTCGGGCGCCAGCAGGGCTGGGACACCGAGGCGGCCAGTCTCGGGGCCACGATCCTTGCCACGACGGAACGCAACGCGCTGGCGCGCCGCGAGCGCGACAGTGCCACCGGCGTGTGCGAGCGTGTCTACGAGCACGTGCTGCAGGCCGCGGCGCGGGTAGTGATCGAGAGCGCACTCGCCGAGGACCCGGGCATCGAGCCGCGCCAGGGCAAGTGGGGTCCGCTCGGGCGGCTCCTGGAGGATCTCGTGGCCGGGCGCGCCTTCTCCTCCCTGGTCGAGGCGCGCCTCGGGCTCGCGGTGCCATTGATCGGCATCGGCGCACCGGCAGCCACCTACTATCCCGAGGTGGCACGCCGGCTCGGGGCGCAGCTGGTCGTTCCCGAGCATGCCGCGGTATGCAATGCCGTCGGCGCGGTGGCCGGCGTGGTCTCCTCGAGCTGCGAGATCCTCGTGAACCAGACCGCGCTCAAGGTGTTCCGCGTGCACGATCCGGCCGGCAGCCGTGATTATCCGCAGGCCGAGGAGGCCATCGCCGACGCCCGGCGCGTGGCGAGCGGTCTGGCGTTGCGCGCCGCCGAGCGTGCCGGCGCGCGCGAGCCCCACATCGAGACCTGGGTCATCGAGCGGCGCGCGCGCGTGGACGCGGCCGAGGATTTTCTCGCCGAGGCTGTGGTCCATTGCCGCGCAACCGGCCGCCCGGCGACCGGGCGGTTGCCGCAGGACTAGACTGCCGCGCAGCCGAGGTGCCAAGCTAGCCGGCGCGCGCGGCGGGCAAGTCGCGGCACTCTGGTACAGGAGGGCTGCGCGTATCTACAAGACATCCTGGCCGGGGCCGCGGTAAGAAGGTACCCGGAGTGTCCAGGACCGCTCGGCAGGAGAGGTGTCGCATCAGTACTTCAGGCGCACGCTGGACGTGGTTGGCAGCCCTGGGTCTTGCCTGGCAGGCCGTCGGTTCGGCGGCACCGCTGCCCAACGAGACTTCGGGCACCGAACAGCTGCCAGCACACCCCAGTCCCCACTGGGTGTGGGTAAATGACTTCAACTTCTCCAGCATGGCCGACGGGCGGGCGTACCTGGTCGACGGCGACAGCGGTCGCATGCTGGGACTGCTGAGCACCGGCTACTCCTTCAATGCCGTCGTGCTGCCACGCAAGGCCAGCCTGATCTACTCGCCGGAGACCTATTACTCGCGCGGCACGCGCGGCACGCGCACGGACGTGGTGACGCTCTACGACCCGGTGCACCTGACGCCGGCGGGTGAGATCTCCATTCCCGCCAAGCGCTCCTCCAACATGCCCTCGACCGCCAATGCGGCCCTGACGGATGACGAGCGCTTCCTCATCATCTACAACTTCACGCCGGCACAGACGGTCTCGATCGTGGACGTCGCCGCGCGCAAGTTCGTGGGTGAGGTCGAGATCGGCGGCTGCGCGCTCGTGTACCCGACGGCTAACCGGTCCTTCTTTTCGTTGTGCCCGGACGGCACGGTACTGGTCACGACGCTGACCGAGGACGGCCGCCTCGCCAGCCACACGCGCAGCGCGCCCCTGTTTGACGGCGCGAAGGATCCGCTCACCGAACGCCCGGTACGGGTCGGCAAACAGTGGCTGTTCGCCTCGTTCCAGGGCACCGTCTACCCGCTGCAGGCTGTTGACCAGACCGTGACCCTGGGCGCGACCTGGCCGCTGGCGAGCAGCGCGGAGCGCACCCAGGGGTGGCGCAGCGGCGGCCTGCAGCATCTGGCCGTGCACGTGCCGAGCGGACGCCTGTTCGCCATCATGCACCAGGGCAGCCTCGACACTCATAAGGATCCCGGCACGGACGTCTGGGTGTACGACCTCGCGGGCAGGAAGAAGGTGCAGCAGATCAAGCTGCGTCACAAGGCCACCTCGATCGTCGTCTCCCAGGACGCGAAGCCGCTGCTGTTCAGCTGCTTCCTGGATAGCAACCAGCTGGACATCTATGACGCGCTCTCCGGCAACTATCTGCGCACGGTCGAGAATCTGGGCCTGACACCGGCCATCATGGTGACGCCATGAAGCGCGACAATTCCTCCCTCGACCGCTTGATGGAAACGGTAGCCCGCGACATGGCGCGCCGCATCTCGCGGCGCCACCTGCTCGGGGGCCTGGGGGCACTGCTGTTCGGCGCCTCCACGGTGCCGCTGCTGCCCGTGGCCCGCGGCGCGACACCGAAGGCAGACGCCTCGGCTGATCCGGGTGATCCGCAGACCTGCGAGTACTGGCGTCACTGCGCCATCGACGGCTTCCTCTGCAGCTGCTGCGGCGGCTCCACCCACAGCTGTCCGCCCGGTACCGAGGCCTCCGCCATCACCTGGGTGGGCACCTGCCACAACCCCGGCGACGGCCACGACTACATCGTTTCCTACAACGACTGCTGCGGCAAGAGCAGCTGCGGACGCTGCTTCTGCAACCGCAACGAAAACGACAAGCCGCTCTACATGGCCTTCTCCTCCAATGACTACAACTGGTGCGCCGGCAGCCAGGCGGGGATCGCCTATCACTGCTCGACGGCACGCGTGGTCGGACTGAGCAAATGAGCCTGCCGCGCGCACTACCCGCGCTGCTGCTCGCGCCGTGGCTGAGCGCAGCCGCGGCGGATACGGCGCGCAACAACTACATGCTGCGTTGCATGGGGTGTCACGTGGCGGATGGCTCCGGCTCGCTCGGTAAAGTGCCGGCGGTGCGCGACTCGCTGGTGCCGCTGGTTGCCACCGCCGAAGGGCGGCGCTTTCTGGTGCAGGTCCCGGGCGCGGCGCGCTCGCCGCTCTCGGACCTCGAACTGGCACAGGTACTCACCTGGATGGTGCGCAACCTCAGTCAGCAGCCGGTGCCGGCGGGCTTCACGGACTTCTCGGCGGCCGAGGTGGCGCGCTACCGCAGTACGCCGCTCCTGGACGTACAGGCGACGCGTGCGCGTCTGCTCGCGAGCACCGCGCCGGGGAGGCACTAGTGTCGGCGCTGTATCAGGCGTACCCGATCGCGCTGCAGGGTCCGCAGCAGCGCTTCGACTATTTCCGCGCCCTGGTGGCCGAGCTGTTCTGCCCCATGCAGATCCAGCCGCGCGGTACGCCGGTCCAGAGTTTCGATGGCCTGGTGGAGGCGGCACAGCTCGGTGAGGTGCGCCTGGCGCGCGTCGCCACGGCCGCCTGCGCGGTGAGCCGGCGCCCCCAGGACATCGCCCACGTCGACCGCGTCTCCTACCTGGTGAAGTTCCAGACCAAGGGCGAGGCGTTGTGGCGCCAGCGCAATCGCGAGGTGCATCTGCGGCCGGGGGACTTCGTGGTGTGCTCGGTAATCGAGCCCTACTGGCTGGAGTTCCGCGGCGCCTACGAGATGCCGGTACTGGCGCTCACCGAGCAGACCATGCGCCGGCTGACGCCCGACCCGGAGCAGTTTCTCGGCATCCGCCTGAGCGGCGATGAAGCCGATTGCGGGCTGCTCAGTGGCTTCGTGGCCCAGGTGAGCAGTCGCATGAGCTCGCTGAGTGAGGCCATGATCCGCCGCGTCGAGACCAACATTCTCGACCTGCTCGGTGGCGTGCTGAGCGCGCGTACGCGCAGCGGTGGCCTCGGCCGCGCACAGCAGCTGACGCACATCAAGAGCTACATCGAGAAGCACCTGCACGACCGGCGCCTCAGCCCGCGCTTCGTGGCCGCCGCCTTCGGCATCAGTACGCGCTACCTGCACGGGCTGTTCGAGGCCGATGACCTCACCATCGGCCGCTACATCCGCAGGTTGCGCGCCCGCGGCTGCCGCGCCGCACTGGCCGCGGATCCCGGCGCGCAGCGCTCCCTCACCGATCACGCCCTGAGCTGGGGCTTCTACGACCTGTCACATATGACCCGCTGCTTCCGCGGCGAGTTCGGCATGACGCCGGCAGAGGCGCGTGAGCGCGGGCGCACCGAACCGCCGGACACATAAGGGACTTACGGAGTTAACACTCATGGCACGCAAGTACGAGATGCACATCGGCGGACGCCCGGTGGCCGCGAGCGCCCACCGCGAAATCAAGAATCCGGCCACCGGCGCCACGGTAGGCCTGTGCCCGATCGGCACCTTAGAGCACCTGGAACAGGCGGTCGACGCCGCAGCGGCCGCGTTTGCCAAGTGGCGGCGCAGCAGCGATGGCGAGCGCCGCGCCGCTTGCGAGGCGATGGCCGGGATCCTCACACAGCACGCGTCCGAACTCGCCGCGCTGGTGACGCAGGAGCAGGGCAAACCGCTCAAGGGCATCGGTTCGGAGTTCGAGCTCGGCGGTTGCGCCGCCTGGGCCTCCTATACGGGCGCGCTCGAGCTGCCCAGCAAGGTGATCGAGGACTCCGCGACGAAGCACGTCGAGATGCTGCGTGAGCCGATCGGGGTCGTTGGTTCCATTACCCCGTGGAACTGGCCGCTCATCATCGCCATCTGGCATCTGGCGCCGGCGATCCGCACCGGCAACACCGTGGTCATCAAACCCTCGCCGTTCACGCCGCTCGGCACGCTGCGCATGATCGAGCTGCTGGCGCAGGCGGTGCCGCCCGGGGTGCTGAACGTCGTCGCGGGCGACGATGAGCTTGGCGCCGCGCTCTCGCGCCATCCCAAGATCCAGAAGGTGGTGTTTACCGGCTCGGCCAGCACCGGACGCAAGGTGATGGCGAGCGCGGCGCCGACGCTGAAGCACCTGACGCTCGAGCTCGGCGGCAACGATGCCGGCATCGTGCTGCCGGATGCGGACATGGACAAGCTGATCGCGCCGATGTTCTGGGGCAGCTTCATCAACTCCGGCCAGACGTGTGCGGCGCTGAAGCGCCTGTACGTGCCGGATGCGATGTACGAGCGCGTCTGCAAGGCGTTCATCGACTTCGCACGCGCCACGCCAATGGGCGATGGCATGCAGCCGGGCACCCAGCTCGGACCGCTGCAGAACGAACGCCAGTTTCGCAAGGTCATCGAGCTCGTCGAGGACGCCAAGCGCCACGGTGGTGACATCCTGCTCGGCGGGGAGGCGCAAAAGGGGCCGGGGTACTTCTATCCGGTGACACTGGTGGGTGGGCTGGAGAACGGCGTGCGGCTGGTGGATGAGGAGCAGTTCGGCCCGGCCCTGCCGATCGTGCGCTACCGGCGGCTGGAGGATGCGATCGCCTGGGCCAACGACACTGACTACGGCCTGAGCGCCTCGGTGTGGGGCAGCGATCGCGCCCAGCTCAACGCGGTGGCGCGCCAGCTCGAAGCCGGCACGGTGTTCATCAACAAGCACGCCGAGGTTGCGCCCAATATCCCCTTCGGCGGCATCAAGGGATCAGGCCTCGGGGTCGAGTTTGCCCAGGAGGGCCTCGAGGCTTACACCACCATCAAGATCATCAACGCGGCCACCTGAGCCGCGCGCAGCGCCTCGTTGCGCGCTCGTACAGGCGCGCTTCACGATGGTGCAAGACTGCTGGCGCGACGCCGCGCAAGAATCCCCGTAGCTGTCAGCACGCAGCACGGGGGTCAGAATGAGTCTACGCCGGCACCGGTCGGGAATTCGCATCGCCAGCGCGCTGTCGGGGGTGCTGGCGTTCGCCACGCTGGCGCAGCCGGCGGCCGCACAGCAGGCCGGGAGCGAGGCGAGCGCCGGCGATGCCAGCGCGATCGCCGAGGTGGTGGTCACCGCCCAGCGACGCGAGGAGCGGCTGCAGACCGTGCCCATCAGCGTCACGGTGTTCAGTCAGGCGAGCATGGATGCCCAGGGGACGCGCAGCATCGATGACATCGCGCGTCTGGCACCGGCCGTCACCTTCATCCGCAGCGCCAACAACAACAACGCGGAATCCTCCGACATCGCCATTCGCGGCATCGCTTCCAACGCCGGCGCCGCCACGACGGGTGTGTACATCGATGACACGCCCATCCAGACGCGCCACCTTGGCTTCGCCTCATTCAACACCTACCCCGAGCTGTTCGACATCGAGCGCGTCGAGGTGCTGCGCGGCCCGCAGGGGACGCTGTTCGGCTCGGGATCCGAGGGCGGCACCATCCGCTTTCTTACCCCGCAGCCCAGTCTCACGAACTCCTCGCTGTACTCGCGCGCCGAGATCTCGGCTACCGAGGGTGGCGACCCGGTGTACGAAGCCGGCGTGGCCGCGGGCGTGCCGTTGATCAGCGATCGCCTTGGCATGCGCGCGAGTGTCTCCTGGCGTGACGAGGGTGGCTACATCGATCGGGTCAACTGGCACACCCGGCAGACCGCGGATGCTGCGGCCAACGCGGCACGCACCCTGACCGCCCGTGTGGCCTTCAAATGGGCCGCCACCGATGCGCTCACCTTCACACCCTCGGTGCTCTATCAGAAGCGTGAGGTGGATGACACCGGCGCCTGGTGGTGGATACGCCCGGAGTTTCCCCCCGGCGATCCCACCAACGGCCAGTTCAACACCCCGTTTCGGAGCGGCAACGAGATCGCCAGCCCCGATTCCGATCACTTCACACTGGCGGCACTGCGGATCGATTGGACCTTCGGCTCGACGCAGCTGGTCTCCAACACGTCCTACTTCAAGCGCAACCAGGCGGCGACTACCGATTACTCGCAGTTCGACCGTGCCATCTTCCTCGGCGATCCGTTCCCGCCGGCCGGCCAGGTGGGCAGCGGCACCTGGGTGGACGACCAGGAGAACTGGACGCAGGAAGTACGCCTGCAAAGCCTCGACAGCGCCAGTCGCCTGGTCTGGAGCGTCGGTGTGTTCTACCAGCACGCCAAGGAGGTCACGCGCCAGCTGGTCTACGACCCGAGCGTGCAGGCTGATCTCGGGTTGCCGCCGGATCTGAACGGCGGCTACATCTACGTCGAGGATCCGCGCACTGGTCTTGACCGCCAGCTCGCGCTCTTCGGGCAGGTGGACTGGAAGCTGACCGAGGCTCTGAAGCTGACGCTCGGTGCGCGCTATGCCCGTGCCCAGTTCGACGGCACGGCGACCTATCCGGACACGCTGGTGGTCGGCCCCGGCTTCACCAGCAGCGGCAGCGAGACCGAGCACCCCTTTACCCCCAAGGCCGGCCTGACCTACCAGTGGGCGCCGAACAATCTGCTGTACTTCACCGCGGCCAAGGGCTTCCGCATCGGCGGCACCAACCCGGCGGTGGGGCAGTTCTGCTACGGCGGTCCGGACAGCGCGCTCGGCAGCATCGGGCTGACCGACGTCCCGCCCACCTATGGCTCGGACAGCGTCTGGAGTTACGAGGTCGGCAGCAAGAACGTCGTCGCCGACAGCCGCCTGGTGCTCAATGCCAGCGCCTACTACATCAAGTGGAAGGACATCCAGCAGAACGTGCCGCTCACGGCCTGCGGCTTCCAGTTCACGTCCAACCTCGGCGAAGCCACCAGTACCGGCTTTGACCTGCAGTCGGTGTTTGCCGTGAGCCGCAACGTGTCCCTCGGGGCCACCTTCAGCTACACGGATGCGAAGTATACGCAGACCGTGCAGCTCGCCCCGACCGCCTTCTCGATCGTGCAGGACGGCAATCACCTCCCGGCCTCGCCCTGGTCGGTGACGGCGTTCTTCCAGGCGAACCTGCCACTCGAGCGGCGCACCGCGTATTTGCGGGCCGACTATCAGTACGCGGCCAAGCAGACCGATACGGTTGCGGCCGCCGATGCGCGCAACGGCGGCTTCCCCGAAGGCTTCGTTGGCATCCCCACGCAGAGCTGGGCATCATTGCGTGCCGGCCTGACGTGGGACGGCTGGGACATCTCGGTGTTTTCCCAGAACCTCTTCAACACGGACCCGCGCCTGAGTACCCAGCAGGTCCTGGTGCCGTACTCGCTGTACACGGTCGTGAGCTGGCGACCGCGCACCAGCGGACTCACGGTGACCTACCGGTACTGAGACGGGCTTCCTGCGGAGACGACAGATGCGTGAAGCGATGTGGACGCCTTGGCTCGGTATCACGCTGGTAGTGCTGACGTGCGCCAGCTTGGGCGTGCGCGCCCAGCAGGCTGCCCCGAGGCAGGGCTGGCGCGACCAGGTGCGCGCCTTTGCGGCCGAGCACTTCAAGAACCCGGCCTGGGGCTACTCACATTGCGAGCGCGACTACGAGCTCGCGCGTGCCCTGGCGGCCGAGGATCAAGCCGCCTTGGATGACGACGTGCTCTATGCCGCGGCCTATCTGCACGACATGGCCGCCTTCGCACCGTGGGCCGACGAGAAGGTCGACCACGCGGACAAGGCGGTCGAGGTCGTCGGCCCGGTGCTCAAGGGCATGGGCTTCCCGATGCAGAAGCTGGCGGCGGTGCAGGGGGCGATCCGCACCCACATGTATCAGCGCGAACCCAAGGGGCCCGAGGCCCTCTACCTGCACGATGCCGACGCCCTGGACTGGCTGGGCGCGATCGGCGCGGCGCGGATCCTCGGGCTCGTCGATCCGAACGGCGGCAAGCCGACCGGCCCGGATGCGGTTGCCGAGCTGCAGAAGAATCTCAAGGAGGTGCCGCCGCGCGTGCTGTCGGCCGCCGGCCGCAAGCGCGTCGGCCCATGGCAACAGCAGCTGGCCGACTTCCTGCACCAGCTCGGCGCCGAAACGGCCGGATTCAAGACACTCTGAGGACCGCACCCGCCATGCCCAGGACTGCCGCGAGCGGGGTGCTGCTGCTGATGCTCGGCGCGGGTGTGGCGGGCGCCGAACCCGAGCTGCCGCCGGAGCTGATTGTGAGCGGTGGCCAGGTACGCACCCCCGGCGGCTGGGCCCAGGCACTCGCGGTGCGCGACGGCGTCCTCATTGCGGTCGGCGAGCGCGCGCCGATCGAGGCGCTGCGGGGACCCGGCACCCACATGCTCTCATTGGCCGGCGCGACGGTGCTGCCGGGCCTGCATGACGTGCACGTGCACCCGATGTATGCCGGCATCATGGCGGGCCGCTGCCGGATCGCGCAGGGCGCAACGCTCGTGCAGCTGCAGGACGGCGTGCGCGCCTGCGCTCATCAGGGCAGCGCCAGCGACTGGATCGTCGGCGGACAGTGGGATACCCCGGCACTCGGTAGGGCACCGGACCGCTCGGCACTGGATGCGGTGACGCAGGTACGGCCGGTTTACCTGGAGGACACCAGCGGGCACAGCGCCTGGGTCAACACGCGGGCGCTGCAGATCGCCGGCATCACACGCAGCAGCGCCGACCCGCCCGGCGGCATCATTGAGCGCGACGCCGCCGGGGAGCCGACCGGCATCCTGCGCGAGTCCGCGACCGACCTGGTGCGCACTCACATCCCGCCGCCCACGGTCGCGATGCTGCGCGCTGCGCTCTTGAGCTCGCTGCACACGATGCTGCGCGAGGGGATCACGTCCTACACGGAGGCCGCAGTCGGATTCGTGGCCGGCCCAAAGCGGGAGCTGGCTGCGTATCGCGAGCTCAGCCGCGCCGGTCTCATCAAGCCGCGGGCGAGGCTGTGCATCACCTGGACGCCGGGGGATGCGGAAAGCGCGCGCGCCATAGCGCTGCGTAACCTCAATGCCGGGCCGCGCGTCTCGCCAGACTGCGTCAAGATCTTCCTCGACGGCGTGCCGACCGATAGTCACACCGCCGCGATGCTCGCGCCGTACGTGGCAAGCGATGGCACGCGCAGCGACGAGGCCGCCCGCACCGGGCTGCTGCTGGTCAAGCAGGACGAGCTGGATGCGGCGGTCACGCGCTTCGATCGCATGGGCCTGACCGTCAAGTTCCACGCCGCCGGCGATGCGGCGGTACGCGCCGGACTGAACGCGATTGCCGCTGCGCGCAGGGCCAACGGCTTCAGCGCCCAGGTGCACAACGTCGGACATTGCACCTTCGTCGACCCCAAGGACCTGGGACGGGCGCGGGAGCTGGGCGCCGCCTTCGAGGTCTCGCCGTACCTGTGGGGACCTTCGCCGATCAACGACAGCATCGCGGCGGCCGTCGGGCCGGAGCGCATCGCGCGCGTCTGGCCGGTGCGCGAGATGCTCGCCGCGGGAGCCCTGGTCGTCCCCGGATCCGACTGGTCGGTGGTGCCCTCGGTCAGCCCCTGGATCGGCATCGAGACGCTGGTGACGCGCGAGCGCCTCGGCGGCAGCAGCGACAGCTTCGGCAAGGGGGAGGCGATCTCCGTGGCCGAGGCCCTCGAGCTGTTCACCGCAAACGCTGCGCGGCAGGAGCACGCGGCCAACCGGGTCGGTCGGCTCGAGGCCGGGATGCTCGCGGACTTCATCGTCATCGACCGTGATCCTTATGCGATTGCGCCGACGGAGCTGCACGCCACGCAGGTCAGGATGACCTTCATCAACGGCGAGAAGGTATATGAGCGAGACCCCGGCGCTGCCGGCAAATAGCTGCGGCCGGAATGCGGGGGCGCGGCGGCGCAGCTCGGGGCATGTGCTCGCCGTGCTGGCGCTGGTTCTGGTGCCGCTGTGGCTGCCGTTGCGTGCCGCCGCAGCCGCGGCGCCGCACTGGCTGCTGATGGTGCGCACGCTCAACACCGACCCGACGCGCACCCAGGAATTCAACGACTGGTACAACAACATCGACCTGCCGGATGTGCTGGCGGTACCGGGTTTCCGCCAGGCGCTGCGGGCTCAGGCCATTGCCGCCTGTGGCGACAGCGCCGCCCCCTGCGAAGCGGGTGAGCGCTACGTGGCGCTCTACGACATCGAGTCCGCGGCGATCGACAAGACCATCATCGACATGCTCATGGCCACCTGGAAGATGCTGCGCAGCGGACGCGATACTTCGCTGCTGCAGGTGGAGGAGCGCGTCTACTACCGCAGGGTGGCGGCGGACGCCGCGCCCGAAACGGCATCCGTTGCGGACGGCCAGCACTTCCTGCTCCTCGAACGCTTCGACACGCAGCCGCAGCTCAGCCCCGCGCAGCTGCAGCGCCTCGTGCGGCGGCAGGTCCAGGCCCTCGGTACGCTGAGCGGCGAGGTGCGCAGCAGCCGTTACGAGCTCTACCGCGTCCTCATGTTCGAGCCGCGCACGGCACCGCGTTACCTCACGGCCTATCGCTTCCGGGTCGCCTCGCCCGAGGCTGCGCAAAGGGTACGCGATGCCCTGAGCACGCTGGCGCGGCAGCAGCGGACACAGGGCTACCTGCAGGCCTCCGCGCCACTGCTGTACCGCGAGCTCATCGAAGCCGCCGCGGATCCGCCGCGCTAGGGGCGGCTTCTTCACATGGGATCGAGTGCGCCCCAATGCCAGCTCGCGGCCGTGCACACACGGGCCGGGAGTCCGCGGCTTCTGTGCCCTGTACTGGCTCTGGCGGCACTGCTTGCCGGTGGTGCGGCCCGCGCGCAGCACGGCGCCCTGCACATCGAGGTCTACCAGGGCGGCTATGCCACGGTGAACTCCTTCATCATCTCCAACGGCCATACCGCGGCGGTGATCGACGTGCAGCGCAAGCCCGCCGAGGCACGCAAGCTGGCCGCGCGCATCCAGGCGACGCACCTGCCGCTCGCATTCATGCTGATCACCCACGGGCATACCGACCACTTCACCGGCATGGCGCTCCTGCACCGGCAATTCCCGGCGGCCCGGATCCTGGTGGCCACCGAAGAGATCAAGCAGGACATCAAGGACTACGCCAACTACATGGACAGCGGTGGGGCCACGGCCGGGGAGCCGGCGCTCGACCCGGCGCTCAAGCCGCGCTCCGCGGCGTATCCGGACGGTTTTGACTATGACCGTCTGATCGAAGTGCTGCCGCAGGGGCCCCTGCGCCTCGAGGGCGGGGGCATGCTCGAGCTGCGCGCGGACTACCCGGCCACTGAGGCGCCGCACATGACGACCGTCTACTGCCGCGAGCTCAACGTCTTGTTCCTGGCGGACCTCGGGTACAACCAGGTACACCTGTGGATGGGGGATGACATCACGCTGGCGCGGGTGGTCACCTGGAAGCGGGTCCTGGTGGAGCTGAAGCACCAGTTCGCCGGCCTGCACCCGACCATATATCCGGGGCACGGCGCGGTAGGCGACGTGTCGCTCTTTGATGCGATGACCCGCTACATCGACGATTACCTGCGCATCGTCTCGCAAGCTTCCTCAGCCGAGGCCGCCTGGCAGCAAATGGTGGCCCTCTACCCGTCTTACCGCGAGGCGGACTTCTTTCTGAAGTACAGTGTGGCCAACCACGTGAAGTAGGGCGGTCATGCTTTGGGTTGAGAGCGGCGGGACAGGCTCACGCACGGTGCTGCTGCTGCACGGACTGGGCGCGACCGCCGCCGTCTGGACGGGGGTGCGGACGGCCCTCGAGCGGCGCGGTGATCTGTGCTGGGTCGCCGCGGACCTTCCCGGCCACGGCCGTTCCGCCTGGGAACCTGGCTACAGCGTGGGCTCGATGGCGGCGCGCCTCGCCGCAGACCTCGGGGCTCAAACTGGCGAGCTCTTCATCGTCGGCCACTCACTCGGGGCCTATCTGGCCCTGGCGCTGGCCAGTGGCTGGTTCAAGATGAGGGTGGTGGGCGTACTCGGGATAGGTCCCAAGATCTCCTGGTCTCAGGCCGAGCTGCAGGGCGCGCAGGAACTCGCCGCACGGCCGGTGCGCGACTACCCGAGCGCCGAGGAGGCCTGGACGCGCTATCGCCGCGTGTCCGGACTGGGGGCCGATATCGCCCCGGCCACGGAGGTGCTGGCGGCGGGCATCACGCAGGTACCGGGCGGCTGGCGGCTGGCCCAGGATCCTCGCACGTTCGCCGTCGCCGGGGCCCCCTTCGGCTCGCTCGCGGCGAGCGCCACCGGGCGCATCATGCTGGCGCGCGGCGCCGGCGACCCGATGGTGTCGCTGGCCGAGCTGCGCCAACACGCACCTCGGGCCCGCGAGCTCGCGCACACGGGCCACAACGCACACGTCGAAGCTCCCGGGGCCGTGCTGGCCCTGCTCGATGAGCTGCTTGCGGACGCCTGAGCGATGGAGCCCGAGCACGCCCGCGAGCTCGTCGACGCATTTGATCCCGGCCACCTGACGGCCGGGTTCTACGCCGACCCTTATCCGACCTACGCGGCACTGCGCGAGCTTGCGCCCGTACGGCGCTGCGCCGATGGCAGCTATTTCCTGACCCGCTACGCTGATCTGGAGCAGGTGTATCGTGACCGCAGTCACTTCAGCTCGGACAAACGCGCGGTGTTCGGGCCGAAGTTCGGGGCGGGCACGCCACTCTACCAGCACCACACCACGAGCCTGGTGTTCAACGATGCGCCCTACCACACCCGCGTGCGACGACCGATCGTCGCCGCCCTCACGCCGCAGGTGCTGCGCGCCATGCAGCCTCAGGTCACCCAGCTCATCGAGGGACTGCTTGGGCAACTGCAGGAGCGCGGCCACTTTGACCTGATCGAGGACTTCGCGGCCGCCATTCCGGTCGAGGTGATCGGCAACCTCCTGCGCGTACCGCACGCGGAGCGTGGTCCGCTGCGAGCCTGGTCGCTCGCCATCCTCGGTGCGCTGGAGCAGGCGCTGACTCCCGCGCAGCTCGCTGGCGGCCATGAGGCGGTACGTGAGTTCACCGATTACTTGCGGCAGCTGATCGCCGAGCGACGCCGCAACCCGGCAGGAGAGTCGGATCTGCTGACACGGCTGCTCGGCGACGGGGAGCTGCGCGAGGACGAGCTGCTGCAGAACTGCGTGTTCCTGCTGAATGCCGGGCACGAGACCACCACCAACCTCATCGGTAACGCACTCTGGCTGCTCCTGAAGGCACCGCAGGCGGCGCAGCGTCTGCGCGCGGAGCCGACCCTGGTGCCCAGCGCCATCGAAGAGTCCCTGCGGATGGAGAGCCCGAATCAGCTCGGCAACCGCCTGGTGACCGTGGCGGTGGACGTCGGCGGCACCACGCTGCCTGCGGGCAGCTACCTGACACTGTGCATCGGCGCTGCCAACCGCGATCCCGCCGAATTCCCAGACCCGGACCGGTTCGACGTGGCCCGCAGGCCCAACCGCCATCTGGCCTTCGCCGCCGGCGCCCATGCGTGCGCCGGCATGAACGTCGCCCGCCTGGAGGCGCAGATCGCAATCGAGCGCACGCTGCAGCGACTGCCGCGCCTGCGCCTTGCGGGTGAACCGGTGCGCAGCCACCGCGCCCGCTTCCGTGGTTTCGTGCACCTGCCGGCGGAGGCTGGCTGACAGCAGCAAAAGACCGCCCTAGCGGCCGGGCGGTCCTCACGCAGTTCGGCGCCTCGGCAGCGCGGTCCTTTGCGGCGCCAAAACCTGCTAGCTTTGCGGCGGGGCAGTCACGTGGGTCAGTTGATGCGCACGCTGGAAGAGAAGATCCGGGCACGGGAATTCGTCATCACGACCGAGCTGACACCCCCGAAGGGCACCGACCTGACCGAGCTGATCGCGCGCGTGCAGGGCCTGCACTCCACGGTCGATGCCGTCAACCTTACCGAGTCGCCGCGCGCACTCATGAGCGTCGCGCCGATCGCGGTGGCCAGGGTGCTGCTGGAGCGCGGGGTGGAGACCATCGTGCAGATGACCTCCAGGGACCGCAACCGGATCGCCATCCAGGCGGATCTCTTGGGCGCTGCGCTCCTCGGGCTGCGCAACTTCGTCTTCATGGGGGGCGATCCGCCGGCCCACGGGGATCATCCGGAGGCCAAGCCGGTATTTGACCTGACGGCGAGCCAGATGGCCGCGGCGGCGCGCGAGCTAACGCGCGGGCGCGACATGGCGGGCAACCGCCTCAAGGGCGCTGCGGAGCTGTTCATCGGGGCGACGGTAAATCCCGGGGCCTGCGATGCGGCCAACGAGCTGATCAACACCCGGCGCAAGATCGACGCCGGCGCACAGTTCCTGCAGACGCAGGCCGTTTACGAGGCCGCAGCCCTGGAGCAGTTCATGAGTGCCGCTCGCACCGGGGAGGTGGCCGTCATCGTGGGCATCATCCCGCTCAAGTCGGCCAAGATGGCCGCCTGGCTCAACGATAAGGTGCCGGGGATCCGCGTGCCCGAGGCCCTGATCACCCAGATGCAGGCGGCCGCCGGCAGCGAGGCGGAGCTGGAGACGGGACTTGCGATCGCCGCCCGCACCATTGCCGAGGCGCGCACGCTGTGCGCGGGCGCCCACATCATGGCGCTCGGCTGGGAGGCCCACATCCCCGAGATCCTGCGGCGCGCGGGCATCCGCCGCTGAGCGGGCCTCAGGCCCAGTCCGGCTCCTGGCCCGCTTTCCACTTGATGCTGCACCCGACGCTCGCGGTCTGCTGCGCGGGTACCGCGGCACCGCTGAGCAGCGCATCGACGGCTGCCCGCAGGTCGGAGCCGGTGACCGGGGTGGTGTTGCGCGGACGGCTGGCATCGAACTGGCCGCGATACACCAGGCGGCGCGCGCGGTCGAAGAGGAAGAAATCCGGCGTGCACACGGCCTGGTAGGCCCTGGCGGTGTGCTGCGAGGCATCGAACAGGTACGGGAAGGTGAACCCCATTGCCTGGGCGAGCCGCGTCATCTCACCCGGGGCATCGGCAGGATGGCTGGTGATGTCATTGGCGCTGATCGCCACCACCGCGAGCCCGCGCGCGCCGTACTCGCGCGCGAAGCCGACGAACGCCGGTAGCAGGTGCTGTACGTAGGGGCAGTGGTTGCAGATGAATGCCACCAGCAGCGCCGGCGCTGCGGCGAAATCCTGCAGCGTCACGGTGCGCCCGCTGCGCGTATCGGGCAGCGCGAAGTCCGCCGCTGCGGTGCCCAGGGGCTGCATCAAAGACTCGCGTGCCATCGCTTCATCCCTCCGGGGCTGCTGCCGCCAATACTAGCCGCTCGCCGGCAGCGGTGGGCCGCAGCCGCCCGAGCCGGGCCCTTGTGATGCAGATCGCAGCGGCAGCGGAGGCTCCGGGGTGAGGATTGGGCCCGGGCGGACGCAAAGAGGTCTGCGCAGGCGAGCATGGATACCGTGTGAGCACCGAATTTCCTTTTGGCAACCGCCGGGAATGGCGCAGGTGGCGACAGCTGGCGAGTGTCGTACTCGGCCTCGCGCTTGCGGCCACGCTGCAGGCCGCCACCAGCGTCAGCGTGCTCGAGACCTACCCGGATGGTGATGAGGTCACTCTCGGCCGAAACCAGAACTTCTACCTGCGGCTGCACTATGAGAGCGACGAGGCCGTCGGCATCTGGGCACGGCCGTATTTCCATGGTCAGCCGGCCAACGCAGGCAGCAACGGCTCCTACAGCTACAGCGGCAGTGGCGAGGCGCTCGGATGGTTCTTCTTCAGCGGCAACCGCGGCGAGGTGGACGAAATCCGCATCAGCGTCGGAAACGGCTCGACCTCGGGCACACCGGTGCTGCTGCGTTACCCGGTGCACGTCCGGCCGAGCGAGCAGGCGGCGGACAGTTCCGATGAACCGGAGTGGGTGGCACGGCTGAAGGCCGCAGACGCCGCGCGGCAGCGCCTCGCCGCCCAGGAGTACGCGAACCGCCCGACCTCGCCGTTTTCCTCGGTACTCGTCAGTCTGTTCATGATCGCGGTGCTCGCGCTCGGGGTAGGGGGGTTCGTGCTGCCGGTGCGCGCGCTGCGCCGCTGGCGCGGTGGCTGGCGCCTGGCGGCGGCCGTCCCGGCTGCTCTCATGGGCTTTGTGGTGCTGCGCATCCTCGTGGGCGTCTCCATCGATCCCACCTCGCACAATCTGTGGCCGTTCGAGATCCTGATGGCTGGTCTGCTGAGCACCGTGGGCATGGGGCTCATGAGCCTGGCACGGCGCGCCGCAGGAGCCGCGGTGCCGTAATGCCGCGCCTCGCCTCGGTGCTCGTGCTGCTGGGCGCAGGAGCTGCGCTGTTGTGGATGGCCAACAGCGGCATGCGCGACGGCGAGCTGCGCGCCGGCACCAGCCTGTTCGTGCCCTACCGGCCGACCCGCGCCGGCAACCCGCTGGCGTTCTATTTCTATCTCACCCTGTACCTGTGCGGTGGCCTCGCCGCGTGCGTGTGGGCTCTCCTGGCGCTGCTTGGGATGGCAGCACCGCTGAGGTGGCGCTGATCCGGGCGGCACTCACGAAACGCGCGGCAGCATCGCTAGATGAGATGGACGCCGCCCTCTTCTGAGCGAAGAGGGAGGGTGCGATGGGTAGGCAGTCGAAGCAAGCGGATCCCCTGGAGCCCGAACGGCATCAGTGTGCCAGAGTGGAAGTGTCTAGCAACCACTCGAGGGACAGGGGATCCACCATGAACGTTACGACTTACGGCTTGGATTTGGCAAAGCGGGTTTTTCAGGTGCATTGGGTCGAGCCGCAGACCGGGGAGCTGAAGCGCAAGGCACTGGCGCGGGCCGACGTGAGTGCCTTCTTTGCCCGCCGGGCGCCGGGTGTGGTGGCGATGGAGGCCTGTGGTTCGGCGCATCACTGGGGTCGGATGCTGAGCGGCCTGGGTCATCAGGTGCGGCTGATTGCGGCGCAGTTCGTGCGGCCGTTCGTCAAGACGAACAAGACCGATGCGGCGGACGCCGAGGCGATCTGGGAAGCGGTACAGCGGCCTGGGATGCGCTTCGTTGCGCTGAAGACCGAGGAGCAACAGGCGGTGCTGTCGCTGCATCGCATGCGAGCGCAGCTCGTAAAGATCCGAACGATGCAGGGATACCAGGTGCGCAGCTTGACCTACGAGTTCGGAGTGGTGGCCCCGAAGGGCTGGCGAGCGCTCCTGACACAGGTCGCGCCGCTGCTGGCCGACC
>Ga0335079_10000949_pt1 | contig 32769 bp, 47 predicted proteins | sample Lox_Sample_33_FD_206719 | JGI IMG/M metagenome (GOLD analysis project Ga0335079, IMG submission 206719) | Soil microbial communities from Loxahatchee National Wildlife Refuge, Florida, United States - Lox_Sample_3.3 | ecosystem: Environmental > Terrestrial > Soil > Wetlands | place: USA...
TAGAATCCATACATGGGGTCGGCCGGAGACTTGATGCTGATTATCTCGTCCAGGACGCTCCTTTCATTTGGAGTCAGGGAACCCAGAAGCTTTGTCCTGAGCGCCTTCGCCTCGTGGCTCTTCGGCATCGTGTATATGGTGTCGTTTTCTTTGATCTGACGCCCGAGCGTTGGTCCGTCTACGGAGACCGCGACCTTCTCCCCCTCCTTGGCCTCGTTCAGAGTCTTCCCCTGGTCCTGAATCTGCTGAATGGTGCCCAGCTCCACGCCCTGGGCGGACATCAGTCGCACCTTGGGCTGCAGCCTTCCTGCCTGTACTTCGACCCCGAAGACGGCCGGATCGTTCCGCCTGAAGAAGGTCCCTGGTATCACCTTGACCTTGCAGGGACGGGTGAGGCTCGAGAGCGCCGCCTTCTCGTCAGCCTCTCTCTTTGCCACCCCCCAGTTGACGTAGTTGTCGATGACCTCGTAGATTATGGGGGACACGAAAATCGGGCTGGATCCGACGTACTCCTTGGCCTCTGGCAGCACCTTTGCATCGAACCCGAGGATAGCCCCGAGATAGGGGTCGTGCTCTCCCACAACCTGGGCATCGACAATGTCGTTCTTCGAGATGTCTCCGATGTCCGCCTGCCTGATGGGAATCCCACGCTCCTCGAGCATCCTCAGAAGCGCCTCGAGGCCACCGATGCTCCCCGCTTTCACGATCACACCCATGTTGTCCGTTTTGACAACGATGTTGGAAAGCTCCTTCTCCATCTCGACCTTCAGCTCTTGGAACTCCTTGTCCGACTTGAATGAAGCGACCGACGTGCCCGGGACTACACCCGCGAGGTCAGACGAGACAAGCTTCACGCCAGCCGCCGCGTTGACCGAGTCGACGGGAGTGAATCTGTCGCGGGGGTCCCGCATCTCGTCCAGCGGCTTCGGCATGAAAAGGGCCTTTACCTTTGACTTGATGGCGCCATCCTTCCGCACGAGCCCGATCGAGTCCCCCACTCTGAGCGAGCCCTCCGTCAGGATTACGTTGGCGGTCTCGCCGATGCCCACCTCCTCCTGCATCTCCAAGATGATGCCGCGCCCGCCCACTTTCTCTTCGGCCTGGAGCCTCCCTTTCAGGAACTGCTGGGCGAGGCCGATGAGCATTGCGAGCATCTCCGGTATGCCCACCTTGGCCCTCGCGGAGACAGGGACTATGGAGACCTGCTGCCTGAAGTCCTTGACGCGATAATACACGTCGGACTGGAACCCGAGGCGAGAGAGACCACCCACGACATTGTAGAGCCTCTCCTCGAGCTCGTCGTTCCACGTCGGCGGCTGCTCCTTCATCACCTGCACAAGTGGGCCCCGGCTCCCCTTCCGCCAGCCCGAAATCATGTCAATTTTGTTGAGGGCTACCAGGAACGGGACACGTCGCTGCTTGAGTATGTCGATGCTCTCGAGCGTCTGGTTCTCGAGACCCTTCAGCGCATCGACGACAAGGATTGCGATGTCTGCTGCAGAACCGCCTCTCAGCCTCAGGTTGGAGAAGACGGCGTGTCCAGGCGTGTCAATCATCAGAAGTCCGGGAATCTGGAGCTCCCCTCCGGCCTTGTCAAGCAGAGAGCCGCAGATGTCCTTCAGCGTCTCCAGGGGGAAGAAGCTGGCCCCGATTTCCTGTGTAATCCCGCCCACCTCGCGGGCCTGGACCCCCGTTCCTCTCAGAGCGTCTGCTAGGCTAGTCTTCCCGCTGTCCACATGACCGAGAATGACAACGACAGGCTGCCGCATCCGGCCCTTCTCTGACATTTTCCACGCTGCTCCTTATGACGACCTCACCCTCTCGTCTTGCTAAAGAAAACACCGCTCTCCTTGGCAAAGCTCTCTGGCGAGTCGGAAGCGTGTATCGTGTTATCGGTGTAGCCGAGGCTGAAATCGCCCCTGATGGTGCCCGCGGCCGCCTCCCAACTCTTGGTGGCTCCCACCATCCTCCTCACCGTGCCGACGGAGTCCCTCCCCGAGAGAACGACGCCAACGACCGGCCCCGATGTGATAAATGCGACAAGCTCCCCGAAGAAGGGCTTGCCTTTGTGGACCGAATAGAATTCCTCCGCCATAACCCTTGACATCGTCTGCATCCTGAGCTCCTTGATCACGAACCCCTTCCGCTCGAACCTTCCAATCACTTCCCCGACGAGCCCCCTTCTGACGCCGTCAGGCTTTATCACGATCAGAGTATCTTCGGCAGATGAACTCATTTCTTCCGAGTCCCCCGCGCCCATTTCAGCTTCCTTGGGTCTCGTCCAAGCTTGAGCTCGTTGGTCTTACACTTAGAGGAGCAGTATGAACGAGTGGAGCCGTCGTTTCTTACGAAGAGGATGCCTGAGCCGAGCCTGACCTCTTTACCACAGAATGCGCATCGCTTTGGAACGTACATCTCAGGCTACCGCACCCCTTTCTTTCGTGGCCTTTGTGAGTCTGGATATAAAGGAGACGATGGGTCGGGAGCTAAATTCGGGACTCGACTTTGGCAGAGACTGCTTGGTCGCCACGCGCCAAGAGAAGATTGCAGGGTCTCTCCAGAACTGGTACCTGAGCTAGTTGAACACGTCAAGCTGCACGGCGCGGACCCCGGGCTCACCCGTGCATTCCGAAAACGATGCGAGTCGAACGGCTCTCCCGGTCTCTCGGTCTCCCAAGTTTCGGAGCAGGTGGTCGACGGGTTCGGGGATGTCCTCTCTTTCGGGGTCGTGCAGAGGTGGGTGAGAAAGGGCGGATTAGGCTCCAGCTGACCCTAGTGCATAAGAGCGAGCTGTATAGTAGCGAACAAGCCCAAACTGAGCGTTATCAGCCAAACCAGCTTCAGACGTCGTGCCTCTCGTTCAGTTTCCCTCAAGACAAGCACGTCTCCCATCCTGATGGGACCCTTCACATTCCTGGTCAGGATGCGACCCTTCTCCTTTCCGTCTAGGATCTTTACTCTCACTTGGGTTATCTCGCCCGCAACGCCGGTGCGGGCTACTATCTGAACGACTTCGGCTGGTGTTAGGGTCTCGGCTTCCTTCTTGCTGCTCATTGCGCCTTCTTCAGCCTCGACAGCTCCTGGGTGACCTGCTCCAGGATCTGACTGCCTTCTCCCGCGTCGAGGACTGCGGCAGACGCCGTGGAGACGTCGATGCCAATGGCCGGACCTATCTGGTCCTTCGATGGGACGAACACGTAGGGGATCTTGCGCTCGTCGCAGAGGAGAGGCAGATGCGCGACGACCTCCGGCGGCGTGACGTCTTCGGCTATGACAACGAGCTTCGCCTGCCCTCTCTCGATTGCCTTGGTGGACTCGTTCGTCCCCTTCCTGACCTTTCCGGTCCGCGAGGCCTGCCTCAGCACCTCATAGGCCGCCTCAGAAACCTCCTTCGGGGTCTCGAACTTGATGTAGTAGGGCTTCTTGTCTGGGGTCATCCTGTAAATCTCCCAAGCCAGCCCGTTTCGGCCAGCATATAAGCTGTTGTGACTTTGGGAGTTAGTTACCCGTTAAGGATGAACCTTCCAGGAGAATCCAGGCGGGCGAACCCAAACCTTGGGAACTGGACGATGTCTCCGACCTTCAACGACGACGCACACTCCTCGGCGAACCCGTAGACGTCCTTCAGGCTGTCCTTGTTGTAGACACCTCCCTCGAGGAAAAGGACGTCCGGCACCGTGACCTGAACCTCGACGTGTGCGGGTGTCACCCACTGGAACTTCCTCGAGTTCTGAACCACCTCGTCTCCGGCATACCTCCCGATCGCCTTCTTCCCGCGGGAGGTCAACTCCACATTGTAGAGGTCCATAAGCCTGAAGACTGAACCTTTCTTCATTGACTTCAGGTCCCCCGCTGCGACGAAGAACGCCCCCTGAGTGTCGACGGTCCGGGACCCCAAATCGGCCTGGGGGTGGAACTGAATCGTCGCCTTCCGCCGTGGCGCACCTTCGACCGCTAGGGGGACAGGGTCGGGGACGAAGTAGATGCGCTTCGAGATAGGGTCTAGTAGCTTCCTGTTCAGCGAAAGGAGCATGCTCCAGTCGTATTCGTGCTCCGTCTTGGTGTATCCCACCTGCTGAGTGAACTCCCTGATGGTCTGAGGTATGATCCCGCGGCGCTTTAGCCCCTCGACGGTAGGCATCCGCGGATCGTCCCATCCGGAGACGACCTTCTTCTCCACGAGGGGTCTTAGGAGCCTCTTCGACACGGGCGCTCCCTTGAAATTGAATCTGGAGAACTGAATCACCTCTAGGCGCCTGAACTTCAGGGCGTCGCGTATCAGCTGCTGAAGTTCGTTCCTGAACTCGGAGCTCCTGAGCACGTGAGTGATGCCACACATCTCGTCCTCGACCGCGTTGGCGAGGTCGTAGGTTGGCCACAGCGTGTACCTTGTGCCTGTGAGCGGATGAGGGGAGTCGATTATTCTGAAGAGGTTGGTATCCCTGAGGGAGTAGTTGGGGCTCTGCATGTCCCCCTTGAACCTGACCACGAAGGAGCCCTCCCTGTGCTTCTTCGCCACCAGCTCGTCCCAGCGCCTCAGGTTGGTTTCGATGGATGCCTCTCGGTGCTCGCAGGGGGTCCCTTCGAATCTAAGGCGCTTGACTTTCGCCTCGTCACAGGAGCAGACGTAGGCGTCCCCCATCTCAAGGAGCCTCCCTCCCTCCTGGTAGATGCGCTCCACATCGTCGGAGACGTTCTTCTCATGGTCGCACTCGATCCCGAGCCATGCGATGCCCTGCCTGAAGCTATCGTAGTACTTCGGGAGGACCTTTCGCGGATTTGTGTCCTCGAATCGGAGCCAGAGCTCGCCGTCGTACTGCTCCGTGTACAGTGAGTTAATGGTGAACGCCATGGCATGCCCTATCGTCATGAACCCTGAGGGCTCGGGGGGGAGCCTGAACGCCGTCCTCCCCTTCACCGCGTTCGGAAGCGGCGGGAGGCCGACACGCCCCTCCTTCTCCCTCGGCTCCTCCAACCCAGGGAACTTCGCCTTGAGCGTCCTCTCCTGTTCGGCAAGGGGCAACGAATTCACCCGCTTGACCGCCGCAGCCGCCTCCTTGGACACCAGCCCGGCCTTCGACCTGAGCTCAGGGACCTCGGCGAGCACTCGGCCGATGACTGCGCCTAGCTCTGCCTTTCCGCCGTGCTTTGTCGCATTGAGGAGAGCGGCTTTCTCGATGACGACGAGGGCTTCATCCCCCAGTTCGTTCACCATTCTCTCTCTACTGCAAACCTTGCGAAGGACGTAAGCATTTCCGCGGCGTCCCTGTCCCCCTTCCATCTTATGCCGTTCAGCGTCGTGAGCGCCTCTTTCATGAGCTCGGCCGCCCTCTTTCGAGCGAACCCTATGGCGTCGTACTTGTTGATCAAGGACATTACGAAGGCGACGTCCGCTGCGGTCTTCGCCTCCCGCTTCCTGTTCATGATTGAGATGACCTTGTCTCTCTCGCTCTGACTGGCCACTGCCAGGAGGTGGAGCAGGATGAGGGTCCGCTTCCCCTCGAGGATGTCGTCAGACTTCGCCTTGCCGTACTTCTTCTGGTCCCCGGCCAGGTTGAGAGAGTCGTCCTGTATCTGGAAGGCGATGCCGAGGCTGATCCCGAACTCTCTCAGCCGGTCCAGCACATCACCTCCTTCGCCTGCAACGATAGCTCCGAGCCTGCAGGGGCTGGCCACCGTGTACCAAGAGGTCTTGCGAGTGCACATTTCGTAGTAGTCTTTCTCCTTCAGGTCCCAGCGCCCCCCGACGACCCACCCCAGTTCCATGTGCTGCCCCTCCGTCGTCTTGTTCACCATTTGGGAGAACTCTTCCATCACGGCGAAGGTCCTCTCGAGCCCGAGCCTCTTCTTGTTAGTGAGGATGGCCTCCCAGGTCCTTGCATGCAGGGCGTCCCCTGTGTTGAGGGACAGTGCCTCTCCGTACTTTCTGTGGAGGGAGGGCTCCCCTCGCCTCAGTTCCGAGCCATCCTCGATGTCATCGTGAATGAGAATCCAGTTCTGAAATAGTTCGATGCATGATGCAGTCAGTAGCGCATCGTCCTCGTGCCCGCCCGCGGCCCTGCAGGTCGTCACGCACAGGAAGGGTCTCATCCCCTTCGCTTGCCTCGCAGGGTAGTCACGCATCATCCTGTAGAGCAGATCTACTTCCCTGATGCTGCTCGAATTGGGGAGGAGCTGATTCAGTATGAGGTCGTCAACCCGAGCTTTTACTCGCTGCATTTCGGCCAGAAGGTCGGTCAAACGCCAGACCAGCACCCCTTTGCCTTCTAGGACCTTACCACTGTCCCGTAGAAGTCCAGCCCGCGGAGGGCCTTCGAGAACTCGTTCCTGCGGTAGCCTGAAACGAAGCATACTCGCGTCCCACCTGAAGCTATCTTCGCGGCGACGTCGAGCTTCAACTTCATCCCCCCCGTCACGTCCTCCCCGCCCGGTACGGTCATGCGTCTGATCTTGGAGGGGGAGAGCTCCGGAACGATTACCCTCGTGTTCTCCTCGTACACGCCGTCCACGTCGAGTGCGAACACAGCCCTCTCGGGAGCAAGAATCCTGGAAAGCTCGAGCATTATCACGTCGCCGGAGAGCACCTTGAACCCGCCAGGCGTCAGGCTGACGTCGCCGAAGGTGACAGGGGTCAGCCCTTCTTTCAGGATGCCCCTGAGCCAGTTCGCGACTGGGACTTTCCCTGCCCTGCTGACCGCGTCGAACGGGGAGAAGGGGTAGGGGTTGAGCTTGAACTCCATCATTGTCTTGCAGATCATCCTGTTCAGCTCGTACATGGCGCTTCTGGTCTGGGCAACCCCAACCGCTGGTGCCTCGGTCGCGTCGGACGAGATTCCGTGCTGCTTGGCCACGACGTGGCCAAAAGAGCCGCCTCCGTGGACGACCACCACTTTCTGGTCCGAAGAGGCGATCTCTTCCGAAAGGGCGGAGACGACGTCCGGTCGATACGAGAATGGCTTCGACTTGTCTGTTATTACAGAACCTCCGAGCTTCGTGACTACCGCTCTAGCCAGCTTTTCACCCCCTCGACGGGTATTTTCACGCTGAACGTTTCAAACCCTCGCGCCGAGAGCCGTGAAACAATCCTTTTTTCCTTTCCTTCGGGCGCGACCGCCAGGACGCTCCCTCCCCCTCCTGCGCCAGTGAGCTTCGCACCGTAGCTGCCCATCTTGAGGAGCAGATCTACCATCCCGTCGAGAGTGTCATTGGACACCCCCAGGGACATCAGGGCCGCATGGTTGATGGTCAGCAGGGTGCCGAGCTCATCCATGCTTCCCGTTCGGAGCATCTCGGCGGCGCGGAGGCTCAAATCACCTATGCCTACAGCCAGGCTTTCGAACATGCCGGGATACCTGTCCTTCATCTTCGTAACGTGACCGATCTGCCCCTTGGTGCTCCTGTTCAGCCCGGAGTAAGAGAGGATTAGCGAGCGAGTGCCTTCGAAGGAGACGCCCTTTGGCGCCGCTCCCGTCCGGAACAGGATGACGCCGCCGTGCGCGGAGATGGCTGGGTCGACGCCGGAGGGCTTGCCGTGGATGCTCTGCTCTCCAACCATGGCGCAGCTGACGATTTCGTTGGCTGTTAATCCAAGGGAGTTGAGCCTCGAGTACGCTGCCGCCACGGCCACCATCGTGGCCGCAGAAGATCCCAGACCGGCGCCTCCGGGAACGTCGGACGCGATCGTAATTCTCACCTCGGGCTTCTCTGAAAATTCCCTCGCCATCTCTTCCACCACACGAGAGACAGGCACGAGCTCTCGCGACTCCCCCCTCCTGAAGAGGTCTGAGGTGACCTCGAATTTCGAGGAGGGCTCGACCGTTACCCGCACTTTCCGAGGCAACGCCGCTGCAAGGGCCCAGGCCCCATGGACGACGAAGTGCTCCCCGGTGATAATCGCCTTCCCCGGTGCCTCCGCTGTCGCTCTCATGCCTCAGACAAACCGGAGGGCACCGTACCCTACGACTTGAAGGTTGTCTCCGGTCGTGTCACCGCTCGTGGCGTACTTGAGCAGTCCCGGTTTGGACAGGCCCAACGACCTTGAGGTCTCCATCACGGTGGCAATGGCTCCGAACCCGCAGGAGGTCACGTTCATCCTGGCTAGAGTCGAGTAGAAGCCCTCCAGGTCGCTTTCGAGGACGCGCTGCAGAAGAGCCATGTCCTTCTTCTTCGCAACGTCGGCAGGCTCGTAGTGAGTCAGGTCAGACGACGCGACAAGGACCGCCTTCCTGCCCTTGAGGAGCTTCGAAAGGGCGGCTGAAAGAGCCCTGGCTGTGTCGATATCCTGGAAGATGAGCGATATGGGGAGGATGGGGACCGAATCGCCGTAGATCCTTTGAAGGAACGGGAGCTGGACCTCAAGGGAGTGCTCCAGCCGGTGAGCCCCTGGATCGAAGGTCACTGTCTCCTCCAGATTGACGAGCTCCTTCGCGGCCTCCGAGTCGACTTTCATCACTCCCAGGGGCGTCTCCCACTCCCCGTCCCTGAAAGTCGACACCCCGCTCCCGATGCCGTAGTGGTTCGGTGCCACCACGACTATCAACTCCGGGTTTGCGAGTGAGGAGACGTGGAGGTAGGAGTGGGCGGCCACCGGGCCCGAGTAGACGTACCCCGCGTGGGGGCAGACAACCGCCACAAGGTCGCTCTTCGCCTTCGGTGCCGGAGGGGATTTGCCGGGGCCGAGCGGGTGCAGGTAACACTGGTCGATAAGGGACGAAAGTTCCTTCGGGTCAGCCGGGTAAAACTGACCCGCCACTGCGGGCTTTCTGACGAACAACCCAGGGCGGCTACTCGCGACGGTCTGATATACGCTCGTCGAGGGCTTCCGGCTTCGGCTCTTCCTCGAGCTTCGTCTCGAAGTCCTCGATGCTGTACTTCATGGGCTGGTCGTCCGCCAGGAGCCCCGCGTGGGCGAGGGTAGCCCTGGCCAGGAGCCAGAAGATGGCCGCTATGGCCTTGCGCCCTCTGTTGTTACCTGGGATTACGAGATCGATGTCGTCGGTCACGTTGTCCGTGTCGCAGACGGCAATCACGGGAACCCCCAGCTTCCCTGCCTCGACAATTGCCTGCACGTCTGACATGGGGTCGGCGACGACCACAAGTTCGGCGTCCAGGTGCCCAGGATAGAGTGGGTTTGTGAACGTCCCCGGCATGAACCTGCCGATTCGTGGCATCGCGCCCGTGAGCTCGCAAAACTTCTCCACCGCCATGGCGCCATGCTCGCGGCTTGTGTAGACTACAGTGTTCTTGGCGCCGGTTGCGGCTATGAACTTGCCTGCTATGTCGATCCTCTGGAGCGTCTTGGAGTAGTCGATCATCTGGAGGCCGTCGGGGCGCGGGCGCGCCGTGAACTGCTCCATGGTCTTCGTGCGAACAGGCGTGCCGATGCGGATGCCCGTCGCCAGGAGTGCCTTCTCGGAGAGGCCGTGGACGATGATCGTGTCTGCCGAGCCGGCTTGGTCGTCGTCGAATTCAGACATGGTCGTTCAGCCGTACCTTCCGCTATAGATCGGACTTCCGGCCGTAGAATGGAAGCACTTGGTCAATTACATCCACTGATGAAATCAGCATGCGCCTGCAGCAGTATCGCTTGAGGCCCAAGTCGTCGAGGACCTTCCCCGGCTCCTCTCCGGCCTTGACTCTCGCCTGGAAGGGGGCGAACTTGTCCCCGATGAGGTTCCCACACGTGAAACAACGGACTGGTATCATCATGTCATTTTACCTGTATGACTTCTGGCGCTTCCTGCGCGCCCCTGGTCCTCCGAATTTCTTGGGTTCAGCTTGTCGCGGGTCGCCCGATAACAGGTATTTATTGTATGCATTCAGCTTGTCCCTGATTTCGCTGCCTCGGACTTGGTCGACGTAGGCCCTGGCGATCGCCATCGCGGCCGCGTCCGCCTGCCCCATGAAGCCTCCTCCCGAAACGCTCACGTCGAGGTCGTACTTCTCACGGAGTTCGCCGACAACGTGAACCGGACCCAGCAGATGCAACCGGGCGGGCTCTGGTTCCCACAGTTCGACGGGAGTGCCGTTGACTCGGATGCGCCCGCCGCCGGGGAAGATCGCCGCAGTAGCCCTAGCGGTCTTCCTCGCGCCTGAATAGAGCTTGGGAGGCTTCTTGACAGGCTGCTTCCCCGTGGGCGTGGTAGGCACTACTCGTTCCACCCCAGGCTCCTCGAGAGGTCACCCATGGTGACGTAGACTGGTATCGGCCGCGTCGCAGCGGTGTCCTCCAACCCTGTGGTCTTCGAAGCGTCGATCCCCGAAGGCACCCCCACGTAGATCCTGAGCCTCTTCATTGCTGTGGCTCCCTTCGGCTTCTTCCGCGGGACCATCCCTCTGACCATCCTCCTGAGAATGTTGTCTGGCCTGCGCGGATGGATGGGACCATAGATGGGATTGACCCTGCTTGCTATCTCAAGCCTCTCCTTCCACTGGTTGATCACGGAGGTCCTGCTGCCCGAGACGAGAGCCTTCTCGGCGTTCACGACCACCACCCTCTTCCCTGAGAGGATCAGCTTCGCTATCTTGGACGACAGCCTGCCGGCTATCTGGTTGGTCGCGTCAATGTAGATCGTCTCTTCACTTGACAAGTCTGACCCCGCTCCCCTTCGGATATTTCTTTAGGAACTCCCCTATCGTCAGGGCGGATCCGCCCGACGCTTCGATCTTTGTCTTCGCGCTGTCGGAGAAGGCGAATGCTCCGACCGTCACCTTCCTCTCGATTACGCCGGTTCCGAGGACTTTGCCAGGGACGAATATGGCCTCGCCATCCCCTGCGATCCTCGAGATGCGGCCGAGATTCACTTCGACCCTGATGGACTCCGGACTTGACAATAGGCTTGACGCCTCGGTCCAGATGGCTGCCTTCTGTTTCTTCCCGGCCCTTTCCAGCATGACCGATGCGTGCCTCAGGATAGGGTTGGTGGCGGTCACTGCGCTCCACCCACGGCGACCTGGATGTCCTTGAGCTTCTTCTCAAGCAGCTCGATCGCCTTGATTACTATCTCCCTCGCAGGGAGGCCGCCTGCCGACTCGACTGTCAGGTTGAACACGCCTTCTCTCTTCCCGTCGGCGAGGACGGCGATGCTGCACGGCTGCCACTTCGCGTGCTCCTTGCCCCGGCCGAGGCGGGCATAGGCTTCGAGCTTGACCGACTGGCCCATGGCGAGCTTGACCAAAGGAATCGTCTCACTTACGGGTCTGACATCTCTGTCTTCAGAGACCAGGTCCCCGGACATGACGGTGGAGACCTTGTCCTTTCCCTTCGCGTCCAGGACGAACAGGACTCGGCACTTGTGGCACCCGAGCGGGTTACCGCAGTCGCATTCCTCTGGGAGGTTGTACCTCGAAAGGTCGGTCTTGATTGGAATCATGCCCAGCCTGTGGGCGAGAATCTCATCGTAGAGGACGGATGAATTCTCAAGGATCACGACGTCGTCTATAGCCATGGCAGGGACTTCTGCAATGCAGAACCGACGTACAGCGTTCGCATAGGATCTGTCGATCCCTTCGAGCTGCAGGGTTACGGAGTTGCCTGTGTCCTCCAGAACCTTCACTTCAACCATCGACTAGACCGCCTGACTTGATACGAGCTCTCATGAGACGCCGCGTTTCGGAACGCGGAATAACTTCTGGTTAAAAGAGTTTTGGAAGAGTTGAGAGAGTTCCGTCGGACTCGCCCCGTTTCCACGGTGAGGGCCTTCAAACCTTATATCCGAAGGGCGATGGGCAGGCTCGAAACATGTCGGAAGCCTCAGAGTTCAGGCATCTGGTCAGGATATCTGGAAGGGACCTGGAAGGTGGTAAGAAGCTCATCGTGGCTCTCTCGGACCTGAAGGGGGTCGGGTACAACTTCGCAAACGTAATCACCACCAGGCTAAGCCTTGACCCGCGGGTCAGGCTGGGGACGCTCTCAGAAGAGCAGGTGAAGCAGATAGAGGAGGTGATTACGAGCACGTCGAAGTCGGCATTACCGGGATGGTACTACAACAGGAGGAACGACCCTGAAACGGGGGAGGCGAGACAGCTCCTCGGGTCGGACCTGGACTTCATACACAAGAACGACATTGACGAGGAGAAGAACATCCAGAGCTGGAAGGGAGTGAGGCACAGCCTGGGGCTGAAGGTTAGGGGCCAGCGAACCAGGACCACCGGTAGAAAGGGGAGGACGGTCGGCGTCAGGAAGGCGGCACTCGTGGCGGCCGCCAAGGAAGCCGCTGCGAAGAAGGAAGAGAAGTAAGACTTGGGAGACCCGAAGAAGGCCAGGAAGCAGTACAGCAGGCCGCGCAGCCCCTGGCGCGCAGACCAGCTGGCTCAGGAGCTCTACCTTCTCGGGACATACGGGCTCAGGAACAAGAGGGAACTCTGGAAGGCGGAGACACAGCTCAGCTCTGTCAGGAAGCAAGCGAGGACCTTGCTGGCCGCCACACAGGTCGTCAGGGAGAGGGAAGAGAAGAAGCTACTGGACAGCCTGAGAAAGAAGGGGCTCATAAGGGAGGAGGCAACACTCGACGACATCCTCAGCTTAACCGTGGAGGACATGCTCGCGAGGAGGCTGCAGTCCATGGTCTTCAAGAAGGGGATGGCGCTCTCTCCTCTACACGCGAGGCAGCTCATAGTTCACGGGCATGTGTCCGTCGTAGACAGGATAATCACGGTCCCAGGATACGAGGTGGGAGGGTCCGACGAAGCGGGAATCAAGCTCATCGGAGGCAGCCTGCCGAGCAAGCCGGGCCCAGCTCAGGAAGCGCAGGTTGAGGGCCCAAGGCAGGAGGCAGAGCAGGCACCGGCGGAGCAGCCGGTAGGGGCCAAGTGAGACAGATGTCCGAAGAAGAGGTCCTCGCTTACAAGTGGGGAGTCTGCCACATCTACTCGTCGTACAACAACACGATCGTCCACATCACTGACCTTACCGGGGCCGAGACGATTGCCTTCTCCTCAGGAGGGAGGCACGTCAAGGCCGACAGGTTCGAGTCGTCCCCCTACGCGGCAATGAGGAGCGCCTCCGCCGCATCCGATGTGGCCAAGTCCAAGGGGATCACTGCCGTCCACATCAAGGTCAGGGCAGTGGGAGGGACAGGCCCGAGGACGCCTGGTCCGGGCGCCCAGGCAGCCATTCGAGCCATTGCAAGGGCGGGTTTCAAGATAGGCCGTATCGAGGACGCCACCCCGATCCCACACGACACGACGCGAAAGAAAGGCGGCCGAAGAGGAAGAAGGGCGTAAGCCCTACAGCTGCCTCAGGATTTCTACCGAGTCCACCTTACCATCGCCGTCCCTGTCTTCGCCCCGAAGGATGGCCGCAAAGTCTCCAGACCTGTACTTCTGGAAGACGGACTCTGCCGCGTTGCACATCCCGATTATCGCAGCCTTAGTCCCCGCGCCAGTGAGGCCTGCCGCCAGGACGCACGTCTTGGTCGCATCCCATGGGTTCTTCACCTTCTCTACGATACAGTCCAGCTCAGAACCGTAGCTCCTGCCGGCGTTGTCCACTATGGTGCTCCAGAAGCCCCCCTGACTGAAGCGGACCGGGAGGTGCTGATTAAGTTCCTCGGCCACGACGTTGGTGCGGGGCCCCCCGACGATGACGAGGTTGGACGTCATCAGCTTCTCGGCCCGGAGGTCGACGTCCAACTTGACCGGGAACTTCGACGGCAGGGTGACGAACTGGCCTAGCGCGAACCCGAGCTGGACGGCGTAGTGCCCGTCCCTCGCCTGGGTGCCGGCCTCACCGTGCTGCAGGGGGGAACCGACCACCAGCCACCCGTCGAACTCCCCCGAGCCAATGAACTCTCTGAAGAAGCGCCCCATCGCCTTCGACCTGCCAGACGACTTCAGGGTCGGCATCTGCTCCCCCTTCACTGGGAACTCCACCGCGTAACCGTCTGACGCGAGCGCGAAGAGGTTGGCCTCGCCCCCCCTTATCTGCTCGCTGCTGACCCTGGTAATCAGTCCTGCCTTCTCGAGTCGACCGATGTGATAGTAGACTGTCTGGTGGTGGGTACTGAGCGCCCGGGCCATTTCAGCAGGGTACATAGGCCCCGACGAAAGAAGCGCAAGTATCTCCTGACCGATCTTGCCAGACGCCGGCCTGAATCCATCGGGCCTGTCGGAGACCAGAACTCGCTTGACAACCCCAGCCTCCGACCTCGGATCCAAGAGAATCTTCTCCTTCACCATGTGCCTGGGGGTTCGCGAGACCCTACATAAACCGTTTTGCATGGTTGACGATCTGCGGAAAGCCCTGAAGCCGCTCCATGCATCACTACGCATGCATGGTAGAGAAGAATCTTTTGCGGAGTTTAAAGAGCGTCGGCAGGATTGGCTACGGAGATGTGCGGGATAGTTGGGTGCGTAGCAGAGGAACCAGTAGCCGGAATCCTCCTTGAGGGGCTAAAGCGGGTCGAGTACAGAGGTTACGACTCCGCGGGCATGGCGACAATCTCTGAAGGGTCGCTTGCCGTGAGGAAAGGAGTCGGGCGCGTAAGCGAGATAGAGCGGAGCAGGAGCCTCTCAACCCTGCAGGGCAACGTAGGAATGGCGCACACGCGGTGGGCGACGCACGGCGGGGTGACGGATGCGAACGCGCACCCCCATGCGTCCTGCGGGGAACTGGTCGCGGTAATCCACAACGGAATCATAGAGAACTACGTGCCGCTAAAGAATGCCCTCTCGGCCAAGGGGCACAGGTTCAGGAGCGAAACGGACACTGAGGTCATCGCTCACCTGATCGAGACAGAATACAAACGGACCCGTGATCCCCTGGCGGCGACCATGGCAGCAACCAGGAAGCTGAAGGGGCAGTACGCGATCGCGGTAATGTTCCAAGACAGGCCCGACGTCATGGTCGGTGCGCGCAAGGACGCACCATTGATCGTGGGCGTCGGGAGGGGGAAGATGTTCCTGGCTAGCGACGTGCTGGCGTTCATCGAACACACCGACAGAACCATCTTCCTCGACAATTACGAGGTCGTCGAGCTCACCAAGGACAGGGTGAGGATAATTGACCCGGATGGCCGGGAAGTGAGGCGGAAGCCGACCCAGGTCGCCTGGGAGCTTTCGGACGTGGCCAAGAGCGACTTTGCCCACTACACGCTGAAGGAAATCAACGAGCAGCCGAGGACGGTACTCAGCGCGTCCGTCCAGGAGCCGGGCAAGGTTGAGGAGTTCGCCAGGGCAATACGCAGGGCGAGGTCCCTCTACATCACCGCATCGGGGACGTCGTATCACGCCGGCCTCCTGATGAAGTTCAGGCTAAACAAGGAGGCAAAAATCAGGGTCGATACGGTCGTGGCCGGAGAGCTGAAGGAGCACACCGGGTTCCTAGGGAAGGGCTCGGTGGTCATCGCCTTCTCCCAGAGCGGCGAAACCGCCGACGTGATGGAGGCTGTGAAGGAGGCAAAGAGAAGCGGCGCAAGGATTTACTCGATAGTCAACGCAGCTGGATCGACGCTGGCGAGAGAAAGCGACGGAGTACTGCTCCTCAACTGCGGACCCGAGGTCGGTGTGGCCGCCACCAAGAGCTTCACGGCCCAGGTGGTGGTGGCGAACATGGTGGTGGACGCCGTTCTCGGAAAGAGAAAGTCCAACGGGTTCAGGGAGCTATCGGAGGCGGTCTCCGAGACGCTGAAGTGCGAAGAGCAGATCAAGGGCCTGGTCGACAAATACAGAGAGAGGCCAGACTTCTATTTCGTAGCAAGAGGGTACGAGAGTCCCGTGGCCATGGAGGGAGCGCTCAAGCTGAAGGAGCTCTCCTACATCCACGCCGAAGGGATGCCCGCGAGCGAGCTCAAGCACGGGACGCTCGCCCTGATAGAGAAGGGCACTCCGGTTGTGGTTCTGAACCCGAGCGGGGATGCCCACGCAGACTCCCTCTCGAACGCAGAGGAGCTCAGGGCGAGGGGCGCGGACGTGATAGGAATCTCGGACGAGAAGGACGAAGTGTACAGGCACTACATCCGGCTGCCGAAGGTGCAGCCCAAGTTCGTACCCATAGTCGAGGCAATACCTCTTCAGCTGCTGGCCTATCACATGTCGGTTGCCCGGAGAAACGATCCAGACTACCCCAGAAACCTCGCGAAGTCGGTTACTGTGAAGTAATCGCGACCCAATTCGGCATTTGAACCTTGCAGCGGGCCTCGGTCTAGTCGGCATCACCTGTCCGAGGAGAGGCCGGTGAATGAAATCCAACTTCGTCGACGCAGAGAAGCTGACACCGAGAGTCGACTCTACGCCGAGTAATACAATTAAGCGAGTGCGCCGACGTCCTGGCGTGGTATCAAGGAAGGAAGTTCTATCAAAACCAGTCTCCACCATGGAGGTAGGAAGGAAGAGCGTCTCAGCTCTGTTGGACGAAATGTCTCAGACGGGCTTCCAGGGGAAGAAGCTCGGTGAAGTGGCGAAGATTTGGACGGAGATGGCCAGGGCCAAGGGCCTCACCGTTTTTCTGGGCCTCACCGGATCACTCAGCACCACAGGCCAGTGGAAGATCATCCGCTGGCTCGTTGAGAAAAGATACGTGGACGTGATTGTGAGCACTGGTGCCAACATCTCGGAGGACATTCTGGAGGCGATGGGATATCACTACTATCAGGGAACCTGGCTGGCCGACGACCACGAGCTGCTGAGGCTGAAGATAGACAGGTTCTACGACGTGTACGCTGACGAGATGCAGTACAGGAAGCTCGAGAGGACTATCTACGGGTACGCCGACACCCTAGACTCCAGGAAGGTCTATTCCACGAGGGAGTTTCTCTACGGCTTCGGTGAGTTCCTTTCGAAGAAGGGGATAGACAGCATCGTCGCCGCTGCTCACCGGGCGAGGGTGCCAATCTACTCACCCGGTTTGATAGACAGCGGTTACGGCGTGGCCCTCAGCCTTCTGAAGCGTGAAAAGGGGAAGCTGATCAGGCTGGACCAGAGCAAGGACATGGAGGAACTCGCCAGGATCGCGGAGAAGACGAAGCGTACAGGGGTGGTGTACCTCGGGGGAGGCGTTCCCAAAGACACGATTCAGCTTTCGACGATAATCAAGTCCCTTGCCAAGGGGGGTGAGGAAGAGACGCCGCATGAGTTCGCCATCCAGATCACAGCTGACAGCCCGCAGTGGGGAGGGCTGTCGGGGTGCACACTGGAGGAGGCCATCAGCTGGGGGAAGATAGCGACAGACGCGAAGAAGGCGACCCTCTACGCCGACATTACGCTGGCATTGCCCCTGGTCGCCCACGCTCTGAACGAGAGGGTGAGCCGGAGGGCTGACCCGCCTGACATGTCCTGGGTGTTCAAGGGCTAATCCAGGGACTGGCGCCGGGACTGGGACTTTCCCCTTCTCTTTAGGAGAAGGCTTTGAACCCAGAACCCGCTTTCGCGAGACAGGCTCGCCAGGTGGTGTGGTTTCCAGGCTTACGCAGTTGTTCTGCTGCGCCCTACCAGATTAGGCGATCCCGGCGTTCGCTGGGCTTTCTGGGGCGGTTTTAAACCTCAACGGCTGGTGCGCGAACTCGGTTGCGTCAACTGCTGCAGCGCGGCGCTCTTCGAAGAGTCAGCCGCTGGATGCGACTTCGGGCTTGGGTTCGGAGGGCCGCTTCCGTTTGGGGTGGCTCTTCCAGAGCCGCGGATAGGTCCCGGCCTTCATGACCACCCGTTCCGTCGTGGATGCGAGTCCCTTCTGGAGGCCTCGCATCTCGTCCGTCGAAATGAGGGCCTTCCCAATGGCTACGAGCTCTCCCTTTGCGCTCATGAGGACGACGGTGTCGTCCTTTTTGACACCTTCAGAGACTGCGAGGACTCCGGGGATGCCGAGGCGGGCGCCGTGGCAGATGGCGTCCGCGGCGGAGTCCCTTACGACTATCCTCCCTATGTCCCCCAGCGAATCCTCGATGGGGAGCACCAGCCTCCTGAGCGGTGTTTCGTCTCCTTCCTTGAGGCGGAAGATGGCGTCGTTGAGCTGGTGCAGCGTCACGAACCCCCTCTCCTCCGTCAGGGGCCCGACTTTCGTCCTCCGAAGTTCCACCATGGTTGCCCCCACGCCCAGGACCTCTCCAATGTCGTAGACCAGCTTGCGGATGTAGGTCCCCGATTGGCAGAGCACTCGGAACAGGTACAGGTTTCCCTGGGACTCGGTCAGTTCCAGCTCATGGATCGTCCTGCTCCTTGTCTGCCTGCTGACTGACGAGCGCTGGGGCGGCCTCTGGAAGATTTCCGCCGTGAACTCCTTGATCGCCCCGTCCAGTTGCTTCTTGGGCACCGATGAGTGCAGCCGCATAACTCCCCTGTACTCCTTGGGGAACAGGAGGAGCAGGCTGAGGGCCCTGGTCGATTGGCCGAGGCCTATGGGGAGGAGCCCCGAAACAGGAGGGTCGAGAGTGCCGCTGTGGCCAGCCTTCTCGACCCCGAGAAGCTTCCTCGTCCATGCCACCACCTCGTGGCTGGTGGGGCCCCGGGGCTTGTCGAGTGGTATGAGGCCGTAGTCAAGCATCGCTCCGATCGGGCGCTCGGACGGCACCCAGCCGTGCCCGGGGTCGGTGGGCTCTTCGTCCAGGGCTACCATCTTGCGGGTGAACAAATCAGTCCCTTCGGCCCTCTATGTACTCGATGACTATTTTGGCTACGGTGTCCTCTTCGATGCCGTCCGTCTCGACGACGAAGTCGAAGGGCCTGAGGTCACGGCCGAACTCAATGCCGTAGATCTTCTTGTAGAGCCTGTAGTTCTCCTCGTCCCTGACGGTCAGTACCTTCCTGCACTCCGAAACGGGAAGGCCATCCCTTCTGGCCATGCGGGTCGCCCTGCTCTTCGCGCTCCCCGAGAGCCAGACCTTGAGCCCGTCTTTGGTGAGCCACGGGACGGGGTAGCTTGTTATCACGACGTTCCCCTTCTTCGCCTTCTGGATCAGCCGAGCGTCCACCTCCCTGTCGAAGTCCGAGGACTTCTTCCTCTGTCGGAGGAACTTCATCCCTTCTCCCCTGTCCCACCAGTCCTCCCCGCCTGGGGTGTACCCCTCCTCGACCGCCATTTCCTTCAGCACGTCTCCTCCGCCCACCATCGGGATCTTCATAACTTCGGCCACCTTCCTCGAGACGGTCGTCTTTCCGACCGCCGGCATCCCCGATATGACTATCGCCTTCATTCCGGTCCCCTAGGTTGTGGTGTGGAGCAGCCTGCTCAGCATCGTCGAGAAGGTGAAGGAGCTGAGGAAGTACCACCAGAAGAGGCTGACCTCATAGGTGCCTGCGATAAGGGTCGGGGCGGCTATGACTGGGATGGGTATCGGGGTGAACGCCACGATGACTCCGTACCCGCCGAGGAAGGTGGCCATCAGATAGTAGACGACGAGCAACGGAACGAAAGTAATCCCGGTGACCTTGAGCCGGGCAGTGGACACCTTCGCCTGCTCCTGCCTCATCGCGAGCTCCCGCTTCTTCAGCTTGTCCAGCTTCACCTGGTCCTTGGCCAGCGTCGCTTCGCGCTTTTCCTTGTTGAAAGCGTTGACCTCCGCCCTCATCCTCCTTTCCTTGTCAAGGTCAACCACACCCCTTGTGACCATCTGTGTCACGAACCCAAGGCCCAGAGAGGTAAGGGTGACCACCACGGTCGAATACGGCGGAGCATACCCAGGGACGTTGAAGGTAGCGAGGAGAGTGTCCGACCCCGCCTGCACGGTGACGGTGTGGGCTCCCACGGCCGCATCCTGCGGGACCCAGAAGTCACAGCTGGCGAGGGCGCCCGTCTGATCAGTGGTACAGGTGCCATTCAGCTGGGTAGGACGGAAGGAAATGGAATCGAACATCACGGTCACGTTGGTGATCTTTGGGAGATTCTTTCCATTAATGGTCACCATGGTGCCTGCTATGTCGGTTGACGGGGTGAGCGAGACTGTGCCCGTAGAGGAGCTGGTGCCCGTGGTAGTGGAAGTTGTCGATGTGCCCTTAGGAGTGAAGGCCGGGAGTACCAGGACATAGAAGACGAGCGCTGCAATGACGATTAGGATGATGTAGTTTAGGGTGCGTGAACCTCCGCCCGATGGGGTGGATTTGTTCTTCGCGGCCATCATTCCTTGGCCTGCTCCAGCATCCTGACTAAGCTCTTCGAGACCTCTTCAGCTTTGCCCTGCTCGTTGCGAACTATCAGCATCGGGGCGCCCGTTAGCGTTGAGGAGACGGTGAGGAAGCTCCGCGCTATGTCAAGCTCATCCCTCAGGCCTTCGAAGGTGACCTCGTCCCTGGCCCTGGTCGGGTCCGCCGACCTCCTCTTCGCAATCTCTTCCGGACTCGCGATCACAAGGACCAGATGTGTGGGCCTCATCGCCCGGACAACCTCAAAGGGGAGTCCTGGCCAGAAACCCTCCGGGGTCCTGATAAACAGGTGAGTGTCCACCAGGATGGCTTTCCCCTTCATCCTGGCGATCCTAGTTGCTGCGATCTTCTGGAGCCGCTTCTGCTTCTCCACCGGCATCTTCCTCATCTCGTCCCTGTCCTTCACCCAATTCAGGGATTTTGCGGACTCGAACATCAGGGTCCCGAATGTGACGAGCTTCGCTCCAGGAAGGCCGGAGATTACCCCCTGTACCACCGTTGTCTTCCCGACGCCAGGGATACCTACTACGATGACCCGGAGGGCCACGCCCTAGGCAGCTCCAATTAGCCCCGCCAGGGCGGGGGATACCTCTTCCACCTGCTCCTTGAGCAGCATCTGATAGTACTGGAGGATAATGTCCACCATCAGCAGTATGCCTATGCCGGTGCCGAAGACACCGAAGAGGTCTGACACTCCCGCAACAAGCCCGATGAGTATGCCCCCTATTATCGTGAGAGTGGGGATGTACCTGTTGAGCATCTGCTCGATGGAAAGACCGGTCCTCCTGAACCCGGGGACCTGGACGTCGGCGTCCATGAGGTTCTTGGCAACGGCCCTGGGGTTCAGCCCCCCGATCTCTACCCAGAGGCGAGCGAAGAGAACGGCCATCCCGACGAGGTAGAGCAGGTAGATGACCGAGTGGATCGGGTCGCCGACGGTCTGGCTTACGGACTGGGGAGCAGTGAGGTAATACATGAACCCCCCAATGGGATAGGAGCTTGTCGACGTCGAGTTGGCGGTGGCTGGCGGAAACACGGCTATGTAGTGGAACCACCACGGCGGACTCGCGCCGTAGTAATTGTCGAGGATCCTCGAGAAAAATGTAAGGTTGGCCCCCAGAGCCGAAACAAGGATGACGGGGATGTTGGAGACGTAGAGAAGCTTGATGGGGTACACACCCTGGAACCCCCTGTACTTGATCGACGTGATAGGTAGTTCGACCCTGATGCCCTCGATGTAGATGAGGACCAGCAGCATCACTATGGTAAGGGAGAATGTGAGAAGGCTGGGGTACTTGAAGTCCCTGATCACGATGCTCTGTAGGGTACCCGTGAAGAAGGCGCTGATGGTGTAGGGTATGAACCCGAAGTACGCGCTGACCCCTGTGCTAACCTGGACAGCTATGGGCGCGAATGTGTACCACAGTACCGTCTGGCAGACGCCGGCCAGGATGAAGAGGGACACTCCGCTCCCTATGCCCCATCCCTTCTGGATGAGCTCGTCGAGCAGGAGGACGAGCAGGCTCGCTATGAAGAGCTGGACGAACACCACGAGGGCCTGAGTCTGGCCTAGGGCTCCAAGGGCGCCTCCGTAGATGTAGGCGAGAGATTCCCCAACGATGACGATTAGCGTAAGGAACTTCGTCGCGGAGCCGAAAACGGCCCTGTCCGCCGAATCGCTCATGTCGAGCTTGATGATGTCGCTGCCGACCAGAAGCTGCAGGATAAGCCCCGACGTTACGATGGGCCCGATGCCAAGCTCCATCAGGGTACCCTGGGTCGAAGCGAACACGACCCGGAGGAAGGCAAGCTGGTCGTTCTGTCCGACGCCACTGAAGCCGTAGAGGGGCGTGGTGGCCATGACTAGGTACGCGACTAGGGCGATTCCCGTCCAGACGAAACGCTCACTGAGAGACGGCTTCTTCTCTGGCTTGGGAATTTCGGGGAGGACCGTGCCTACGCTCTTGATAAAATCACGGGCTGAAGCCAATTACTGGGGCCTACTCCTGGACCAGTATTTTTCCGCCCGCGGCTTCTATTTTAGCCTGAGCTTTCTTGGTGAAGGAGCCGACCTTCACTTCGTAGGCTCTCCCCACCCCGCCTGAGCCGAGGAGCCTGTCAATCCCCATGGATGAGAGGTCGAGTGACTTCGCTCCGTTCGCCAGGCCGTCCAGCTGGCCCACGTTGACCCATCTCGCGGGGCGTACGTGGCCGGGGGGCCTGAACGGGTCCCTGCCGAAGTGGTCTGGGTCGTTGAGTATCATCCAGCTCCACTTGTGCTTGTGCAGGCCCGCGTTGCCATGGCCTCCCTGCTTGCCGGAATGGCGGTGCTGGCCTACCTGGCCATAGCCGTGGGTCCTCATCCCTCGGTATCGCCTCCCCTTCCTCGCCCTCGTCGGCATGTCTAGATCATCCTCCTCACTATCGCATCGAGCTTGGGGTTGCTGCCGAGGAGGCCACGCTCCGTCGCCTGTCTGCGCAGAGACGCCTTGAACCCTCCCTTCGGAGGCGCGAGTCGGAAGTAGGGGAGGACACCGTTCACTGCCGACAGCCTCGTCTGGTCCTTCACCATCCTGGCAGCGAGGTCCTCGTGCGTCTTGCAGCCGAGCCCCTTCAGCGTCGCCGCGTCCAGCGACCTGGCCCCGCTCACCATCCCCCGCTTCTTCAGAAGGTCTGCGAGAAGCTCCTCGTTAATGGGGCACCAGGCGACATAGTCCTTGCAGAGCCTGAGCATCCCCACGGTGGGCGCGTCGTCTGTCACCACCGAGGCGGAGAACCTCTTGGCGACCCAGAGCTCGTTCAAGGCCTCGCGCACAGGGGCGGAGCTGTTGATCTGCCCGTGCAGGTTGACGACAAGGAGGAGACCCATCTTCTCTTCACCTATACGTTGAGCCCGTGCGACATGCGGAAGGCGTCGTATACCGCATTTGCAAGGGAGGACATTGTGTTGGTGGAGCCGAAGGTCCTGACCCAGGCGTCTTTTACCCCCGCGAGCTGAAGGAGGCTCTTGAGCGCCGGGCCAGCCACCAGGCCGAGTGCTCGCGGCGCAGGTATTATCTCGACGGTCACGCTCCCCGCCTTTCCCCTGATCTTGTAGGGGACCGAGTGGGGCCTGCCGTCCCTGCACTCCCAAGAACCGCAGCCGAGTTTGACCGGGATTATGTTGAGGAGGGCCGCGGTTGTCGCCTTCTCTATGGCCTCCCTGGTCTGCATCGCCTTGCCCTTCCCCACGCCGAACCACCCAGCGCCGTTGCCGACCGCGACCACCGCCAGGAATCGGGTGAGCTCTCCTGCGTCGGTCTGTTTCTGTACAACGCTCACTCCGACGATCTCGTTCCTCAGGTCGGGGAGGAGCTTCTTGACAATCTCTGCTTCACGAACCCTCTGGCCGCTCCTGAAGATTTCGTCGAGTGTGGTAATCTTCCCCTCGTTGACAAGCTGACCCAGCTTGGTCCTTGGGACCCAGATCGGCTCCTCTTCCTGCCTGTCGCGCCTCCCATAGGACGACATCATCTGGTCGCCCCCGCTATGGTGGCCTTGACTTTTTCGAACTCTGCCGGGTACGCCTCAGGGTTGAACCCGCTCTTGAGCAGCGCCGAAAAGGTCCTCGAGTAGGCATCCTTGTCTTCCGCTGAGAGTTTCTTCGCGTAGTCAGCAATGGACTTGCCCGTAAGCCTGTCGGCGTCGGGAAACGCTTCCTCGCCCACCGGGACTTGGACCCCGGAGTCGGCAACCCCCTTTAGCAGGGCTGCGACCCTGGACCCGCGGATGAATGGGACGAGCCCATTGTAGGCGACCGCCTCCTTCACGCCGGCGGCCAGCGCCTTCTTGCCTGCCAGCAGGCCAAGAAGATAGCATGCAGGCGTGGACTTCGAGGACCCGTGCCATCCCAGCTTTGCCAGCTCCTTGGAGTGGGAGGCGGAGAGCACCACATCCCCCTTCACCGTTGGCTTCACGAACTGCGATGTCACACTCCTGTTGGAGACCCTGATTACCAGAAGGGGCTTGTGTGAGGTAATGGCCCTCTTCCTCGACCTGTAGTCCGTAACTCCCTCCCGCCTTCGTCTGAGCAGAGGAACGTGAGAAGGCATTACTTCTTCGCCTCCTTCATGAGCTCTAGGAGGTGCTTGACCCCTCTGACCTGGCCACCCTTAACCTGCTTGTAGAGCCGCCTGTACGCCTCCGGGCTGATCTGCTTTCTGTCCTTGGCCACCTTCAGCCGCCACCTCAACGCCCTCACCTTCGAAATCCAGGCGTCCTTCCTCGGGCTCCTGGCGAGCGCCGTGCCCTCTGTGGAACCCGCGCTCCGGCCCCGCTTGAGCTTCCGTGACCTTGTCCTGAACCTCCCCCTGGAGACGCCCTTCACGGGGGCGACTGTGATGGCTCCGAAGCCTACGAGGCCTCTGATGGTGCTCCTTGTTATGGCGTCCTGGATCAGGTCTGAGTACTCGTCGTTGAACACTATCCTGTCGACTCCAACTCCCAGAACAGACGCCGCTAGCCTTCGCTTACTTTTCAGATTCAATTATCCTCAACCCTGTCGGATTCACGACCCTGATTCCAAGCTCGTTCGCCCTCACAAGTATGGTATCTCTCTTCCGCGCGCCCACGGTGCGGCCTATCCGGGCGACATCGCTCCCCGGGACGAGTGAGTCCAGGTCCTTCGGCCTGTAGACCATGACTTCGTGATGCCCGCTCGGGTGCAGCCCCCGCGCAGCCACTGCACCGCGGTAGCCTACCCTGACGAGGGGAGGCCAGCCCTTGTCCTGACGCCTCATCTTGCTGTCCACCCCCTTTGGCTTTCGCCACTCAGGGTGGATTCTGACGTAGCGCCAGCTCTCCTGCCTTACGAAGGCGGGCCTGGTCTCGGCTGCCTCTTTCCTCTTTGCGACGAGGGCCTTCAGCTTGTTTTCCTCGGTTACCTTCTCCTTCGGCATGTCTTACGATCCCCTCTCCTTGTGGTATATGTACAGCCCGTCGAGGAAGACCCTCTGGTCCTTCCGCTTGATCTTGGTCGCCAGCTCTATGTTGGCCGCGGTCTGACCGACGTCTTCCAAAGAGACGCCCTTCACTATCACGTCGTCCCCCTCTACCGCCACCTTGCAGTCGCCCACGATCTCGGCCATCCGCGGGGACCTCTCCCCGACGAAGTTCTCGACCATGATCTGCCTCCCCTTTGTCTTGACTGTGATCGGGAAGTGGGCGTACACGACCTTCACCTTGTAGGTGTACCCCTTGGTGACGCCCGTCACCATGTTGTTGACTATGCTCGAGACCGTGTTGATGATCACGTTGTCCTTCTTCTTGGCCGAGAAGGGGGTGAAGACCACCCTGTTCCCTTCGACGACAAGGTTGACGTTGATCTTGTCGAAATTCTTCTTTGCTTCCCCAAGCTTCCCCTTCACGCTGAGCATTCTGCCTGCGAGGCTCGCACTGACGCCCTCGGGCATTTGGATTGAGGTCTGTTGCACGGACTCAGAAGACGTAGCCAACTAACCTCCCTCCTATCTTCTTCTCCTGGGCTTCGACGTGGGACATCACTCCCTGAGAAGTGGAAACAATCAGGGTCCCCACCCCGACGGCCGGCAGGTACCTGTGCTCCCACTCCACGAGCTTCAGCGAACGGACGGGGAACCTTGGGGATATGACGCCGCACTTGTTTATCCTGCCGAGCAGCTGCACCCTCAGCTTCCCGCCAACGCCGTCGTCGATGAACTCGAACTCCCCGATGTACCTGCGCTTCTGGAGTACCCTCAGGACCTCGCTTGCCAGGGTGGACGCGGGTATGATCACGCACTCCTTCTTGTTCCTCATCTCGGCGTTCTGAAGGCTGGAGAACAGGTTCGCGAGTATGTTGGTCGCTGGCATCTCCACTATCCCCTAGTCGTACTTCCTGAAGCCGAGCTTCTCGGCGACTTCCCTGAAGCACTGTCTGCAGAGCACGAGGTCGTAGGAGCGTATGACGGCGCCGTACTGGCCGCACCGCTTGCAGTAGTGCGTCGATTTGCCGTACTTTCGCTCCTTTGGATGCCTCTCTTTCATTGAATCGTCACCCCGAAGTTGTCCTTGAAGTACTGCATCGCCTCTTCCCTGGAGACGAGGTGACTCTTCCCCACGCGAGAAGTCCTTCGCCCCCTTCGCGACACCGCGAACCCCGGTCTCTCCAGCAGAATTGAGACGTTCATGCCGAGTATGCCGATGGCGGGGTCGTAACGTATGCCCGGGATCTCTATGTGTTCTTTGATCCCGAAGGAGACCGACCCGCGCGAGTCGAAGCAGGACTCGTTCAGCTTCTTCTCCCTGGCGGTCAGCAACTTCCCGATCAGCGCCGTTGCACCTTCGCCCCTGGCCGTCACTAGTACTCCGATGGGCTCCCCCTTGTGAATCCCGAAGTCTCTGACCGAGCGCTTCGCCCTTGTCTGTGTTGGAGTCTGGCCTGTCACCTGCTCGAGCACCTTCTTCCCCCTCTCGATGGCTTCCCCGGACTTGCCCAGGCCTATGTTCACGACCACCTTTCCGACGGATATCTTCCTCATGGGGTTCTCCTGGACCGCTGCCTGGCTCATGGCGCCTCTTCTCCGACAGTTATCAAGGGGGTTTCGATGCCGACAGGGAAGACGAGCCTAGACGGAATCTCGGCGTCGCCGCTCGGGAGGGTTATTCTGACCATCTTCTCGCGAGAGATTGTCCCCTTCTTCACTTCGGCGATCTTCCCCAGCTGGCCGGCCCTGTCTCCCGTTAGCACGAGTCCGAGGGAGCCCTTGGCGAGCTTCGCCTGGCCAAGGACCTTCTGGGAGGGAACCTCGAGGAGGACCGCGTCCCCGGGCACGAGGTCGATCCTATCATCGAGCACGGACCTTCCATCGTGCAACCCGTACTGGATGTGGCCCCCCTTCACCTTTGTCTTAGTGCTGACGCTGCAGAGCTTCTTTGTCGCCTCCGCGGAACCCACCCTGGCCAATGAAAGACCCTTCGGGGTAGGGACCAGCCTGAAGTCGGCGCCCTCCAGAGGGACGCTGATGACGTTAAACAGGCCGACCGGGAACCTGGGGGTGCGCCTTTCCTTGCCGTCGACCTTCACCCTGCCCAACTTCATCATCAGCTTGAGCTCCTTGGAGAGGTTGGCCATGGATGCCATGTCCCGCACCACGACCCCCAGCGGATAGGAGGCTGCGATCCGGTGCGGCCCAGGCACTGGCTTGAACACGAACCTGTTTGACTTCCTCGGGATGTCCCAGCTCCGCGGAGCAGCGAGTCGCTTCATCTTGTTCCGTCCACCCTTCTTGCCCATCTACGCCGTCACCTCCATCCTCTTCTTTCGGATCTTGTCTTCAAGGGCCAGGTTGGTAATGATGACGTTGGATGAGCTGATCGGGACCGGGGACGTCCCTCCCTTTGTCTTCTCGTGGGTGACCCCCTCAACCATCACCTTGCCGGAGTGCGAGTCTACCTCGGTGATCTTGCCTTCTATGTCCTTGTACTCCCCCCTGACTATCCTTACGGTATCCCCCACCCGGGGTCGGACGCTCCGCTTCCCGTGCCTTTCCCTGAGCTCAGACGAGAGATGCGATCCGAACCTCATCAGACTCACCTAGATTATTATGGACGCCAAGTTGGCAATCCTGGGCCACTTTTCCGCGGCCTCGCTCGCAACCGGCCCCTTGATGTCTGTGCCCTTCAGGTCTCCCTCCGGGGTGATGATGACGGCCGCGTTGTCTTCGAAGACGATGCGCTGGCCGCTTACCCTCCTGACGGGATACTTCTGCCTCACTATTACCGCGCCGAAGACAGACTTCTTCAGCTCCGGGGGCCCCTTCTTCACGACGCACACAATCGAGTCCCCTACGGATGCAGCCGGGATGCGGCTGTGCCTCCCCTTCGCTTTCGTCACCTGCACGACCCTCAGGGTCTTTGCCCCAGTGTTATCAGCGCACGTTATGACGGCATAAAGCGGTATTGCGCGGGTGATGTAGTTCTTGAACTCCTCCACCCCTTTGGCCGAGACCGCACGAGACTTCGTGGACACTAGGTTCCCCTCCTCGATTCAACAACGACGAAGGAGATTGTCTTCGAGAGAGGCCTGCACTCCCCAAGGGTGACCTTGTCCCCGTCGCGGACCTCGATACAGGGCGGTACGTGGGCGCTGACCCTGCTCCTCCTCCTCTCCCCCCTGTTGAACTTGGGGACCATGTGGAGGTACTGCATTTCCACCACGACGAAGCTCTTGCCTGCCGTCGAGACCGCCGTCCCTGATAGGAGGCGTCCCCTGACCTTGACGCCGCCGTGGAATGGGCACCTCTCGTCCTGGCACTTCTTTCGAGGAGCCGTCACGTCCAGTCCTACGGCGGTCACGAACTCATCCTCCCAATCCTGTCCTGCAGCCTCCCGGCTATATCAGAGCCTGTGATGATCTTCCCAGAAACCACAATCATGAAAGAGGCCCCTGCCTTCTCCACCCGGAGGAAGCGCCCACCCTCGTCGAGGAGAAGAGTGTTGGCCGTGTCCAGGAGGACTCTGCCCGACCTGCCTGTCATCGTGGGGTCACTGGACGTGAGGACAGTCAGCATTTCGCCAATGACGTTCACTCCGACACCCCCTTCTCGTGCATCACCGTTACCACTCTCGCGATGTCCCTGCGGAGCCGCTTTATGTTGCCAACGTCCTTCTTGACTACCCCTCTCTGGGCACCGCCGGCAAGCTTGGAGAGCTCCGACCTTAGGTCGAAGAGCGTCTGCCTGAGCTTGTCAGCGTCCTGCTTCCTCAGTTCCTTCGGCTTGAGCTGTGCCATCCTGTTTCTTCTCCTCTTGCTTGACGTCCTCCTTCAGCTGGAAGTCTGGCGGTAGGGCGTCCTTGAGCGCGATCTTGACCTTGATCCCGTAGAGGCCCAGTTTCATCAGGACGTCGGTGGTGGCCTCGCTAACCGATCTCGCGGCAGTGTCCCCGCTCTTCGGCACTATGCCGGCCCTGTACTTCTCCCCGTGGGACCTGTCGCTCCTGAGCTTCCCTGCGACGGAGATTTCGACCCCCGCCGCGCCCGCGTTCATGACGTTGTTCACGGACCACTGGGCCGCCCTCCTGAACGCTGTGCCGCGCGAGACGATCTGGGCGATTCGGGCAGCCATGATCCTGGCGTTCAGCTCGGGGTTCTCTACTTCCGTGACCGCAATCTGGGCATTGGGGAGTCCGAATTTCGCCGTGACCTTGTCTGTCAGGTCCTTGATGCCCGTACCGCGCCTCCCTATGGCGAGACCCGGCCGGGCGACGTAGACCTTCAGAGTCGTGCCCACAGGCGATTTCTGCACTTCAAGGCCCCCGTAGCCCGCGTCCCTGAGCTCCTTTTCGAAGAACTCGTCCAGCTCGGCGTAGAACCTGCTCGTCGTCAGAATCGACTTGACGGTGGTTCGCTGCTGGACAGACATGCCTATACTTCCTTACCTACGACTTCGATGTGGACCAGCTGGTGGAAATTGGGCGAGCTCCTCCCGAAGGCCCTTGGCGTGTAGTCCTTCGTTGTCCGTCCGGCGTAGCCCGCGGCATGGATGATTCGAACTCTGTCCGGGTCGAGCCCCTTGAACTCAGAATTGCCTTCCAGGTTGTGAAGAACGTCAAGGTACGCCTTGGCGGTCTTGACGGGGTACGATCCTGTCGGGAATCCCTGAAGTTCGCTCCTGTGACCGACCTTGAGCTTGTGCCGCCTGAAAGCGACGGGCATCTTCTTGCTCTCGACGAGCTCAAGAAGGTCGATTGCCTTTGAGAGCGTCATCCCCCTGATCGTAACCGCTATCTCTCGGGCAGCCTTGGGGGACACGTTGACCTCTCTCCCGCTTGCCCTAACATGCACCGCAGGGTCGAAACCCTCGAAACTGTAACCGTAGTGAGGCACTTTACCCCTCTCGTGAACCCGGCCGATTGTGAGTGCGGTTATAAACGTGTCTTTGATGAAACGAGAGAACGCCCCCGGCGAAGCGCGGTTTGCTTCCTTCCTCAGTTTCCCGCCTGGCGCCCTCACCTACGGCGGGAGCCTAGCGGGTGCTCTCAACCCACTACGACGAGAGTGATTGTCCCGACCGCGAGGAAGAACGCCATCAGCGCGAAGACAATCAGGTTCAGCAGCCAGGCCAGCCGGGTGGGGTGCAGCCATTCTACTACCATTACCCTGAGGCCGTTGAAGCCGTGTATGACGGCGGCGAAGAGGAGGAGGCCGAAAATTACTTGGTAGTAGGCGAGGTTGCCCGTGGCGTACCCGAACGACAGGGTGTCCTCGAAGGCCTTGCCGGTGAGGGGGCTGTGCAACAGGAGGTGGAATGTGAGAACGAAGACGAGGAGCGCGGCCGTGACGTAGGTCACCACCATGTTCCACGACTCTTTCATCAGGCTCCCACCCTTCTCCCTGGTAGATTGCGCCATTCTCAGATTACCCCCAGCCCGGCGAGCAGGTACAGCCCCGCCCAGACCCAGAGTGCGAGGACCACCGCCGTTATACTCCATACCGCCACCTTCTGGTTCCTCCCCAGGGATGTCGGTGAGTAGGGATAGACGGGGAGGATGGGCTTGCCCATGAACATACCGAAGGCCTCGTTGAGTACCAGACGAATTCCGTTGCCGCCGTGGTAGAGGGCTGAGCCCGCAACTATCCAGAGGCCGACCATCTCCATGGGGCCCAGCGAGTGGAGCGCAGCCATTGTGTTTGCCCAGGCTGTGGAACCGCCCCCCAGCTGGAATGTCTCGAAGATGTGTGCCATCAGGTAACCCACCATAATGACTCCGGTAATGCGGTGGACAGTGTAGCTCCATCTCTCGACGCTGTACCCTACGGGGTTGAGGCTGGAGATGAGCCCCGCCTTGAACCTCTGGCCCTTTTTCATTTCTCAGGTCCTCCAAAGTCGAAAGGTGGCGGCTTCGCCCCCTCCTTGGTCACGCCTGCGACCGGTGGAGAGACTAACTTGGAGCCTTCTCTTGGGCGCTTCCTGAGGATTCGCTTCTTCAGTACCTCCATCCTGGCCAGCTGGATTGCCTTGGCCGGGTCGACGTCCTTGGGGCAGACGGAGCTGCATGCCCCCGCTGCGTGGCACCGCCAGACTCCGTGAGAGGTGTCGAGGAGGTTGACGCGCTTCTCCCACCCCTCGTCTCGCGGGTCTGCCATGTACCTGTAGGCCTGTGCTATGGCCTGGGGGCCTGTATAGAACGGGTCAAGCGCGACAGTGGGGCAAGCGGCGTAGCAGAGGCCGCACATTATGCAATAGTCGAACTGCAGGAACTTCTCCACCTCCTCGGTGAGGACCCTGTACTCCCGCCCTGAGTTGTCACGTTCATTCAGGTCGGTCCTCACGAGGTAAGGCCTGACCGAGCGATGGAGATCGAAGAACGGGAGGATGTCGACGACTAGGTCCCTGACCACTTTCATGTTGTGCAGGGGCTCTACGCTGATCGCTTCCGCGTTCAGGGAGGAGAGCTGGGTTTGGCAGGCGAGCCTCGGGAGCCCATTAATGGTCATGCCGCAGGAGCCACATATTCCCATCCTGCAGCTGTGCCTGTAGCCGAGGGTGCTGTCCTGCTTCTCCCTCACCTCGGTCAACGCGTCGAGGACGGTCATTCCCTTCCTGTACTTCACCTCGTAGCCGACGCGCTTGCCGCCCGACCTCGTGACCTTGAGAACAACCTTCTCCATGCTCACACCTCAGTACTTCCTCTCCACCGGCTTCCACATGGTGATTGTCACCGGGGAGTAGCTGAACGACGGGCCGTCGGGCGTCCTGAGGGCGAGAGTGTGCTTCAGCCAGTTCTTGTCGTCTCTGTCGGGATAGTCGGTGCGGGCGTGGCCGCCCCTGGATTCTCTCCTGTTCAGGGCGCCCTGGGCCACGACCTCTGCGAGCTCGAGCATGATGCCAACCTCGAGCACGTCCTGCAGGTTGTAGTTGAACACGCGACCGCCGTCCGTGACCCTCACCCCTCTGAACTCGTTCTTCAACGCCCTGACCTGCCTGACGGCGTCTGTTAGGCCGGCCTCGTCCCTGAAGACGTAGACTGACCTGTCCATCACCTCCCTGAGCCTCGCCTTCACCGAGTAGACGTCGGCAGAGGATTCCTCCCGCCTGAAGAGCTCCCTGAAGACTCGGTCCTCCTCGGCCGAAACAGCTGCTGTGTCGGACGGCGATACGGCCGCAGGCTGGGCGTCCAGGTAGGCCGCGACGTCCTCGCCGACTATTCTTCCGTAGACCAGGCACTCGGCGGTCGAGTTGGCGCCGAGCCTGTTGGCGCCGTGTATGCTGACACAGGCTGACTCCCCCGCAGACCAGAGTCCCTTCACGAATCCGCCGCCGGAGTCGAGCACCCTGCCGCTGCCGTCAACCCTGATGCCTCCCATGGTGTAGTGGGCTGTTGGCTTGATTCGGATCGGCTCCACGGCGGGGTCGACGCCGATGAACTTCATGGACAGTTCCTTGATGAAAGGTAGCTTCGTGTCTATCTTCTCCTTCCCCAGGTGCCTGAGGTCAAGCTGCAGGTAGGAGAGGCCGGAGTCTTCGTCCTTGAAGCCCCGCCCTTCGTTGATTTCCTTCATCATCGACCGCGAGACGACGTCCCTTGGGGCAAGCTCCATCTTCGACGGGGCGTACTTCTGCATGAACCTCTCCCCCTTAGAATTGACGAGGTAGCCGCCTTCCCCCCTCGCGCCCTCGGTGATGAGGATCCCCGTGGGAA
>Ga0335079_10000952_pt1 | contig 32679 bp, 27 predicted proteins | sample Lox_Sample_33_FD_206719 | JGI IMG/M metagenome (GOLD analysis project Ga0335079, IMG submission 206719) | Soil microbial communities from Loxahatchee National Wildlife Refuge, Florida, United States - Lox_Sample_3.3 | ecosystem: Environmental > Terrestrial > Soil > Wetlands | place: USA...
AACGCATTGCCCTATGAGTGAGACAATCGTCATTCGGAGCGCCGCGCTCGAAGTCACTTCGCTTCCCGTCACGGCGATCACGCGCGAGTCGCGCGGACTGCTGACCCGCATGTTCGCGGATCCGCATCTGCTCGAACCAAGCGAACGAAAGAGCCTGGTCGCCGAGCTTCGCGGCGCAGTGAAGGCCTACCCGCAGGTGGCCACGTTGCGCGTGCTGCTCGGCATGGCGCTGTGTGTGGACCTCGACGTGCATCAGGCGATCGAGGAGCTGCGCACCGCCGTGCAGCTCGAGCCCGCGAGCTACATCGCCCAGCTCAAGGCAGGAGAATTATGGATGCGGCTGCGCGTGATGCCCAAGGCCGAGGAGCATACGCGACAGGCCAGGCTGCTCGCGCGCAATCCCGCGCAGGCGGAGCTGGCGCGCCGGCAGGCGGCGAAGCTTCGCGAGATGATGCAGCACGGCATGCAGCGCGGCGGCTACAGGGGCCCGTCCGCCATGCTTGGACGCCTGCGCCGTCTGTTTACGCCGAAAGTGGCGATTGCGCGGGAGGGACCGGCTCAGGTTAGCTAGTGGGTCGGCCGCGGCCTTCAGGTCCTCGCACTCCTGTCGCGGGCCACCTGGGGCTCGGCGCCTTGACCGCTCTCGGAGTGGTGTACGGCGACATTGGTACTAGTCCGTTGTATGCGCTGCGCGAATGTTTCCTCGGACTACATGCGCTGGCCCCCACCCGAAGCAATGTGGTAGGGATTCTCGCGCTCATCGTGTGGTCGCTCGTGTTCGTCGTCTCGATCAAGTACTTGCTGGTCGTGCTGCGAGCCGACAATCGTGGTGAAGGCGGCATTCTTGCGCTCATGGCCCTGATCCAACGCGGCCAGCACCGCCTGAGCAAGTCGGAGAAACAGCTGGTCCTGGCGCTCGGGTTGTTCGGCGCCGCGCTGCTCTATGGCGACGGCGTGATCACGCCCGCGGTATCGGTGATGAGCGCGGTCGAGGGACTCGAGGTTGCGGCGCCTCGACTCCTGCCGTTTGTCGTTCCGCTCACGGTGGGTCTCTTGCTGGCGCTATTCCTCATTCAGCGTCGCGGGACCGCGCGCATCGGCGCGATCTTCGGTCCGGTAATGGCAGTCTGGTTCTCCGTACTCGGCGTGCTCGGCGTGACCGCGGTCTGGCACCACCCCGCGATCCTCGCCGCCCTCAGTCCGCACGAAGCGGTTTTGTTCTTCGTTCGCAACCGCGGCCATGGCTTTGTGACACTCGGCAGCGTGTTTCTCGTCGTCACCGGCGCCGAGGCGTTGTACGCGGATATGGGACACATCGGCCGGCGGCCGATCCACTGGGCTTGGTTCGGGTTGGTCCTCCCCGCGCTGCTGCTGAATTACTTCGGGCAGGGGGCGGCATTGCTGACGAATCCGTCCGCACTCGTCAATCCGTTCTATGCCCTCGCTCCCGGATGGGGACTCGCCCCGCTGATCGCGCTGGCGACGATCGCCACCATCATCGCGTCGCAGGCCGTGATCTCGGGCGTGTTCTCGCTCGCGCGTCAGGCCGTGCAGCTGGGATTTTCGCCGCGACTCAAAATCACCCAGACCTCATCCGCCGCGATCGGTCAGATCTACGTGCCCGTCCTGAACGCGGCCATGATGGTCTGCACGATTGGCCTGGTGCTCGGATTTCAGTCTTCGAGTCGTCTGGCGGGGGCGTACGGCGTGGCAGTCACGAGCACAATGACTATCACGACGGTGCTGCTGTACATCCTGAGCCGCACGCGCTGGCATTGGAGCCGCATCGAGGGCATGGGCGTGGCGGGGTTCTTCCTGGTGTTCGATTTGGCGTTCCTGGCCGCGAGCCTGCTCAAGATCCCGGAGGGAGGCTGGCTTCCCCTCGTGATCGCGGGGGCGACCTTGTGCTTGATGACGACCTGGAAGACCGGGCGCGCCCTGCTCGTGCAGCGCACACGAGAGAAGAGCATCCCGTTCGACATGTTACGGGCGGATCTCGAGGACGACCCGCCGCCGCGGGTTCCGGGGTCCGCTGTCTTCCTGACGAGCGCGCCGCGCGACACGACGCCCCCCGCCCTGATTCACAACCTGGCACACAACAAGGTGCTGCACGAGCAGGTCGTGCTGCTGACGGTGCGCACCGCCCGAATCCCGCAAGTCCCGGAAACCGAACGTGTGACGGTCGAGGCATTTCCGAACGGATTGTTCCGGGTCACGGCGCATTACGGCTTCATGCAAGACCCCGACTTATTCGAAATCCTCATGAGTTGCCGCGCGCTCAAGCTGCACCTGAATCTGGAAGCAACCACGTTCTTTTTGGGCCGCGAGACGCTGATCCACACCGATCGCTCGGGCATGCCGCGCTGGCGTGCCCAGCTGTTTGCGTTCATGTCCAGCAACGCGTTGCGCGCCACCGCGTTCTTTCGCATTCCGCCGGAGCAAGTGTTCGAGGTCGGCGTTCAGATCGAGCTATAGAGCGGCGCGGGCGGGGTCGCGCGCGAAGGTCCAGCGCAGCGCGATCGGCGTGACGAGCGACGTGAGCACGACCACGAACACCACAGCGGAGAACAGGCCGCGATCGAAGATCGGCGCGCCTTGCACGGCGAGCGTGAGTCCGATATTGGCGAACACGAGCTGAACCTCGCCTCGTGGTACCATCCCGAGTGCAATCGTCCAGCGATTGACGGGTGCGCCGAGCGCCCCGAGCGCGCAGGCCAGCTTGCCGAGCACCGCGGCTACCGTGAGGAGCGCCGCCAAACCGAGCACGCGGGTGTCTCCGAACGCGGCGAGATCGACGCGCAGTCCCGTAACCACGAAGAAGATCGGGAAGAAGACACTCCCGATCGGCCGCAGCAGCTCGGGAAGCGGTCGCTCACCACGGTGCGCAAACAGCTCGCTGTGGGCGGGCTCGAGGATCAGCCCGGCGGCGAACGCGCCCACGATCGGCGCGAGTCCGACGCGCCACGCGCAGTACGCCAGCACGAAGCAGAAAGCCAGCGCCGTGACGACCAGCAGATCACGGGCCGCGAGCCGCGCGGCCAACGCGAACAGCCGGCGTGATGTGAGAACGCCAAGCAACAGCGCGCCGAACAGGAACCCCACCGCCTTCAACGCCTGCCACGCGATGCCGGAGGGCTGGAACGGGACCCCCGCCTCCCCCGCGGCGATCGCGCTCGTTAGCACCGCCAGGATCACGAGTCCTACCACGTCGTCGATCACCGCCGCCCCCAATACGATGAGCGCTTCCGGCGAGCGGGAGCGGCCGAAATCGCGGAATACCCGGGCGGTAATTCCGACACTCGTGGCCGTGAGCGTGGCACCGAGGAACACGTGTACCGACGAACCGCGATCGGGCAGGAGCACAATGGCGACTGCCCATCCGAGGGCCCAGGTCGCCGCAATGCCGAACAGCGCCACCGCGGCAGCCCGTGAACCGACCTTGAGCATGTCGGGGACGGTCGAGTCGACGCCCACCTCGAACAACAACAGGACAGCTCCGAGCTGGGCAAAGGCGTCCACGGTCCGATCGGTCCCTAAGCCGCGGAACCAGTGATTCCCGTGCAACGCCAGATTTCCCAGGACAATGCCGGCGAGGAGCTCGCCCAGCACCTCGGGCTGCCCAAGACGGGCCGCAAGACTGCCACCAAGCTTTCCCGCGATCAGGATGATCGCGAGCGCCAGAACCAGAGTCGCGATGGAACCGGTCAACGCACGCTCCCCAACACCCGAGGTTCGGGGGGAAGCTACTCGAAACTAGAGGACTACGGCGGGGTCAGGCCAAAGCCGAACGTGAATCGATTCGTCGGATAGGACGACAACTGCCAGGTGAAGTGCGCGGCGAAATTGAACGGCGCCAGAAATGGCGTCAGGTTACCGAGCCCGAATCCCACCTCCGTATAGGCGTGCTGCGCGGAGATGATGGGCGAATTGGCGAAGGCGGGCGGATTATCGCTGTTCGCAAATGACGTCCAGAACGCGCCGCCATCAACACTGAGAGTATAGGGCAGATCCCGAAGGACCGGGATGCGGCTCTTGGCGAACAGCAGCCGGTCGAAGTTGTGGCGGATCGTGATCATCGCGCCGCGCGTGCCGGTGTAGTTCGTCTCGCTCAGCGTGTTGAACCCATTGCCCTGGAATGTCAGCGCCTTCATGCCGTAATCCACGACGAAGTAGCGCTGCGGCGGCACGTTGCCGGTCGCAATCCCCGCCGCCGCGACCACCGTCGTGATGCCGAGGTTGAACGTCCGCTGCCGCCGCTCGATCTGGACCGCGTATCGCCGGTAATCGAAGTCGCTGGGAATGAGCTCCGGGTCGGATACTTCGACCTGGAGGGCGATGCGCGTCCGCGTCCCCCCGTACTCCTCGAGGTAGTAGTCCTGTCCCTTGGACCTGAGCAGCGGGCGGGAGTCGTAGGCGAACGACGCCCCGAGAGAGCGCATCCGTCCTTCGAAGATGGTCGGATTGGGCCGCTGGGGACGGGCCACCGAGAATAGCGAATAGTCCGTGACGACGGGCAGATTCGTTTCTCGTGCATCCCGATAGCGCAGGGTGAAATCGGTGAAGTCGAGCAGCTTGGTGTTGAGCGAGACCACCGTGCCGTTCTCGCGATAGTAGTCGAGCGGGTCCAGCCGGAAAAGGAGGGCGCGGTAGGTCGGGTTATAGTCCCGAGAGATGAATGTCGGGCGGTTGAGCGTCTCGTCGTAGTAGTGCGCCTCGAGCCACGTGCGCTGCGACTCCGAAATCCTGAGTCCTCCGCCGACTCGATATTGCCACGTGTCACTCCCCGTGGCGTACCCGAGCTTCCCATCGACCATCACGCCGGGAAGCTTGTCCCAGGTCCCGCCGGCGCCGAGATACGCGCCGTCCACGCGGTTGAAATGGAAGAAGTCCGGATCCTTGGAGAGGTGATATGCCGAGCCCATGCCCCGCAGTAGCCGGTACGAAAGATCAGGCGGCAAGTTGGCGATCGAATCGATGCGTTGCCATGCCGCCTGCTCTGCGTGCGTCAGCGGGATGGCACCGGGACCCGTCCAGCGCGAGGAATCGGGATGGTCGGCGGCATCGTCCACCACGAGGCGGAATTCCTTGAGCCCCGCCGGCCGGTCCCTGCGATTGAACTCGAAGCCGTCGAGCAAGGCGCGGTGCTCGAACGCCATATGCGTCGGCACCCCGGGGAGCGGCAGGATGAGCACTTCCCCGGTGAACGAAATGTCATACGGCATCCACCGCCCGCCGCCGACGTCCTTGAACCGCTGCCGGTAACGCAGATTCTTCGTTCCGTTCACGCGTACGACCTCGTTGCCGCGTACGTCCATCTGCAGGATATCGTACGTCGAATCCGCGATGTCGACCATGCCCACGAACAACGGCGTGACCTGGCTCTTGGGTTCGATGCCGACGCGATAGACACGGCGACCATCGACGTGGAGTGTGTCGAGGAGATGGTAGTCGTAATAGTCGAACGCATCGTCTGCGATCGGCGAAACGATGGAGTATTTGGGGATCTCGATGCGATCGCGGCTGAAATCCTCCAACTCGCCGCCGGCGACCAGGTTATTCAACGCCGCGAGATTGCTGGTCTGGCGGCGAGCAATGATCCGTTCCTGAAAATGATTCGGCTCCTCCCAGTACGCAGTGGTACGCGTCTCCGTGATCAACAGCACGGACTGCGCCGAATCGGGATGCTGGTCCAGATCCCGAATGACGAACTTCACATATGTCTCGTACTGGTAATCGTGGGCGGCGTGGAACACCTCGTGCTTCCGGGCGATCGCGTGTTGCATGAGGCGGCGGGCGAACTCGTCGACGTCCGTCACTGTCACCGCGGCGAGCCCGATCGGGATCGGTCGCAGCGCAATGTCCCGCGCCATAAACCGGCCGCGCAGCGTGATCGCAACGGTGAGGGGCTCGTAGCCGATGCGCCGGATCTCAATCGTGACCGGTCCCGTCGGCGCGGTAACCCGGTAGCGGCCGCCGTCATCGGTGAGTGTGGACGCGCCGGTTTCGACGATGCGGACGATGGCCGCGCGGAGCGGGTGCTGCGACAGGGAATCCTGGATTATTCCCGTGAGGACGGTTTGTGGCACGCTCACGACAGAGTCACTGTCGTGCTGCGCCGCTGCCCGACCGGACATGCAGAGAACCAACAGGAGCAGCAGGAATGCGGAATACCGGACCGAATGCGGCATGAGACGCACGCCTAATGTAGCACGTCGGCGGCGCCGGAGGCACCCATCCGGGGGACCGATGACGCTTATGCGTCGCCTGCTGTGTCGAGCCTCACAGGAGGATCGCAGTAACGCTACTCCTACTGCGCGGGCTGGATGCAGATCGAGGTGTCGCCTACGGCCACGCCCGCGCTGTCCACGAGATTCACGCTGTGCCAGCCCCCGCAGCTCGAGAACGCCGGGGCGTTGGGATTGCCAGAGGTACCGCATCCGCTCGCCAAGAGCGCCGCCGCAAATATCACGAGTACCCGCTTCATTGCCTCGCTCCCTTCCCGAGTCACGAGACAATGATGCGGCGCCCCCTCTGAAGCGATCGGGAAACGGACGTGAAACGCTCTTAAAACATGGTCATGGCCCGCACCGCTGTACGGCGGCAGCTGTCGTCGAGGTGCCGGGGTCACGGCCGGCCGTGGTGCGGGCGAGACGGCGCCGTCTCCTCGCGGTAACGAGACCGTCGCGCTGGAACGACGCTTCCCCGGCTGAGCCGGCCACCCGTACGCATGGCCGAAAGGCATGGTTCCTGCTATGGGACACGCACGTGCAACCGTCGCGTTTCGATTCGCAGGCTGCCAAGCCGCGCTGGTGGGTACCCGTCCTGGCCATTGCCCTGGCCTGGGGCGCGGCGCTCGTCGCGCCGCGCTGTGCCCCTCAGGATACCGATATCGACGCGGAAGTTACCGAGCCGCCGCCCGCTCCGCCGCATCATCTGCAACCCGCGGCACCGGCGCGCGGCCGCGAATCACGGGTAATCTTGCGGCCGGGTTAACCCATTCTTCATCCACAATCCTCTATGATGCGTGTGCCTGGCAACCTGGGGGATACCATGGGCGGTGGCATGAGCATCGAGATGTGGCTCGCCGAAGATGATTTGCGCGTACTCGAGAGCGAGCTGCAACAGGCAGTCTGCGACGAGCTGGCAGCCGAACCGCTGCTCGACGCATCGGACGTTCACGTCGACATGGATGGACGCGTGGTGACGCTGTCGGGAACCGTCCCGAGCTTTCGCGAGCGGCTTGCCGCCGAACGGACCGCCCGAGCGGTTCCTGGGGTGGTGGGCTGTCACAACGAGCTCGGCATCTCGGATCTTCGCTGACGCCGGAGTTGTCCTACCGCAAAACGAAGAGAGCGAGAGACGCGTCACGTCTCTCGCTCTCGACGTTTCTGCCTACCGGCTCGGTGCCGCGGTCACCATCCCCAATTGCTTTGCTTATCGTCCTCGTGCTCGAACACCGTGACGCATCCGGTGCCCTTGAATCCGAACCCGACGCATGCGGTGCTGTCACGCGTGGGGTCGACCCCGACCGGAACCGTAACCGTCGTCAGCGCGCGGTTCTGAGGGAAGTCGCTCGCGGCGGGAATCTTGCCGCCCACATCGAGCACGTTCTGCAGCCACAACCCGGTTCGTCCGTCGATCACGCCGAGCGACGTGGTATTGGCGTTGCCGGGAGTAGCGCCGCCCGGAGCGGTGGCCACCACGTAGAACCGCCGGTCGCCCGGGTTGAACCACGATTCGTCGGTGCTCGAGATCTCGGTCACGACGTTCACCACGTCGCCGTTGTGCGCGTTGAAGACGAGCTCACCCTTGCCGCACACTTCCATGATCACCGTCTGATCGCGTTCGTTGATCGCCATATCGTTGATCATGCCGGTCCCCGGCGTGATGCCCGGCATCAGGTGCGCGCAGTCGGGTATCGCGAAGCTCGGCATGGTGGCCTGCGTCCACGTGAGTTCGCGGAAGTGGTGTTCGCTAAAGATCCGTGGATTGATGACGGCGACGTACTGCGTGCCGCCGGCGCTGGCCGTGCAGGCAGTCGCACCGGTGGCGCCGCTGCACGTGGGCACGGGCAGCAGGAAGCGGTGGGTCTCGTGGTCCCATACGGGTGCTTCGGTCGTGCCTTTAACGTCGGCGAACCAGATCCGCCCGAGAACGCGGTACGGGTGGCGCGCGCTGATGAACGTGGCGTAAGACGCCAAGGTTTTTTGTGGGGACGCCGTCGGGAAGCTGATGGCCGCGGTCGACGCGCAATTGTTGCCGGCCGTCGTGCAGAACGCTTCGTCGAGCGGGTTGGGATTCTCGACCAAGATGATCTGGTCATCCGGGTCGTAGGTCATCTCGTTGACGCGGCCGCAGAAATGGGTGGTCGCAGTCCCGCCGTCACACTGCGGTGCTGCGGTGCTGATCCACGACTCGACGGTGAGCGAATGCAGGTTCACGATGGCCACCTGACTGTTCCCGTCGGAGACCCACATCCGATGATCATCGACCGGCACCATGCTGTTCGGCCCCTGGCCGTTGCTCGTGGCGGTGCCGCCGCCGTACGTAATTGCTCCGCCGCTCGCGCCGGTGGCGGCGCCGACAAATCCGGGAATCCGTCCGACCCAGGTGTAGCTGCGCAGGTCAATTGCATCCACGCCGCGATTCGATTGATCGTCTACGTAGTAGGCATTCGTTGCATCGACAAACCAGCCTTTGGCGACGCTGATCAGCGGGTTGCCGGCGACCTGCACGCCGCAGAGAATTTCGACGGACGCCGTCTTCCGATCGAGATCTCTGTCGGCAACGCAGGGGTTCGACGGCTCGTGACTCTTGCCGAGAGCGATCGAGAGGTCCGGTGATGCGGGCTGTTGGGTCCGTTCACAACTCAGTGCGACGGCGGCGATCACGAGGGACGCCGCGACGCGGGCGCGAGAATGCATGCAACCCTCCTCGAAAAGTGAAACGGCGTTCGCGCGCCGGGCGTGGGGGCGGAGCGGCACGCGACTGACAGGCGAACAGCTAACCTGCCCGCGAGTCGGGCGGTGTCAAGAGAATTCCCGAAAAAAATTGGCGCCGGTCGTGTAGACCCGGCGCCACAGCTTTACTGGGTGAAGACCTAGCGGGCTACTTTCCGAACACCGTCACGCACCCCGTTCCCTTGTATCCAAACGCGACACAGGATGTGGTGTCGGTGGCGGTGTTCGCCACCTGGCCCGTCGAGACGCCCGAGACCGTAAATATGCGACTGGTCGGCTGATATGCCGAGGGCGTTCGTCCGCCGGTGTTCGTGATGTTTTGAATCCACAGGCCCGTCGTCCCGCTCACCTGACCGACCGCCGTATACCCTGCGAGGGGTTGGCCCGCCGGCACGGTGGCCACCACGTAATAGTTCCCGTCGCCGGAATTGAAGGCTGTCTCGTCGCTCGACCCGACTTGCTGGATGGCGACATTGTTGAGCACCGCGCCCGTCAGCGTATTGACGACCACCTCGTGGCCACAGGAGGGCATGATCGCCGTGTGCGCAGCCAGATTGATCGACATATCGTTGATCATCCCGGTCTGACCGGTGGATCCAAGATTATCGCAGCTCGGGACCAGGTACGTGCCGGCCGTGGCGCTCGAGTACGTGCCCATGACGCCCGCGGTCGCGCCGTAGGTCGCGAGGTTCTTCGGGTCGATCACCGCGATGTACTGCGTCGCTCCAGCAGCGGGACATGCCGTCGCGCCCGCCGCGCCACTACAGGTCGCGACAGGCACGAGGAACCGGCCCGTTCCACCGACCCCAGGCTCCCACACCGGCGCTTCTGGTGTGCCCTTCACATCGGTGAACGCGATTCGGCCGAGAATCGGGTACGGCGCCTTGTTCTTGATGAAGCTCGCGTACGACGCCGCCGTCTGGGGTGGGTTCGTGGGATAGCTGATGGCGGCGGCGCTCACGCACGACGCCGCATTGGCAACGCAATAGGCGCGACTCAGCGGGTTCGGCGTTTCCACCATGACGATCGAGTCATTCGGATCGTATGTCATTTCGTTGTTGCGCCCGCAGAAATGCGTCGTGGCCGTGCCGCCGTCGCACGATGTATCCGCCAGGCTGATGGACGTGTCGATCGACAGCGTCGCCACGTTCACGACGCGGACCATGGTATTGCCGTCCGAGACCCAGATCTTCCCGTTGCCGGTGGGTACGAGGCTGTTCGGGCCCTGGCCATTCGAGGTGGGTGTGCCGCCGCCGTAGGTGATCGTGCCGCCGCTCGCCCCGGTCGCGGCTCCGACGAATCCGGGCACCCGTCCGACGTAGGAGTAGCCCGTCGCGTTGATGACATCGACAGCGGAATTGGACTGATCCGCGAGATACACCCTGGCATTGCTCGAATCGGTCCACACTTTCGCCACGCTGACGAGCGGATTCCCCGGCACCTGGATGGCGCACAACAGCGAGAACGTGCCGGTCGATGTGCATGGCGCGGGGGGGGTAGTGCTCTGCACCGTGTCGTTCGTATTACAGGCAAGCAGCAGCAGCGGGATCCACCCAATCATGGATTTTCTCATCTCGACCTCCTCAGCGCAGCTGAACGGACAGGAGGGTCCGGATCGGAGTGGCGTCGGAACCGCGGCGTCAGGGCGACGTTGGGACCCGGGGACCGGGCTATCATGGAGCCCGAACGCACCCCTTGCAAGCCCGTGCGTCGTCTCAATGCGGGGTTCTTGCTTGCCCTCCGGAACTAACTCGTGGCGCGAGATAAGGCGCCAAACTCTGAAGAGAGGATTCAGCTCGAGAACGAATCGTTAGCGAGTCGCCTGGTGCACCCGGTTGCCGTACCAAAAAGTCCACGCGGCAACTTGCTGCATGGAGCGGATGGGATTCGAACCCACGACCCCCTGGTTGCAAACCAGGTGCTCTCCCAACTGAGCTACCGCCCCTAGAACGCTAAAAGATAGCGGGGAGGATATCACGCTTCGAGGGAGGCTACCACGCGATGGCGTAATTCGACCGCTTGAATTCTCGAAGGTGAGCGGTAGGGATACTCGCGACCGATACCTCCGGCGCTGCAAACCGAACCCCTGTCGGCAGGTCGGTGCACGCAACCAGCGCGAGTAGGACGACAAGCGCGAGCAGCGTCGGGCGCTCAAACGTCATTCGGATGTCGGGTTGGTTCGCGAGCGCCGTGCCGTCCGCCAAGCGCTGCGCGGCTTCTTCACCGCAGACGGCGGCGTGGCGGCCTCGGCACCATCCTCGAACAGCGCATCCACCTTCGCCACCTCGACCCACGCTCCCATGCGCTCGAACGCCGCACGGGCCTCGTCCGCCTCGGCGCGCGCATCGAACACCCGCCCGAGACGCAGCAGCAGCTCTGCCAGATCGCGCTGCGCCGTCGCGACGAGCAGCCGACGCTTGTGTTCCGTCGCGCGCGCGATCACCTGTCGAAACAGATCTTCGGCCTCAGCCGCTTTGCCGCCCCCGCCCTTGCCGAGCACCAGCGCGAGAATACGCAGGTCTTCGGCCTCGCGCACGTCGTCCTTGAGCGCGCGGTGTACCGCCGTCGCCTGCTCGAGCAGTCGGATCGCCTCTGCGGTGTTGCCGGCTTCCACTTCAATCTCGGCTAATCCGGCGAGCGCCTGCCCCTCGAGCTGCCGGTCGCCCAATCGCGCGGCCGCGGCCACGGTGCTCGCGGCCAAGGCCCGTGCGTCATCCAGCCGTCCCATGTCCCGATACGTGATCGCGAGGTTGTGCTGCGTTTCGACGATGCCCCGCTCGTATCCAGCCTGGCGATACGCGTCGATCGCGCTCTCGTAGGCGGTGACCGCGCGGTCGTGATCGCCGCGCATGTTCGCGATGATGCCGAGATTGTTCGCGCAGCGCCCCACCGTCACGACGTCATTCTCCCACCGCGCCTCTTCTTGCGCGCGCGTGAAGAAATACCCCGCTTCGTCAATCCCGCCCCGCTCGACCGCGATCGCACCGCAGACGTTGAGCGCTCGCACTTCCAGCGCTCGGTCGCGCAGCGTGCGCGCCCGGAGTTGCGCCACGACGGCCCAGTGTTGACCCAGATCCAGACGTCCGAGACGGCTGTGCGCGATACCGCACAACAATGTCAGCATCGGCGACTGCTCGAGCTCGTCCTGTGTTCGTTCGTTCAGGTAGGTCAAGAGCTGCACGTAGTGACCCGCATCCGCCAGCTGTTGCGCCACGTGCAGCGGCGCCATGGAGCCGCGCAGCGCCTCCTGGAATGCGCCGTCCCACTCGTGACCCGCCAGGGCGCGGATTTGCCCTTCCGCGCCGAGACGGGTGAATACCGCCTTCGCGGTCCGCGCCGCCGATTGCGCCTCGCTGGTACGCCCGGCACGGCGCAGCACGAGCGCGAGATCGCGCGTGGCTTCAGCCAGGAGCTGTGCGCGATCCTTCGGCTCGGCGCGGGCAATGACCTCCCGGAGCAGCAGCTCCGCGGCCGTCAGGTCGCCCTCGGCGGCGACCACTGCGGCCGCGACACGCATGTCTTCGGCCTCGCTCAACAAATCGGGCACGTGGCGCCGAATCTCGTGCACCTGCGCCAGCTCGCGCCGCGCCAGCTCCAGCTCGCCCTGCGCGACCCGAATCTCGGCCCGGCCCCGCAATGTCAGCGCGCACAGCGTCTGATCTCCCGCCGCTTGCGCCTCCGCGACCGCGCGGTCGGACGCGGCGAGTGCCTCGCCCAGCGTCCCCTGCTCGCGGTAGGCAATGCCGATATTGTGATGGCACTCCGCCACCCCCTGCCGCAGTCGCGCGCTGGTGAACGCGGCGAGCGCCAGTTGCCACGAGCCGAGTGCTTCGGCATGCCGACCGCGCAGGCTGCTGATGATCCCGATGTTGTTGGAGCAGCGGCCGGTCGTCGCGTGATCCCCGTCGCGGCTCGCTGCCATGAGCGCCTGCGTGAAGTACTCCGCGGCCTCGTCCAGCCGCCCGCTGATCAGCGCAATCGCACCGCGAACGTTGAGCGCGTGCCGCTCGAGCGCCGGCTCGTCCTGCGTGCGCGACTGCTGGATCGCCAGCTCCACCCAGCGCAGCGCTTCCTCGTGACGCCCGAGCCGCGCCTGGGCTGTCCCGTACAGCAGGGCGAGGTTGGGAGACTCCGTCAGCTCGCGACTGGTGCGCGTACCCAGATATGCGACGACTTCGGCATGATGGCCGACGGCCGACAACGCGCGGGCTTTTTCAACGACAGTTGCGTCGATCGTAGGCGTAACCTTTCCGGTCACCAGGACACTGCGTACTCGGAGAAATGCGGCAGGTCGACGAGGAACGCCTTGTCCTCGATCAGGTGCTCGGCAGAGATTTGTTCCCACCCGGCATCCGGTCCTTCGCGATACCACATCGACAACAGCTGGCTCTCGATGTAGCTGTCCGTCTCGTCCACAACGCCGTCACCGTTGAGATCGCCGCCGGCGCCGTCATACCAGATCTGCAGCCGGGCCGGCGTGCCGAAACGCAATCCCGTCGGCTCGAGCAACACCCCGATCTTCGCGGTGTCGATACTGAGTGTGACTAAGACCGAATCACCCTCCGCGAGCGACACGGCACGGCTGCTGGCGCGCGCGAAGCGCTCCGGCAGCGCGTGACCCGCTGCGAGCGCACTGGAATCCGCCGTGGAATCACCCCCGGCGCTCGTACCGGAATCACCCGCGGGAACCAGCGTGGAATCCACGAGGGAATCACCCGCGGCAGGCGCACCGGAATCGGGGACGAATTCCGGGTCTGAAATCGTGAGGATCAGGAACGGGTGGCTGGTATCGCCCGACACGTCCCGGTAATTCAGCTGCACCGACCGTGACTGGCCGCGAACCGCCCAGAACGAGACCGTGTACTGATCGAGACTGAGCGGAGACGCCAGGGCGGCGCCGCTCGCTTTGAATTGCGGAGCGGACTTCGTCGCCCAGCGCAGGAAATGTGGACCGGCTGCCGACGCAGGCACAGCGGCCGTGGGATGATCAGCGCATCGCGCAGCGCACAGCGCCAACGCGAGTGCGGTCATCAGCCGGCGAAACGACATACAACGACCTCGCAGTGTGATTCGGTGGCCACTAAGCTATCGCGGAAACCAAGGTTCGGTCAGGGAACGGCGAGCGACTGTGGCCACCTCCGGTGTTGCGGTCGCGCGTCACTACCGTGACGTACGAGTTGTCAGATTCACTTCGGGTTCGCCAAGCTCGGAGACCGGGGCACGCGCTGCCCCTCACGCTGCTAAGCGTCCTGCTCGCTAAAGCGTTGACCTTCACCGTGGAGCACGCGCGGGGCGATACGAGCAAGGCCACCAACGGTCTCGCGTTGAGCATGCGGATGATGGCCGAGGCCGGAGCAGGGGGGCTCGCCTCGGCCGGCTGTTCAGCGCGTGGGACGCCCTGTGTATCGCGTTCGGCCTCTTGACCGCGAGACGAATCGGCCGGGGGAAATCTCAGTAAAGAAGGCCTCATCTACTGGAGTATTTCGGGGGTGGCGCGCGGCCGCCATTACGCGTATAACACGAGCGTGGCCACCATGCTCCCCACCGACATCTCGGCCGCAGTCCGTCACCACTGGTGGCTGTTCCTGGTGCGCGGCCTGCTCGCGCTCGCGTTCGGGATCCTCACGCTCGGCTGGCCCCACGCGACACTCGTCGCGCTCACGGCCTTCATCGCGGCCTATGCGCTGTTCGACGGAATCGTGGCGCTGGTCTACGCGTTTCGACTCCGCGGCATGTTCTCGCGCTGGTGGGTGCTCTTGATTCAGGGACTCATCAGCGCCGCATTCGGCGTGATCGCGTTCATCCATCCCGTCCTTTCGCTGATCTTCGTGGTGGTTTGGGTGGCCGCGTGGATGGTGTTCGCCGGGGTCGCCCTGTTCATGCTCGCGGGCATGCAGCGCCGCATGGGCGTGTCGAGCATGTGGAGCGTGATCGTGGGGGTTCTCTCGCTCGTCCTCGCCATCGTCGCCATCGCCTACCCGGGTCTGACTCTGCTCACGGTTCTCGCGCTGATCGCCTGGTTCGCCCTCGCGATCGGCATCGTGCAGATCGTGCTGGCCTTCCGCATCCGGGCGGTCGGCCGGCGGCTCGCCGTCGCCTAAGCGATTCGCAACAACCCGCCGCGGTTATCCCGCGCCTACAGCAAACGGCGTCTGCCTGCGAGCGAGCGCCCGGCGCGCCCCCACGCCTTACGCCTGTTTCCCGACGAGGGGAGCGTCGGTACACAGGACCGGGCCACTCTCGAATCCCGAACACGCATGCAGCAGTATACCAGGCAGGATGCCTTCGTGTCAATAGAACTGCACAGTTTTTACACGATTTTTACATCACTTATTGATTTTTCTGCTAGATTCGTGCAACTTGTTACGGCAATATTGCATCAACGGCACATAATTGTTAGCGCAAGTAACTTTGAGTAGCCCCGGGAGGACCGATGACCTCGATCGAAGCCATGGCCGACGACTCCGCACTCGCGTTGATCAATCGGGTGGCCCATCGGATCGCCGATGCCGCGCCGCTGAATGAGGTCCTGCAAGACGTGGTCGCCTTCCTTCTTACGGTCGTGAAGTGCGATTCCTGCTTCATCTATGTGTTGGAGAAGGACGAGCTGGTGCTGCGCGCCTCGAAGAACCCCCACCCCGACGTCGTGGGTCGACTCACCATTCCGATGGGCCAGGGAATCACGGGCTGGGTGGCGGAGCACCGGCAGCCGGTTGTGCTGTCGCGAGGTGCGTACGCCGACCCGCGGTTCAAACGGTTCAACGAGCTCCCCGAAGATCGCTACGAGGCATTCCTCTCGGTGCCGCTGTTCTCGGGCGGGCGCCTGGTGGGGGTCATCAACCTGCAGGATCGCGCCCCGCACGCGTACACCGATCGCGAAATCAGCGTCGTCGCCACGCTCGGATTCCTCGCCGGCTCGGAGGTCGAGCGCGCGCGCCTCGCAAGCGAGAACACGCTGCTCGCCGATCGGCTCGACACCACGCGAGTGATCGAGCGGGCCAGGGAGATCCTGCAGACCGAGCTCGGGATTACCGACGACCTGGCACTTCAGATGATGCAGCGGGAAAGTCAGGATCGGCGGAAATCGCTGCACGAAATCGCCGATGCGATTGTCGTGAGCTACGCGGTGCGGCGTCGGATGTAGAAACGAAGACCCCCGGGATCACTCCACGGGGGTCAACCTCTTCGCCAGCGCATCGCAAAGTCTTTGCGTTGCGTGTCTAAACACTACCCGTCTTTCGCGCGGAATCAAGTCCACCCGAAAAGGTGGGGTGGCTTCACCGGTGCTGGGCGGTCATCTGGGGCTCGAATCCGGGCAAAATGGCCTTGAAAAGGCATTCTGGCGCGGAACGCGTTTTCTAACCGAGTGCCCGTGACAACGCATATATCGCGAGCCCCACGAGACCGCCCACCAGCGTCCCGTTGATGCGCACGAACTGCAGATCGCGCCCTACGGCCAGCTCGAAGCGCCGCGACGTGGCCTCGGGGTCCCAGCCCGCGACGGTGAGGGCGATCAAGTCGCCAACTTCCACCCGATAGCGCTCGACTACACTCGCCGCCAAGTCGATCACGAGCTCGTCGACCTCGGCGAGCACGGCATCGTTCGCGAGCAGCGTCCTGCCGAGCTCCGCGAGCCCGCGCTCGAGCGGACCCGCCGCGGCCCCATCCGCTCGAGCGGCGTAGCGTGCGATCGCAGCCCGCATGGCTTCCCACAGTCGCGTGGACAGCTCCTCCACGGCGGGATCGGCGAGCCACTCTTCCTTCAGCGTTTCCGCCTTGGCAATGATTTCGGGCGAGTGCTGCAACCGATCGATCAGATCGTGCACTGCGGTGTCGAAGGTGAGCCGAAGCGCGTGGTTGGGATCGCGGCGCACGTCGCCGAGCAGGCTGTCGATCGCACCGATCACCCGTTCGTAAATCCTCTCATCGACGACGCCCGGCAGCCACCACGGGCTCTCGGCGCGGACTTTCTGCCGGATGACGTCGCGATTCCGCTCCACGGCCTCGGACGTCACGCGCAGCGCTTCATTGAACAACCCCCGCTCGCGATCGCCGGCGAGCACCAGGGCGAGTGTCCTGCCGAGCGCCGGCGCGACGCGTGTGGCGCGGAGCCGTGCGCTCACGAGCTCGTGCACGACGTCGCGCAGCTCCGCGTCGGGTAACGCCTCGAGGGTTCGCACGAGACCGCCCGCGATCTGCTGCGACACGCGCCGGCTGTGGTCCACATCGGCGATCCACCGCGCCGCCCGCGCCGCGGGCCGCACGGCGCGCAGGTTGTCGGCGATTACCTCACGCGAGAGGAAGTGATTCTGCACAAAGTTGCCGAGGATGCGGCCGATCCGTTCTTTCCGGGTCGCGATGATCGCGGTGTGCGGGATCGGGATGCCGAGCGGGTGCCGGAACAGTGCGGTGACCGCGAACCAATCCGCCAATCCACCCACGAGCGACGCTTCGGCGGTGGCGCGTACATACCCGAGCCAGGGGTAGCGGCCCTGCCACCAGCTCGCGGCCGCGAAGATCGCCGCCGCGACAGCGAGCAGACCCGTAGCCCGGCGCTTCATCGCGTCGAGCTGCGCCTGGCGAGTGGCTTCGTTCGGCGGGGCGCCGAGCGAAGGCCGCCCGGGGTTCATTAGTGGAGCGTGGATCCGCCCGACGCCGCGGCTTCCTGGCGCAGTTGCTCCTGTTTCAGGATCAGCGCGGTCATCTTGACGAGATAATAGGTCAGCACGAGCTGGGTCACGGCGAGCGGATTCGACCGCCGCTCGACCGCGCCGTCCATGAACAGCCCGAGGCGGTCGGACTTGAGATGGCGCGCCGTGGGCATGTGATTCCACATGCGCCGCTCGACTTCCTGCGTTACCGCGTCGGAAATCCTCCCCGAGATCTCGAGCCGGTCCGTCCCCTCCGCGCCGCGGTGCAGCTTGAGCGGGGGCTCGCCGTTCGTGTCCCCGGCCACGCGGAACGCGTCTTCCACGTCCGGCAGCGGAATGGGATGCCGCAACGTGATCTGCACGTTCAGCCGCGACGAGTCCTTGGTCTTGCGGTACTCGGGCGACGGACAGAAGGAGATCACCATGTCGGCCTTCTCGCGCTGCGGCATCACGTACGCTTCGGAATCATGCCGGCGCTCTTCGAGCTGCTGCACCACTTCTTCGCGCGTGTAGCCGCGTTTCGAGACGTCGCGCTTGATCTTCCAGTCGATCCGGAGCTCGGGATCAGGATCGAGGAACACCGACACATCCCAGATTTGCCGCAACGCCGGCGTGTACAGGGCGTGCAGACCGTGGACCAGCACGATGTCGCGCGGCACCGCAAACTCCGGTGGCCCGAAGGTCCCGTCGGAATGATCGTAGACCGGCTTGAACACGCGCTGACCTGTGCGGAGCAGGCGCATGTGCTGGGCGATGAGATCGAGATAATTACAGTCCGGGTGCAGGGCCGTGATCTTCTTCGCCGCGCGTCCGACCCGATCGAGCGAATGGTAATCGTCGAGACAGATGTCGGTGACGCGATCCTGGCCGAGCAGCGTCACGCAGCCGTTCGACAGCGTCGACTTCCCCGCCCCCGAATCGCCCACGAGACAGAGCATGAGCGGACGTCCGGCCCAGAATTGCATGACGGTCTCCTAGTCTTCGTTCGTGCCGACGGTGCCGGCCTGGAAAACACGGCTCGCCCGAACGTCCACCTCGGCCAGGTGTGCGAGCTCCTCGCGCGGGATCCTCCCGCCGCGCGCAATCAGCCGGGCCGCCTGGCGCAACTTGATCCGGTCGAGCGCGTTCCGCACGCTCCGCGCATTCGCGAAATGCGGCTGGCGCATCCGCAGGACGAGATATTCCCGGAAGGCCCGCCGCGCCTTTTCGTCGAGGTCGTAGTGCTGCCTCTGGACCATCAGCTCGGCGATTTTCATCAGCTCCTCGAGCGTGTAATCCGGGAAGTCCAAGTGATTGCCAACTCGGGAGTGAAAGCCCGGATTCGCCTGGAAGAACGTGTGCATCCGCTCCTTGTAGCCGGCAAGGATCACGACCAGGTCGTCGCGCTGGTTTTCCATTGACTGCAGCAGCATTTCGATCGCTTCCTGCCCGTAGTCCCGCTCGTTTTCCGGCCGGTACAGGTAATACGCCTCGTCGATGAACAGCACGCCGCCCATCGCCTTCTTGATCGCTTCCTTGGTCTTCGGGGCGGTGTGGCCGACGTACTGACCTACGAGGTCGTCGCGCGTCGCCACGACGAGATGGCCTTTGCGCACATAGCCGAGCTGGTGAAGGATCTTGGCCATCTGCAGCGCGACCGTGGTCTTGCCGGTCCCCGGATGGCCCGTGAAGGACATGTGGAGCGTCGGCTTGTCGGTCGTCAGCCCCTGTTCTTCCCGCAACCGGGCGATGAGCAGGAGGGACGCGATCTCACGGATCCGGCCCTTGATGGTCCCGAGCCCGATCAGCTCCTTCTCGAGCTCGTCCAGGACCTGTTGGATATTCGAGCCGCGGTAAGCCGCGTCGAGGTCGACAATTTCAGAAGCGCTCCCCGGCGCCGTCGGGAGGGTGTCCGGCGCCGTGCCGACCGCTGTGACTTCTTTCATCGGCTACCCTTCGCCGTACCGCTTGCCGCTCGGGCGTTCCGTCGCGTACGAGTGTAGGGTGTAGCGAACCTGGCGGTCCGCGCTCTCCTGGCGGTCGAGCCGGAACCCGGGCTCTTCCGCGGGACGATTGACGATGAAGCTCAACGCCACCGTCTGCTTCGTATAGCGGCGGTCGTAGCCGTTCACCTTGATGTACCGGTTCGGGAACGTCTTCCGGCACGAATTGAGCTCGAGCATGATAGCGGCCGGGTCCTTCAGATCGAACATCGGCAGCCCCCACATTTCCCAGTACGAGTTGCGGGGATGCGGGTCGTCGGTATGCTCGATCGAAATCGCCCATTCGTTGTCGAGACAGTACTGGATTTGCGCCTTGATCTGCGCGTCCGTCAAATCGGGCAGGTACGAAAACGTACCCTGAGTGACTTTCATGATCGTCGGCTCCTAGGTGTCAGACCAGGCTGGGCGTCGCGACCGCGTCGGGCACGTCGGTCGACTCGAAATTGAACGTGATGTCCTTCCACACCTCAAGGGCCTTGTTCAGGCTCGGCGACCATTTGGCGGCCTTCGCGAGAATGTCCGGGCCCTCGTTGAGGTAGTCCCGTCCTTCATTGCGCGCCTGCACCATCGCCTCGACCGCGACCCGATTGGCGGCCGCGCCTTCGGCGATACCGTCCGGGTGACCGATCGTGCCACCGCCGAACTGGAGCACGACATCATCGCCCAGATAGTGCAGCAGCTGATGCATTTGGCCGGCGTGGATGCCGCCTGACGCCACCGGCATCGTGCCCGGCATCGAGTGCCAATCCTGCTCGAAATACAGACCCAGCGTGGGGTCGGGCTTGGTCTGATCGCACAGCAGCGTGCGGTAGAAGCCGCGGGTCGCGTTGGGATCGCCCTCGAGCTTGCCGACCACGGTGCCGGCGTGAATGTGATCGACTCCGGCGAGCCGCATCCACTTCGCGATCACGCGGAAGCTCACGCCGTGCGTCTTCTGGCGTGTGTACGTCCCGTGGCCCGCGCGGTGCAGGTGCAGGATCAGTCCGTTCGCGCGCGCCCACTTGGACATGGACTGAATCGCGGTATACCCGATGGTGAGATCGATCATGCAGATCACGCTGCCGATCGCCTTTGCGAACTCGGCCCGCTCATACATCTCTTCCATCGTACCCGCGGTCACGTTCATGTAATGGCCCTTGATCTCCCCTGTTTCGGCCATCGCGCGCGCCACCCCTTCCATGCTGAAGAGGAAGCGGTCACGCCAGCGCATGAACGGCTGGCTGTTGATGTTCTCGTCGTCCTTCGTGAAATCGAGGCCGCCGCGCAGCGCCTCGTACACCACGCGGCCGTAGTTGCGCGCGGAGAGGCCGAGCTTGGGCTTTACGGTCGCGCCGAGCAGCGGGCGCCCGTATTTGTTCAGGTATTCGCGCTCCATGATGACGCCGTGCGCGGGGCCCTGGAACGTCTTCGTGTAATGCGGCGGGATGCGCATGTCCTCGAGCCGCAGCGATTTCAGCGCCTTGAACCCGAACACATTGCCGATGATGGAAGACGTCAGGTTCGCGATCGAGCCCTCTTCGAACAGGTCGATCTTGTAGGCGATGTAGGCGATGTACTGGTTGGTGCCGGGGACCGGCTCGACCTTGTAGCATTTCGCCTGATAGTTCTCGTAGGCCGTCAGCCGGTCGGTCCATACGACGGTCCACGTCGCGGTGGACGACTCGCCGGCGACTGCGGCGCTTGCCTCGATGGGTTCGACCCCTTCCTGGGGGACGAGCCGGAACGCGCACAGGATGTCGCTGGCCGCGGGTTCGTATTCGGGCTTGTAGTAGCCCATCTCGGCATACGGCGTCACGCCGGCCGACCAGCGGCTCTTCTTTACGTTCTTGTTGTTTCCAGACCCAGCCATTGGAAGGCCTCCAAGTATGTGAATTCTTTCACAAGCGTCCACTACGATATCGAGAATCGAGCGCCATGCGCAACCTGCCTTACCGCACGGGCCCGGGGGGATGGTGATCCCCCCAGAAAGGGTGGTGACGACACGCACCGGGTCGCCCGCGAGAACGATGAGATCGCGAGCGGCTCGTGGCGGCTTCGTGTAAAGCGTTGCGCAGCTTCACAAGAGTAGCGCCCGATTATGAAAGCGGAAGAGGGAACAGTCGCCGGGGGAAGGCTCCCGTTCCCGCGTCCCCCTTCCCCCCGCCCCACCCATTGCTCCTAACCTGAACGCCCGTAGCGCCGGGTCACGGCGTGGCGCATCCTACTTGTGAATTATTTCACGAAGTCAGTTCCATACTGCGAGGTGGCCATGCCATTCCGTGCGGGACGTCCGATCATGCTGTGCCTCGTCGGGGATTCAGGCGCGGGGAAATCCACACTGACGAACGGATGCGTCTCCATCCTGGGAGAGGAGCGCGTCACCGACATCTGCATGGACGATTATCACTCGTACGACCGGATCGGCCGCACCGCGAAGAAAATCACGGCGCTCGATCCCGAGTGCAATCACCTCGACCTGATGGCGCAGCACGTGGCGCTGCTCCGCCGCGGCGAGATGATTTTCAAGCCGGTCTACGATCACACCGACGGCACGTTCGGGAAACCCGAGATCGTGCAGCCCCGGCAAATCGTCATGATGCACGGCCTGCACGGCCTGTTCAATGCAGAACTGCGCCGCCAGTGGGACGTGTCGGTGTTCCTCGATCCCGATCCCGAGCTGCGCATCGCCTGGAAGGTGAACCGCGACACCTCGAAGCGCGGCTACACCCGCGATGAAGTAATGAAGCAGCTCGAGCATCGCCGGCACGACTCGGAGACCTACGTCATGCCGCAGCGCGAAAAGGCCGACATGGTGATCTCGTTCTATCCCGGCGTCGAATACCGCAAGACCGAGGACAATACCAAGCTCAACGTGCGCATCATCCTGCGCCACCCGATTCCACTCCCCGATTTGGAGGAGGCGTTCGCCGCGGCGGATGGAAAGCAGAACGGCAACGCGCCGTACCTGCGCCTCGAGCGCGGCGAAGAGGGCACCGACCTGCTCGAGATCTCAGGCAACATCTCCGACGCCGCCACGCGCGCGATCGAAGACCGCATGTGGGACCACATGCCCGCGGCCAAGCATCTGCGCTCCGACCAGCTCGGCGTGTTCAACGATGGCGACCGCAAGCGCCGCTCCAATCCGCTGGCCGTCACCCAGCTGGTGCTGACGTATTATCTAGTGAAGGCGAGCGCGCTCGCGCTGAAGCAAGAGCGCATGCTCCAGGATGCCGACCTGGCGGTCGCAGGCGGCCTGCGTTAACCACCCCCGGGAGGACGAGACGATGAATCCGCTGGTGCGCTTGGGCGAGCTGGGCCAGAGTCCCTGGCTCGACTACATCACGCGCGATCTGCTGCAGAGCGGTGAGCTCCAGCGCCTGATCGACAAGGACGGGCTCCGCGGGATGACGACCAATCCGACGATCTTCGAGAAATCAGTCGCCACGGGCGACCGCTACGATGCCGACATCCGGCGGCTGACGGACGAAGGACGGAAACCCGCCGACGTGTTCGAGCAGATGGCGGTGTCGGACGTCCAGGCGGCCTGCGACCGGTTCCTGCCGCTGTACCACCGCACCGAAGGGCAGGACGGTTTCGTTTCGATCGAAGTGTCGCCCGACCTCGCCAACGACACCGAAGCCACGGTGGAGCAGGCGCAACGGCTCTGGATCGCCGTCGCCCGGCCCAACGTGATGATCAAGATTCCCGGCACGGCCGAAGGGTTGCCGGCCATCACGCGCTCGCTCGCCCGCGGCATCAACGTGAACATCACCCTGCTCTTCTCGGTCGAACGGCATCGCCAGGTCATGGAGGCGTATCTCACGGCGCTCGAGCAGCGGCGGGCGAAGCGCGAGCCCATCAACCGCATCGCGTCGGTCGCGAGCTTTTTCGTGAGCCGCGTCGACACAAAGCTCGACCCGATTCTCGACAAGGGGAACGCCACCGCCAAGTCGCTGCGTGGCAAGATCGCGATCGCGAATGCCATCGTGGCGTACGAAGCGTTCCAGCAGGTGTTCCGAGGGCCCCGTTGGGAAGCGCTCGCGAAAGAAGGCGCGCGGGTCCAGCGCCCCCTGTGGGCATCCACCAGCACCAAGGATCCGGCTCTCCCCGACGTCTACTACGTCGAGGCGCTGATCGCGAAGGATACGGTCAACACGCTGCCGCCCGACACGCTCGCCGCCTACCGCGACCACGGCAAGCCCGAGGTTCGCATCACGGCGCAGGCCATCCGCGAAGCCAAGGACCAGATCGCGAAGCTCGCGACGGTAGGGATCAACCTCGACCAGGCGACGCTCGAGCTCGAGAAGGAAGGCGTGCAGAAGTTCATCGCCTCGTTCACGTCGCTCTTGAACGGTGTGGCCCAGAAGACGGCCGCGCTCTCGGGCGCGCACTAAGCCCGCACTGGTTCTGCAAGCCCTCCTGGCGGCAGCGGCCGCTGGGGGGGCTCTGTCGTCCTGTCATCAACCGAAGCCGGGCACGAGCGGCCCCCCCGGCCCCCCCGGCCCGCCCGAAGCCCAGTCCCTGAGACCCGATTCCGGCGCGCTCCGTCTCCTCGGCATGTGGGAGTATGTGAGCGCGCGCCAACACCGTCCCGATTCCACGCCGCAGTCGGGCGCAGGGCTCATGCTCACCATCGCAATCGATTCGATTCGAGGAAACGAGTTCATCGGGCACGTGGCCCGCTGGTTCGCGGGCGATATGGGCGCGCGCCCGGGCACGTTCGGACCGATCCGCGGCATCGTCGCGGACAGCGATGTGCGGTTCACGATTCCGTTCGCGCGGGGCAACGCGGAGCCGATCGCGATTCGCGCCACGCGCGCCGGTCCCGATACGCTCGCGGTCGTGACCGCTACGGGAGCCCTGGCGGAGGGCGGGTGGTTTGTACGACGGAGTGAGTGACTTAGCGCGTGATCGCCGCCGAGTACCCGACGAGACTGCGCAGCGAGTAATCGTTCGCGGCAACCTGGCTGATCGAGACCGTGTAGGAGCTGGCCTTCGAGACGTCCGCCACGCCGATCGTGAGAATCGTGGACGAGGGCAGCGTCCCGACGATGATGAAGCGATTGGTCGTGCCGTAGGGCGCGCCCAGCGAGTAGAGCGTGAGACCGGACGCCGTCGCCGCGCTGGTCAGCGCCTGCGGCCCGGCGATGCTGAGCAGCACCGCTCCATCCCCACCGGCGTTCGGCGTGGAGAACGAGACGTTCAGGATCCCCGCCGTTGGCGCGTTGTCCTGACTGCAGGCGAGCACCAGGGCAAGCACGAGGACGAGCGCGAGTCGTTTCATCGCCGCGCCGCCTGCTTCACTGGAGCCGCAGGCGCGGCGCCGTTCGTCTTCAACCAGGCGAGGAAATCCCCCACATCGAACTGGCCGTTCTTGTTGCCGCTCTGGTCCAGATAATTCACGTCCACGGTAGTCAGAATCCCGTTGCCGACAAGCTCCCCCACGAGACTCGCGAGGGTGTAGGGACCGGCCACATTCGCGGTCACGGTATACGGGTGCGGCATGTACAGTACCAGCGTGGCCGCAGCGCTCGTCGTATCACCGCTCCAGCCCGCGAACACCGAACCGGACTCCGCCGTGGCCGTGAGCGTGACGGTGGTGCCCTGCGCCAGGAAGATGCCGCTCGTATCGGCCGTGGGACTCGCCGTCACATCCGCGCGCGACGACGACCCGCCATAGGTGAGCTGATGAATCGACGCCAGGTTCGCGATGATGGTGTCGGGCGCGGCCCCCATCGTGAACATGCGCGGATTCGTTCCCCCGATGTTCCACGAGACGAACACATCCCTCGTGCGCCCGTTGCCCGTGTACTGCGTGTCGGCAATCGCGATGGTGTGCACGGATCCACTGTCCAGGAGATCGCGGTACACGGTGAAATTCTTCGCATCGACCTGCACGACGGCGAGCGTATCGGTGGCCTCGATGAGACTGGGCTGGCCGAACCGCAGCCGGAACGCCATGGTCGAGGCGACCGCATGAATCGAGTCCAGCACGAATCCGGCGAACGAATGATCGACGTTCTTCGTGGCGGCGGGGTTGGTACTGACCGAGAGCGTGGTATTGGCGGTCGGCCCCGGATAGAGGTCTCCGGCGTCGCCGCGGTTTCTGCCCAGATCCAGGTCGCTCCGCCCATCCGCCTGGACCACCTCCACGCCGTGAATCGCTCCTGAGTTCACCGTGTTACCGACGGTGAATCCGTGATTCGCGACCTGGGTCGAGTCGATGTGATAGATCAGGATCCCGCCGCCGCACGGCGGCGGCGATGCGGTGTTGTACCACACCTGGCAGTGGAAATGAATCATGGAGCTGTCCGACTGCACGCCCTCACGATTCTCGATGAGGTAGTACTCGCCCCGCGGATTCGAGCCGGTGGGGCGAACATAGAACACGGTGTCCGATGTCCCGGCACTCGAGAACTGGTAGTCGCCGCGCGACGAGAGGGGGACGACGTTGACCCATCCCAGCTGGGAGAGCGACCAGGCGTCCATGCGCGACGGACTGAAGGGCGACGTGTAGTTGCCGCTGCCCATGAGACTGTACTCGCCGACACCCTCGGACGACCCTTGCGTGTCGTACAGATCGGGGAGGTCGAACCCGTGCCCCGTCTCGTGGGCCACCGTGCCGACCGGCATGAGCTGCGTCGTGTCGCACGCGCTCGCGCCGCCAACCGCGCTCTCCAGGATGTAGTCGACCACCGTCAGCGGGTGCCCGCCGGGTCCGATCGAGTGCGTCTGATACGGCGTCTGCAGGACGTCGCGGTGTGACCAGAGGTGGTTGTTGGTCGTGTTCGCCTGGGAGGCGTTGGGGTAGCTGTATCCGCCACACGCCCCGTCCTTGGCCGAGTGCGCGAACACAACGAGGTCGAGCGTGTCGCCGTGCGAGGTGAACTGCGTCCAGTCAACGTTAGCGTCGAGTTTCGCGAGTGCTTCCCGCAGGCCCCCCTGCATGTGGGTGTACGCGCTGAAACTGAACAGCCCGTTGCAATTCGATGTGCCGAACGGATTGCCGGTGCAGGATCCGGCGGCGCCCGTATAGTACGCCTCGTTCGAATCGAGCGTGACGAACGAGAATGCCGTCCCGGTAATCGTCATCAAGGGCCCGCTCCCGCTGATCGTCGATAATTCCTGGTAGTAGGTGCGGACCGTATACGGACGGCCGTTCGGCGGGGTCGTGGCGTAGAGCACACTATCGTACGCGGTGCTGTCGCCGTGAAGCGCCGCTCCTTGCGTGTCTCGGAACTTGAACAGGACCACGGGCTCGACCACGGAGCCGCTCACGACGGTAGTCAGCGCCGCGCCGGGCGGCAGCGGGGCGGCTGGTCGCGCGTTGAGCGCCGAGAATTGTCGCGCCGCAAGCAGCTGTGCGCGGCGAGCGCGCACCTGGCGGACCCGGCCGCGCCAGACGCCATTGGGGCTGAAATCGTGCCCGGGGATCTCGCGCCGCGGCAACTGCGCCGGTGATTGGGCGCCCGCGGTCACCGCCCACGGTACCGAGACGAGCAGCACGCGCCAGGCCATGCGGGGAATGATGGCGTTCATGGGACACCCGCCGCTGTACGGGCTCTCACACCGCGCGCCGCAAGACCGACGCCCAGGCCGAGAAACACCAGTGTGCCGCCAATCACTTTTGCTTCGAAGATCCACGGCTGCTCCACGGCCGGCGGCACGATCGAGAGGGCGATCGACAGCGCGACGGCGGCGAGCCCGATCCATCCGGTGCACGCGCTCGTCACGGTCCGGTTCCGGCGCAGTTTCAGGTACGCCGCGAAGAGATACAGGTACGGAATGAAGAACAGAATGATGGTGGTGCTGGTCAATGTGACGTAGGCGTCCCGTACGGTGGCCCCGAAGAGCCCGGCGAGCACGAACACGGTGGCCAGGACCCCTTGAACGAGCAGCGCCACATGGGGCGTCTGCCAGCGCGGATGCACCCGCGCAAACGCCTCCGGCAGCGCGCGATCGATCCCGGCCGCGAACGGCAGGCGTGCCGACCCGGCGAGCCAGGCCCCGACGCCCCCGATATTCCCGAGCACGAGGAGCATCGCCACGACGATGGCGAGCGGCGCCAGCCTCGGGTCGGCCGCGCGCGCAATCAACGCCGCCGTGGCCTGCGGCATTCCGTTCGTGATGCTCACCTGGTCGGGCGGCAGCGCCACCAGCATCGCCCAGGTCCCGAGCACATAGGTGGCGACGATCGCACACCCGGAAATGACGACGCCGCGCCGCACCGTGGCCGCGGCGTCGCGAATTTCACCACCCAGTGAAGGGGCCAGCTCGAGTCCCGCAAACGCAAACGTCATGGTCGCGAAAAAGTTGATGAGGCCGAAGTCGAACTTCCGCGGCAGCAATTGAGACGCCGTGAACGGGGTGGCAGATCCACGCCGCGTGAATCCGTAGAGCGCGAGCGCCACAAACATCAACGCCGGCACCCACACGCCGAATCCCCCGATATTCTGCAGCTGCCGCCCGACCTTGAGTCCCACCAGGTTCGCGATGACCGCGATCCACAGTCCGGCGAGCGAGATCCACGCCACAAAGCGCGCATCGTCCTGCAAATGCACCGCGCCCGGGCCTCCGATATACGCGGCGATCGCCGCGGTGGCCACGAGCAGCGACGGAAAATAGAAGAGATTGTTGACCCAGTATCCCCAGCCCGCGATGAACCCGTGTCGCGGACCAAACGCCTGACTCACCCAGCGATAGATCCCGCCGGCCCGCGGGTCGAGATCGGTCAGCTCACGGACCGCCGCCGCCGAGGGCAGAAAGAAGATGAGCATCGCGAGCACCCAGAGGGCGAGACTCGCGAACCCAAACTGTGCGGCCGTGGTGAGCCATCGGAGCCCCACGATGGCCGAGATGTTGAACAAGACGACATCCCGAAGCCCCATGACGCGCGGCAGCTCGGGCTCGTCCACTCTGGCGTCGTCAGGCACTCAGGGCAGCGTGGGATGAATGATCGGAACGACCCAGCCGATGCCCGACCCGAGCGCCGCGCCGGCGAGCACGTCGGTGGGGAAGTGTTTTCCGGCCAGCACGCGCAGCACGCCGACGGCCGTGGCACCCGCGTACAGGATGATCGAGTTGCGTGTCCGCTGGGGGAAATGCTGGCGCGCGGCAAGCACGGCGTACGTGGTGGCCGCGGCGAACGCCAGCGCCGTGTGCCCCGACGGAAACGACTGCACGTTGTCCAGATCCGTCGCTGCCTCGGGCGCCGCGCTGGTGTACAATACCGGCCGCGCGCGATGTACCAGCACCTTGATCCACTCCACGGATGCCGCGGTCCAGCTGGCGCTGTTCGCCAGCACCGCGAAGTTGCCGTGCCATTGCTCGGGTGTGAGTCCGCGCAGCGACTCGAATGCCGTGAACCCGCCCACGGCGACGAGGGTCACCGTGCTCGCGACATCGAGCGACTGTGACTCGGGGTTGATGGCCCCGCGATCGATGGCGGGCAGCGTGGCCGGATCGCACGGCACACATGACGGACCGTTTTTCGGCAGATTGAGCGCGGCGGGAAGGAAGTACGAGACGCCCGCCGCTCCCACCGACGCGACGTCTCCCCAACCCGCGCGATAGAACGTGCGCGTGGAATCCTGCGCAGCCACCATCGAGGGCGGCGCGTACAAGAACAAGATGAACGCGCCCGCGCGGCGCACCGTACTCCATTTGAATGAAGAGGGGTACAAGTTATGCGACTCACCTGGCGCATGCTAACTCACTGTGAGATCGGCACCTTGCCATTTGTCGGAGTGACGACTAAGCTCTACCCCAGTTTCAACCCCAGGCTGAGGCACCATCGTGGGCACTGAGACCCTCCAGAACATCGCGTTATTCGATAAGTGCAGGAGCTTCACCAAGGCGCGCGAGGTACAGGCCGCGGGGCTGTACCCCTACTTCAAACCGATCTCCCGCTCCGAAGACACCGTCGTCATGATCGAGGGCAAGCCCCGGATCATGATGGGGTCGAACAACTACCTGGGTCTCACGCACCACCCCGCCGTGCTCGCCGCCGCCGCCGCCGCGCTCGAGCGCTATGGCTCAGGCTGCACCGGCAGTCGGTTTCTGAACGGAACCCTGGACCTGCACGAGCAGCTCGAGGCGGAGCTCGCAGAGTTCTTCGGCAAGGAATCGGCGCTCGTCTTCTCCACGGGCTATCAAGCGAACCTGGGCGTCATTTCCGGGCTGGTCGGCCGCGGGGACGTGGTGTTCCTCGACAAGCTTGATCACGCCTCGATCGTCGACGGCGCCAAGATGTCGCACGGCGAGACGATTCGCTTCACTCATGGGGACCTCGCGGCCCTCGAGCGCCGGATGCAACAGGTCGGCTCGAGCACGGGCATGATGATCATCGTGGACGGCGTGTACTCGATGGAGGGCGACATCGCCGACGTGCCCGCGCTGCTCAAACTGTCGCAGACCTACGGCGCGGCGCTGGCCCTGGACGACGCCCACGCGGTCGGCGTGCTGGGCCCGCGGGGCGACGGCACCGCAGCGCATTTCAATCGCGTCGACGAGGTCGACCTGATCGTCGGGACGTTCTCCAAGTCCCTCGCCTCGATCGGTGGCTTCGTGGCCGGCTCCGAGACGGTCATCCACTTTTTGCGGCACCACTGCCGGCCGCTGATTTTCACGGCCGCGCTCCCGCCGTCCAACACGGCCGGCGTGCTCGAGGCGCTCCACATCATGCAGCAGGAGCCCTGGCGCCGCGAGCGGCTCTGGGCCAATACCAAGATCCTCCAGGACGGCATGCGCTCCCTCGGCTTCGATATCGGGCCCACGCAGACGCCCATCGTGCCGGTCTTGATCGGTCCGCTCGAGAAGACGTTCCTCTTCTGGCGCAAGCTGTTCGACGCCGGCGTGTTCACGAACCCCGTGGTCCCGCCCGCGGTCCCGGCTTCGCAATGCCGGCTGCGCACGAGCCTGATGGCCACCCACACCCCGCTACAAATCGAGCAGGCGCTCGACACCTTCGCCCGGCTCGGAACCGAGCTGGGGGTTATCTGAGTAACGTAGAGATCGTGCCCGTCTCGAACGGGCGCGATCTCGAACGCTTCATCGCCTTTCCATACGACCGATATCGCGGCGACCCGCTGTGGGTGCCGCAGCTGCGCATGGATGTCCGCACCATCCTCTCCCCCAAAAAAAATCCGTTCTTCGAGCACGCCGAGGTGCAGTGCTTTCTGGCTCGGCAGGACGGCAAGGTCGTCGGGCGAATCGCTGCGATCAAGAACGACGCCCACAATAAGGAACACCACGACCGCGTCGGATTCTATGGGTTCTTCGAGTGCGCCGACCAGGACCAGACCGTCGCGAATGCCCTGTTCGACCGCGCCGCGGTGTGGCTCAAGCAGCGCGGCTTCGACACCATGCGCGGGCCCATGAATCCGTCGATCAATGACGACTGCGGACTGCTCGTGAACGGCTTCGATACGCCGCCGGTCCTCATGATGCCGCACAACCCCGAGGGCTACGTCACACTGCACGAGCACTACGGATTCAAGAAGGCCAAGGACCTGATCGCGTTCCAGTCCACCAACCACGGCGTTCCCGAGCGGCTCACGCGGGCGGCGAAAGTCCTGGCCGATCGCAAGGGCATCACGCTGCGGTCACTCGACATGAAGCGGTTCGACCATGAGGTCGAGCTGATCAAGCAGTTGTACAACGACGTGTGGGAGAAAAACTGGGGCTTCATCCCGCTCACGGACAAGGAAATCGAGCACCTCGCCAAGCAGCTCAAGCCGGTCGTGGTCCCCGACCTGGTCGTTTTCGCCGAGCGCGAGGGCAAAGTGATCGGCTTCGGCGTCGCGTTGCCCGACTTGAACGTCGCGCTCAAGAAAAATCCGTCCGGACGGCTGTTCCCCGGCATTCTCAGGATTCTCTGGAACGCGCGCCACCTGACGCGGCTCCGGGTACTGCTCCTCGGCGTCCTCAAGGAGTACCGCCAGACCGGCGTGGACGCGCTCATGTACCACCATATCTGGGAAAGAGGCACCGCGAAGGGATACCACTGGGCCGAAGCCGGCTGGATCCTCGAGGACAACGCCGCCATGGTGAACGCGTCCACGCGGCTCGGCTTCGTTCCCTACAAGACCTACCGAGTGTACGACAAGCCGTTGTGAAAGTCTTTCTCACGGGCGGGACGGGTTTCATTGGAACCCACCTCGTGAGTGCGCTGCTCGCCCGCGGTCATCACGTCACCTGCCTGGTTCGTTCCCCGCAGAAATGCGCCGGGCTCGAATCGCGTGGCGTACGGCTCGCCCGCGGCGACCTGCACACGACGGAAGCGTTGCGTGAGGGGTGCGCCGACGCGGAGGTGATCATTCACCTCGCCGGCGTGATCGCCGGACGGAATGCCGCGGAGTTCATCCGGGCCAATCGTGACGGCACCGCCAACGTTCTCGCCGCTGCCCAGGAGGCCAATCGGACGGCGCGGGTGCAGCGCTTCGTGTTCGTTTCGTCCATTGCGGCAACGGGCCCGACGGTCCCGGGACGCCCGCTCGACGAGTCCTCCCCGCTCCACCCCGTCACGCCGTATGGCGAGAGCAAGCGGGCCGGCGAGGAGCTGGTGCGCGCGGCGGGGTTGCCCTGGACGATCGTGCGACCACCGATCGTATATGGAGAATGGGATCGCGCGACACTGCGCATTTTCGCCCTGGCGAATCGGGGCGTGCTGCCCCTGTTCGGTGACGGCTCGCAGGAGCTCTCCGCGATTCATGGAGCGGATCTCGCGCAGGCCCTCGCTGCCGCCGCGGAGACCGCTCGAGCCCAGGGCCGGGTATATTTCGCCGCCCATCCGGAGATCACGACCGCGCGCGGCCTGGGGCTCGAAGTGGCGCGCGCGGTCGGGCATGCGAAGCCGTTCGTCATCCCCATTCCGGTTCCGATCGCGCGCGGGCTCTTGACGGTGGTGGGGACGGCCGCGCGCGTCGCGGGTCAGGCCTCAGTGCTTTCGGCCGAGCGGGCCCCGGAATTTCTGGCCCCGGCCTGGACCTGCCGCGCCGATGCGCTGACGCGGGACACAGGCTGGCGTGCACAGATCGATCTCGCGACCGGGCTCGAGCGCACGGCGCGCTGGTATCGTCAGGAAGGGTGGCTCAGGTGACGGGTGAA
>Ga0335079_10000953_pt1 | contig 32678 bp, 31 predicted proteins | sample Lox_Sample_33_FD_206719 | JGI IMG/M metagenome (GOLD analysis project Ga0335079, IMG submission 206719) | Soil microbial communities from Loxahatchee National Wildlife Refuge, Florida, United States - Lox_Sample_3.3 | ecosystem: Environmental > Terrestrial > Soil > Wetlands | place: USA...
AGGCGGGATCCACGGGGCGAGAGGCGTGCTCCTCAACATTACCGGAGGCGAAGGGTTGTCCCTCCACGAAGTCAGCGAGGCCTCCACGATTATTCAGGAGGCGGCCGATCCCGAGGCCAATATTATTTTCGGTTCGGTGATCAACAAACAGATGAAGGAGGACGTGATCGTCACCGTTATCGCGACCGGTTTCGAGAAGGACTTGATTCGGGAAGAACCCGTCAAAGCGGCGGCGTCCAAGCCGGTGCCTTCGAAGAGCCTGGATCGGCCCGCATTTCTCCGCAAGGTGGCGAACAGCGGCTATCCGCCGAACGGTCTCAATGTCGATGACGAATGGGACGTGCCGACCTTTTTGCGAAAACAGGCGGATTGAATTGAGTAGAATGGTTCAAGGAACGGCGGTGTCATTTCACGTACTCGAAATAGAGGGTCATCGTGCCCTCGAACTGCCCGCGCCGGACCGGAATCCGCCATGGCGAGCCCTGTTTGGTCTTCGCGGCCCTCGTCCGCTGGAGATTCTGAGAGGGCAGTTCAATCTTCAAAAAGACGGGGTCGCATCCGTTCGTCAGGTGCACGGCGATTCCATCTGGGTCATCGATTCGGCCCCATCGGCCGTTTCATCGGTTCCGGAACGGGAAGCCGACGCGATGATCACGAACCGGGCCGGGTTGGCGATCACGGTTCGGACGGCCGACTGTCTTCCGATTTTGATTTGGGACGGGGTGCGCAGGGTCGTCGCGGCCGTGCATGCGGGCTGGCGGGGATCGCTTAAGGCGATCGCATCCAAGACCGTTGAGACCATGGGGTCATCCTTCGGGAGCCGTCCCGGCGATCTTTGGGTCGGAATCGGGCCGGCGATCGGGCCTTGTTGTTATGAAGTGGACGGGCCGGTGTTGGACCCGCTTCGCGAGCGGTTCGAGTATTGGAAACAAGTGGTCCGGGAAAAAGGGAACGGCAGGGCGATGTTGGACCTGGTCGGCTTGAATGTCCGTCAACTGACGGCTTCCGGGGTCGCGCCCGGCGGGATTATCGCAGCCGGAGCCTGCACCGTTTGTCATCCGGAACGCTTCTATTCCTACCGGCGCGACGGGAACGCGTCCGGCGGAATGATCAGCGGGATTATGATTTGCCCATGATCGTTTTCGATCGTTCGCGCATGTCTAGGCCGGGTCAAACCGTTGGCGGGTTCTTGCCGGATGGTGTGATGAATGAATCGATCCCCACAAACCTGCGACGGGTTCGGGAGCGGGTCGTCGCTGCGGCGGAACGGTCGGGGCGCGATCCGGCTCGAATTGGTCTGGTGGTTGTGACCAAGGGGGCGACCGGCGACCGAATCCGGGAGGCCGTGGCGGCCGGGGCGACGGCCCTGGGAGAGAACCGAGTCCAGGAAGCCCTGCCGAAGATCAAGGCCATGGATGGCGCGATCCGATGGCATTTGATCGGTCACCTCCAAAGGAACAAAGTCAAGCAGGCTGTCGGCGTGTTTGATCTGATTCATTCGGTGGACAGTCCCGAATTGGCCCGAGAGATTGATCGACGGGCCGAACGGCTCGGGCTTCGACAACGGGTGCTGATTCAAGTCAACGTATCCCGTGAACCGAGCAAGCACGGGGTTTTGCCGGAAGAGGTGGACCGCTTGTCTCAGGAAACGGCGGCTTTATCGCATCTTGCGTTCGAAGGTCTGATGACGATTCCGCCGCCGTCCATCGATCCGCAACGGTCCAGGACCTATTTCCGGTGGCTTCGTGAAAAAGCGGAGGCGTTGAAGAGGGCCGGATGGCCCGTTCGCGAACTGTCGATGGGAATGTCCGACGATTTTGAGGTGGCCATCGAAGAGGGGGCGACCCTCATTCGTGTTGGAACCGCGATTTTCGGCCCGAGGAGAAATCCGGAGGGGAACCGAGGGAGACCGGAATAGAAATGTTTATCGCCGCCAACCTGGTTACGGCCGTCGCGGAGGTGATCGGCCTTGTGTTGAATTTTTATATGTGGGTGGTCATTGTCCGGGCCCTGATTTCCTGGGTCAATCCGGATCCCTATAACCCGATCGTCCAGTTCCTCTACAAAGTCACGGAGCCGGTGCTGAATCCCATCCGTCGGCTCCTGCCGGTGTATAATATGGGTATTGATCTTTCGCCGTTGATCGTGATCCTGATTCTTATCTTTTTGAGGAGTTTTTTAGTGGGAAGTTTGTATCAATTGGCCCTGAGGTTGCAGTAACCAAGCGCCGCGGGGTTCAACGGATATCAGCAGGGAGGGGACGGGGATGAAGATTACACCTTTGGATATTCAGCAGGCCGGGTTCAAGGTCCGGATGAGGGGCTACGACCGGCAGGAAGTGGACGGCTTTCTCGACGCTATTACCGAAGACTACGAAGCGCTGGTCCGGGAAAACAACGCCCTTCGTGAAAAAACGGCCGAATCGGAAAATCAATTGGCCGAGTTGCGAAAGAAGGAAGCGACCTTGAACAACACCTTGATGAAGGCCCAGGACCTGGTGGAGGAAATGAAGCACGCCGCCCAGAAGGACGCGGAGTTGATCGTCAAGGAAGCGGAACTGAAAGCGGAAGGGATGATCCATCTGGCCCGTGAAGAAATGATCGCGATCAAACGGGACATCCTCGATCTTCAAAAGCAGAGGCTCGTGTTTTTGGAAAAGATCCGGTCCACGATCAAAATCTTCCAACGGGTGGTGGAGCTCGAGGATCGTGAAGAGGACAAAAACGGGAAGAAAGACCGAACGGAAGAGGAACGGGACGACAATATCCGCCTGTTAAAACCGAAGACATAGAGGCAATAACAAGGACTGGTCATGGAGGTGAAGATGCATTACGACGTGTACATCACCCAAAAGGACCGGCTCTATATGGCCATGGTTCCGGCACTGCCCGGATGTTCCGCCCTCGGGCGTTCGGAGGACGAGGTGTTGGGTAACATCCGGGATGTGATTGAAGGCTACTTGCGCTTGCTGCAGAAACAGCGAAAACCGTTTCCCAACGTCAAGGTGGTGAAGATACACCATGCCCGATATCCCGCCGCTCGATCTGCGTGAATCGAAAGAGGGCGTTGTTCTCAAGGTTTGGGTACAACCCAAAGCCTCTCGGCAGGAGTTGTCCGGCATCCATGACGGTGCGTTACGGTTACGTTTAATGGCTCCCCCGGTTGAAGGAGCCGCGAACGAGGCCTGCCGGATCTTTCTGGCGGAACTCTTTCAAATTCCTCAAAGTCGGATCCGGATCATCCGGGGCGCTCGCTCCCGACAAAAGTGGGTTCAGATCCATGGAATGACCTCCAAGACGGTTCTGCGGCGGCTGCGGCAATCGGCGATGACTTAGAAATTTCAACTACCGGTCGTGACAGACCAAGCAGAGTGTCTTGTTGGGGGCGCGGAGAAAAGGGCGGGTGTCGTTATTGTGAGGGTTGTGGCAGGAATCGCAATGGATGACCCCTCGGAAGGTCCGAACCAATGCCGAAGCGGCCGCCGGGTCATTTGGGTCGATGTTTTGCAGATTCAACGCCGCGGAGCGGGGGCCGGTCGGCAAGACCACGCCGTTGTCGTCACGGTCGGGAATCGACCAGTACCTTCTGAGCTTTGGATCCGGCCGATCGGCGATCATGCTTCCGTCCGGTTGACGGGGGTACAGGATCGAATCGGGATGGTCCGAGGTTCGAAGACCGGTCTGCAGAGCCTCCACGGCCTGGGGATTATAGGTCGCCGCCGGGCCGGAAAATCCCAATTGATGGATGTTGTTTCCCAATACGCCGTCGTGGCACGTCAAGCAGTCAAACGAAGGTCCGAATGGTTTTGTGTCGGGTGTTCCCTTTCCCAACGGCGGAAGCGCAACGTGACTTGTATGGAAGGCCTTGGTCGGATTCTCCTTATCCCACGCCGGGACGGCCTGAGTCGCGTTGGCTTTAATATGACAGGAGCCGCAGACCGTTTCCATCGTGGAAGCGGGCCCGGCCGGAAGCACGTTGTGCTTGCTGGATAAGACCTGATCAAATCCTTGCCCGCCGGCGATCTCCGGGAGAAGCCCCGCCGCTGTAATGAAAACCAATGTAGTGAAGACCAGCGCCCGTTGTCCGAAGGTCATGGGTTTCCCTCCGTAAAAGCTATACCACAAACCGCTTTTGTTTGTCTATTTGGAACTCACCCTCCGGTGCCGACGGCATTCCGGATGGTTTGTGCAAGGTCGTCGGCCCATTTCCGGATTTCCGGTTCGCGTTCGCCTTCGATCATGATCCGGACCAACGGTTCGGTCCCGGAATAGCGGACCAGGAGGCGTCCGGAACCGTCCAGTTTCTTTTCGAGTTTATCCATGTGCTGCCTGACCTTGGGCAGGGACGACAGGTCAAGCCGTTCCTTGACCCGGACATTCACGAGCACTTGGGGGAAGTTCGTCATGACCTTGGTCAGCTCCGAGAGAGGCTTCCCGGTGGTCTTCATCATGGCGAGGACTTGCAAGGATGTGATCAGTCCGTCGCCGGTGGTGTTGTAATCCAAAAAGATCAAATGGCCGGACTGTTCACCGCCGAAATTGTAACCGTCCCGAAGCATCCGTTCCAGCACATACCGGTCTCCGACCGCGGTTTTCACGATGCGAATACCGGCCGTTTTCATGGCCCGATCCAGGCCCATGTTGCTCATCACGGTCGTGACCAGGGTGTTTTTACTGAGCCGACGCATCTTTTTCAGGGACACGGCCAGGGCCGCCATCACTTGATCTCCGTTCACCAAGCGGCCTTTCTCACAGGTGAAGATCGCCCGGTCGGCATCGCCGTCGTGCGCGACGCCGACGTCCGCGCGCTGTTCCCTCACTGCTTTCTGGATCACTTCCGGATGCGTGGAGCCGCAGCCCTGATTGATGTTCATCCCGTTCGGTTCGTCGCCCAGAACGATCACCTTGGCGTCCAGCTCCCGAAGAATCGTCGGAGCGACTTTGTAGGCCGCGCCGTTGGCACAATCGACCACCACCGTTAATCCTTGGAGGGTCAACCCCTTCGGGAGGGAACTTTTAACGAACTCGATGTATCGCCCCTCCGCGTCGTCGACGCGGAAGGCCTTGCCGATCTCATCCGCCGTCGGGCGAATGGAGTCAATCTTTCCCGAGAAGATGAGCTCTTCCATCTCGTGCTCCATCCGGTCCGGAAGTTTCAACCCGTCCCGGGAGAAGAACTTGATTCCGTTGTCCTCGAACGAATTATGGGAGGCCGAGATCACAACGCCGGCGTCCGCGCGAAGGCTCCGCGTGAGAAAAGCGATGCCGGGGGTGGGGAACGGGCCCACCAGAAGCACGTCCACGCCCATCGAACAGATTCCGGAGGTCAATGCGCTTTCAAGCATGTAGCCGGACAGCCGGGTGTCTTTTCCGATGACGATACGGTGCCGACCGGCTTTGTTCTTGAACAGGTAGGCGGCCGCCCGACCCAATTTCATGGCCATCTCGGAGGTCATCGGCTCCTGGTTGGCGATTCCGCGGACGCCGTCCGTGCCGAATAATTTTTTAGTCCGACCGGGTTTCATTTTAGTTTTGTCTGATGACATGGATCTTCACTTGAATCGGTTCTTTGACATCCGCCTGGAGGTTCTTCCCCAGAAGGTTCAACCTGGTCTCGCGGACGAGGACTTTCCGTATACCGGTGACATCGATCGGGTCCGTCAGGAGTTGAGTGAGCGGATCGACGACGCTTCGCGCGCCCTCGACCGTGACCCACGCCGGCGTTACATCCACCCTGCCGATCCGGAAGCCCGCGGCGGGCGCGCCATAAACCCTGGCGGAGACCTGGACCGCCTTTTTTAACAGGGCTTCCGTGCGGACCACGACCCGTCGAGGGTTAATCCAAGTAATCTGAATATTGGAGGGGACCGCAATGACCGAGGGATCCAAAAAATAAACGTTATCGCCTTCCCGGGCTCCCGTCAAATCCAAAACGGCGCTGACGGAGCGCCCAGTCATTCTCTGCAGAATCCGTTCACGGCCTTTGATCCGGACATTGACATCGTCGATCATGTCTCCAACGACGACCAAAGTGGGAGGGAGGTTTTTCAATTCCAACGGCACCGTCATTTCCATCTCTACTCCGCCCTTCGCATTCACGTAGAGCCAGAGGACGACCGCGAAGGCCAGCGAGGCGATCTTGATCAGATAGTTGTCCAGCAACAGGGCCTTCAGTTGATTCAGAATCATTTGGATCGGGCCGGAAAAAACTCCTTCAGCCGTTCAACAATCGCCAGCCCTTCCCGCTTTTCCCGCAGGAAGATCCGGTTCAGGACCCGCCGGAGGGCGGCCGCGTCCAGTTCGCGTGTCAACTTCCCGGCAATGATGACCGAAATCGACCCGCTTTCTTCCGATACGACGATCACGACCGCGTCGGTCTCTTCCGTGATTCCCATCGCGGCCCGATGGCGGGTGCCGAGCATCTTACTGATGTCCGAGCTCAGCGTCAACGGCAGGAAGCATCCGGCGGCGATCAGCCGGTCGCCCTTGATGATCACGGCGCCGTCGTGAAGCGGCGAATAGGGCATGAAGAGGCTCAGAAGCAGTTCCTTGGAGAGCTTGGCGTCGACCGCCACGCCGACCTCCACGATATCCTTCAACTCGATCTCCCTTTCAAGGACGATGATAGCCCCCATCCGCTTGTTGGCCATCGAGACGACCGCGCGGATGATTTCTTCCAGCGTGCGGGACTCTTCACTGGTGCTCATGTTTCGACCGAACGGGGTTTGGCCAATTTGGGCGAGTGCCCGGCGGATTTCAGGCTGGAAAAGTATGACGATGACAAGCACCACCTGGGCCCAGAAGCTCGTCACAAGCCAATCCACCGTATAGAGGTCCGCCGATTTGGATAGGACGGAGGCCAGCAGCAACAACGTCAATCCCACCAGCATCTTCAGGGCGCGTGTGCCCTTCAGGATCAGAAACAACCAATACAACACCGTCGCGACAATGGCGATGTCAAGAATATCCTGCCACCGTATGTTCAACAGGACCTCACGCATGTCGGACCCGCTCGATGGCCTCGACCATTCGAACCACGCGCCCCATGGCTTTGACGTCGTGGACACGGACGATGGAAGCCCCGTTCAGGACCCCGACGGCCACGGCCGCCGCCGTTCCCTCAAGCCGCTCTTCAACCGGCAGCCCCAGGACTCGGCCGATGAATGATTTGCGCGAAGGGCCGATCAGAAGCGGTCGGCCGCTCGCCCCGAGTTCGCCCAGCCGGGAAAGGATTTCCAGGTTGTGTTCGGCCGTTTTCCCGAAACCGATGCCCGGATCCAACACGATGCTGTTTCGAGATATTCCGGACTGTTCGGCCCATTGAATCCGGGTTTCAAAAAAATCGCGAATCTCACGGATGACATCGGTATAGACGGGACGGGCCTGCATGGTTTTCGGCGTTCCCTGCATATGCATGAGCACAACCGGAACACCTTCTTGCGCCACGAGGGGGGCCATTTCCGGATCGAAGCGCAGCGCGCTGATGTCGTTGACGATCCTGGCCCCGGCCGCGAGAGCCCGCCGGGCCACCTCGGTTTTACGGGTGTCGATCGAGATCGGGATCGCGAGCCGTTTCGCGAGGCGCTCGATCACCGGCACCACGCGCTGGATTTCTTCCTCCACCGGCGCCGGATCCGCTCCGGGCCGGGAGGATTCCCCGCCGATGTCGATCAGATCGGCGCCCTCGTCCGCCAGGGTTTCTCCCCGCCGGACGGCTTCATCCGTTTTTAGATAGAGGCCGCCATCGGAAAAGGAGTCTGGGGTGACGTTCAGGATGCCCATCAAAAGGGTTCGCGGTCCGAGAGATAGATCCAGACCGGGGCCTTGAAGATGCGACGTCGGATTCTTACCGGATGATTGTTGCAAGGGTTGTAACGTCAATCCATCCTCCTCCATCCCGAAGCCGGCGGAAAGCGAACAAGTGAGGATGAAAAAAAGGCGGGGCAGATTTGGGTGCAGGAGCGATACCGGTTATGCGGAAGCCCCTTCGATGAGCTTGTCGATCTCGGGTGCGTCCAAAACCTCCTTTTCCAGCAGGGCCTCCGCAATGGCCCGCAGCGCCTTGATGTTCTCCCGTAAAATGTTCTTCGCTCGCTCGTAATTGTCCATGATCAGCCGCTTGACCTCGTTGTCGATCTCGATCGCGGTATTTTCGCTGTAGTCGCGTCGGGTCGCGATCTCGCGACCGAGGAAGATTTCTTCGTCTTTTTTTCCGAAGGTCAAGGGGCCCAACTTATCGCTCATGCCCCATTCGCAGATCATCTTTCGGGCCAGGTCCGTCGCGCGTTCGATATCGTTGCCGGCACCGGTCGTGATGCGATTGAGAACGATCTCTTCGGCCGCGCGGCCTCCCATCAGAATGGCGATATTATTGTAGAGAAACTCGCGTGGGAATGTGTACCGGTCGTCCGTCGGCAACTGCATCGTCAGGCCTAAAGCCCGTCCGCGGGGAATGATGGTTACCTTGTGAACCGGGTCCGTTCCCGGAATCATTCGGGCGACCAAGGCATGTCCGGCTTCGTGATAAGCCGTCGTGCGCTTCTCTTCCTCGTTCAGGACCATGCTTTTTCGTTCAACGCCCATCAGGACCTTGTCCTTGGCCGCCTCGAAATCGGACATTTCGACGACCTTTTTATCCATCCGGGCCGCCAAAAGCGCGGCTTCGTTGACCAGGTTGGCCAGGTCCGCGCCGGAAAAACCGGGGGTCCCGCGCGCGATTACTTCGAGGTTAACGTCTTTGCCCAGGGGAAAGCGTTTCGTGTGGACCCGAAGCACATCCAAACGGCCTCGGACATCGGGACGGGATACCACAACCTGGCGGTCGAACCGGCCGGGGCGGAGTAGCGCCGGATCCAAAACATCCGGTCGGTTTGTCGCCGCGATCAGAATAACGCCTTCGCTTGTTTCAAACCCGTCCATTTCCACCAGCAACTGGTTCAGGGTCTGCTCGCGTTCATCATGGCCCCCGCCCAGACCCGCTCCCCGGAGTCGTCCGACCGCGTCGATTTCATCAATGAAGATGATGCACGGGGCGTTCTTTTTGCCCTGCTCGAACAGGTCCCGAACTCGCGAGGCCCCGACCCCGACAAACATCTCGACAAAATCGGACCCGCTGATCGAGAAGAAAGGTACTCCCGCCTCACCGGCGATGGCCTTGGCGAGAAGGGTCTTGCCCGTCCCCGGCGGACCCACGATCAGTACCCCTTTGGGAATTCGTCCCCCCAATTTCTGGAATTTGGGCGGATCCTTCAAGAACTCGATGATCTCCGTCACTTCTTCTTTCGCTTCATCGATTCCGGCGACGTCTGCAAAAGTGACTTTTTTGCGGTCTTCGGTCAGAAGACGGGCCCGGCTTTTTCCAAAAGAAAGAGCTTTATTGCCCCCGATCTGCATTTGTCTCATCAGGAAAAACCAGAGCACCAGGAACAGGACGAAAGGCCCCCAAGTCACAAGAAAGGTGATATACCATGGACTCTCTTCCGGCGGTCTGGCCACGATCTTCACATTCTTATCCCGCAGAAGCTTCACGAGGTCGGGATATTCCACCGTGTAGGTCTTGAATTTATTCCCGTCTTTTAAAACGCCGTTGATTTGATTGGGTTTGATTGTAACTTCGGTGACTTCTCCCTTGTCTAACCGGGTCATGAAATCGCTGAAAATAATCTCTTCTTCCAACGACTGACTCGGGGCCTGAAAAAGATGGAACATCAAGATCATAAAAAGGCCCACGAGCAGCCAAAAGACCATATTTTTCATTCTTGAGCTCACTACAAAAACCTCCTTAACTTCTCGTTCGCATTCCGAACAATTGCTCCGCTGCAACGTGAGGAAACAATGAAAATCATTTTAACACAGCTTTATTATTCTTGCCAATAGAAAAGCTCCTCAGCTTCCGAGACCTTGTCCATGACCGCAATGTACGGAAGATTACGATAACGGTTCTGGTAATCCAACCCGTATCCAACGACATATTTGTTCGGAATGGTGAAGCCCACGTAGTCGATTGAAACCCGAACCTTGCGGCGCTCCGGTTTATCCAAAAGCGTGCAAACTTTAAGCGACTTGGGTTTCCGGGCCAGCAGCTGCTTCTTCAAGAAACTCACCGTCATTCCAGAATCGACGATGTCTTCCACGAGAAGGACATCCTGTCCGGTCACCTCTTCGGCCGTATCCGAAAGAATCTTGATTTTACCCGCGACCGACCGCTTTTGGGTGGGCCGGGTGGTCACTACGATGAAGTCAACGCGGAGCAGAAGACGGATGGCCCTGACGAGATCCGCGTAGAAGGCGAAGGCCCCTTTGAGTACGCCCACCATGAGCAGGTTTTTGTCGGCATAATCAAGGGTGATCTGGTTGCCCAGTTCCCGGATTCGTTTCTGCATTTCATCCTGTGTAATGATCGGCCGGCCGAAGATTCGCTCCATCCATGGTCCTTTCTATTATTAAAAGGGGCTCACGTCGCCAATAATCTTTTCTGGGGGCCCTGTGCGGTGCTGTCGCTCCTCCGATGCCCCCAGACCCCGAGCCCGGACAGGCGAAGCCTGATCCTCGCTCTCCACCGGCCTGGCCGGATGGAGCCTCCCCTCTCGCTCGCCGGCGAGCGAGAGACTTTAAAACACCGGAGTGGCCGCCAAGATCGCCTTGGCTTTGTGAATATCTTCTTCCATATGACGGACCAATGCCCTCTGGTCCTGGAATGTTTGTTCGGGTCGAATCCATTCTACAAAACTTACCCGGAGGTGCTGATCGTATAAATCCGGCTGGGACTCGAATAGATGGGTCTCCACCATCCGCTCCTTAGACCCCAGAGTGGGTTGCGTCCCGATATAGGTCACGCCGTTGAATATCCGGCCGTTGATTTCGGCCTGCACCGCGTAAATCCCGTTGCACGGAATGACCAACTCGCCCGGAGGCCGAAAATTCGCGGTCGGGTATCCCAGGGTGCGTCCCCGTCGGGCGCCGGGGATGATTCGACCTTCGAGACAGTAAGCACGTCCCAGGAGTTCCCGTGCAGCGGAGACCCGGCCGTCCAGCAGGCATTGACGGATGCGGGACGAACTGACCGGAGACCCTGCGACAGACACCGCCTCCACGGGGTGCACTTGAAATCCCAAGTCATTCCCCAGCGACGCAAGATCACTGACCGTTCCCTTCCGGTCTTTGCCGAACGCGAACCGTGAACCCACAAATATCTCTTCCGCCCCCAAGTCGTCCCGGAGAACGTTTTGAGCAAATTGGGCCGGCGTCAGGTTGGCGAAAGCATGTGTGAAGGACACCACCCTGACCTGTTGAATTCCAATCATTTCGATCCAATGCAGCCGCTCCCCGAAGGTCATTAAAAACTTCAGATCCAGTGTGGGGGCCAGCACCTTCAGGGGATGCGGGTCGAAGGTCAATACAATACCCGTTCCTCCGGCGGCCTTGGCCCGATCAACCGTCCGGCTGAGAATGGCCTGGTGGCCCCGATGAACTCCGTCGAAATTGCCGATGGCCACGACCGCGAAAGTCGCCTTCCGACCTTGACTGGTGTGATTCCGAATAATCTCCACGAATACGCATCGTCCTCTCAGGACCGTAGAAGCCGGGCCGCATCTTTGGCGTAGTAGGTCAGAATCAGGTCCGCGCCCGCCCGTCGGATCGAGGTGAGCGTTTCAAGCATAACCCGATCCTCATCCAGCCACTTTAATCGAGCGGCCGCTTTGAGCATCGCATACTCTCCGCTGACGTGGTAGGCGGCCACTGGAACATTGAAGGCGCTCCGGACACGATAGATCACATCGAGGTAAGGGAGCGCCGGTTTGACCATGACGATGTCGGCGCCTTCCTCGATGTCCATCGAGACTTCCCGCAGAGCCTCGCGCACGTTGGGCGGATCCATTTGATACGATTTGCGGTCCCCGAATTGAGGGGTCGATTCGGCGGCTTCGCGGAACGGTCCGTAGAAGGCCGAGGCGTATTTGGCCGCATACGACAAGATCGGCGTCATCTCAAAGCCTGCTTGGTCCAAGGCTGTGCGGATCGCCTTGACCCGACCGTCCATCATGTCGGAAGGCGCGACCAGATCCGCTCCGGCCTCGGCGTGGGAAACGGCTTCGCGGGCCAACAATTCCAGTGTCGGATCATTCAGGACGCGACCCTCTTTCACGATGCCGCAATGGCCATGGCTGGTATACTCGCAAAGACAGACATCCGTGATCACGACGAGGTCCGGCACACGATCTTTGACGGCTTTCACGGCCTGCTGGACGATGCCGGTCGGAGCATAAGCCTCCGACCCTTTTTTATCCTTTTTTCGGGGAATGCCGAATAATAGGACGGCCGGGATCCCCAGGCGCCGAGCTTCCTGGGCCTCTTTGACCAGATAATCGATCGAAAGCTGATACGTGTTCGGCATCGAGGTGATCTCTTTGCGAACCCCTTTCCCGTGGGTGACGAATAAGGGATAGATGAAATTTCCGACGGAAAGCGCCGTTTCCTGGACCATTTTCCGGAGGAGGGGGGATTGTCGGAGTCTTCGCGGACGTGATTGGGGGAACGACATCGCTTCTTGAGGCCTTATCAGGTCGGTTGAACTGTAAAATGTTCCACGATTGCCTGCGCCAGAGAGGGAATGGTGGAATCTTTGGGTAAAATATGCACGGACAATCCATGCTCTTCGGCCGTTTTAGCTGTGATCGGCCCGATGCAGGCCACCACCGCGCTGTTTAAGAGTCGCCGAGCCTCTCCCGGCTCGAACATCTCGACAAAATTTCTGACGGTGGACGAGCTGGTAAATGTTATAACAGAAATCTGACGGCCTTGCAAAAGATTTTTGACCCAGGCCAGGTCGCGGGTCGGGCGCACGGTGCGATAGGCCGTCACCACATCCACGCGGGCGCCCATCCGGGTCAAGGCGTCCGGCAGGACGTCGCGGGCCACTTCGGCTCTCGGAATTAGGATCCGTTGGTCCCTCAAGTCCTTCCGGCCCATCTGCTCGATCAAGGCCTCGGCGACGTAGTCGTCCGGCATCAAGTCCACGCGTATTCCCATGCGCTCGATCTCCTGGGCGGTTCGGGGACCGATGGCGCAGAGTTTGATTCCCTTCAACGCGCGGACGTCCTTGCCGCCGTTCCGGAGTCGTTCCAGAAAGTACAGGACTCCGTTGACGCTCGTGAAGATCACCCAGTGGTATCCCTCGATGTCGCGGATCGCGCCGTCCAAGGCTTCCCACGACTCGGGAGGAACAATCTCGATGGTGGGAAATTCGACGGGATCGGCTCCATAGAGTTTGAGGAGATCGGTAAACTCGGTCGCTTGATCCCTTGCCCGGGTCACCAATATTCGCTTCCCGAATAACGGCCGGCCTTCAAACCAATTGAGTTGCTCCCGCAATTTTACCACCTCCCCCACGATAATCAGCCCCGGCGGCCTGAGCGCTTCGGTCTGAACTTTCTCGACGATATTTTCCAGCACTCCGACCACGGTTCGCTGTTCCGGCTTCGTTCCCCAGCGAACGACCGCCACCGGTGTCTGGGGCGTTCGGCCGTGTTGAATCAGTTGCCGCGCGATCTCGGCCAGGTTGCTCAGGCCCATAAAAAAAACCAGTGTTCCCCGGTCGGGAAGTTGGTTCCACGGCACATAGCCGTCCCGTTTGTCCGGATCTTCATGCCCGGTCACAAACGTGACGAGGGAGGCGACATCCCGATGAGTCAGAGGAATGCCGGCGTACGCCGGCACGCCGACGGCTGCCGTTACGCCGGGAACAATTTCAAACGGAATCCCGGCGGCGGCTGCGGCGGCGGCTTCTTCTCCTCCTCGACCGAAAATAAAGGGGTCGCCCCCCTTGAGTCTGACCACGATCTTCCCTCGCCGCGCTTTTTCGATGAGCAGGCGATTTATGTCTCCCTGCCCGAGATGGGTCTCTCCGCCTTTTTTGCCCGCGAAAATTCGTTCGGCCTGAGGTCGGGCGTATCGAAGAAATTCCTCGTTGGCCAGGTAATCGTAGACGATCACATCCGCCTGTTCGATGCAGGCCTTGCCTTTGATCGTTAAAAGGCCCGGATCGCCGGGTCCGGCACCGATCAGATAGATTCTTCCCGTTTGTTTAATGGGCCGCATGGGTTCATTGGTAAATTTCCCGTAAGATGGCATCCGCACCTTGCGCCAGAAGCCGTTCCGCAAGATCGAGGCCCAACATCTCCGGCTGTTCGGGGTCGCCGGCGATCCCGTCACGAATCACCCGATTTCCATCCACGCTGGCCACCAGGCCTTCCAGGACCATACGTTCCTCGTCTCGGATCTGGGCATAGGCGGCGATCGGAACTTGGCAGCCGCCTTCCAGCCGTTTTGAGAAAGCCCGTTCGGCGCGTACGCACCGGCTGGTGATCGCATGGTTGAATCGGACCAGCATCGGATTTACGTCTTTGTCCGAAACCCGGCATTCCAACCCCAATGCCCCCTGGCCGATGGCCGGCACGCAGAGTTCGGGGTCGAGATATTCCGTGATCCGGTCTTCCCATCCCATACGACGGATCCCGGCCGCTGCTAAAACGACCGCGTCCAATCCTTCCTTCTCGATCTTTTTAATGCGCGTGTCAAGATTGCCCCGCAGCGGAACGATCTCGAAATCCGGACGGAGATGGCGGATTTGGGATTGTCGGCGAAGGCTGCTGGTGCCGATTCGAGCCCTGCGCGGCAGATCCATTAGACGTTTCCCGCTTCGAGCGATGACCACGTCTCGCGGATCTTCACGACGGGTGATCGCGGCCAGATGGAGTCCTTCCGGGAGGACGGCGGGAACATCCTTCATGCTGTGGACGGCCAAACTGATCTCTTCGTGGAACAAGGCTTCCTCGATTTCTTTTACAAACAGACCTTTTCCACCCACCCTGGCCAAGGGAACATCCGTAATTTTATCTCCGGTCGTCTTGATTTTTTTTAGTCGCACGTCCAGATCGGGGAAGGCCGCTTCGATCTCTTCTTTGATCAAGCTCGCTTGGCAGAGGGCCAGAGTGCTTCCCCGCGTGCCGATGATGAGTTTCTGCGACATAGACTGATTTCACGCCCTTTTCTTCATCCGGCGGCCCTTCGATTTTCTGTTTCGTTTCGGGCCCGGGATGCTGGTCACATCATTATTCCGTTGATGCGTCTTCGCCCGAGTCGTCTTTATCGGGGGCTGCGGGCTGGGGGTGGCGGTGAAGATCTTTATCCAGATTGAATAACCGGCGGACGGCTTCAACGTACTGAGCGCCGTTTTTTGAACGGGCTTCGTCTTTTAAGGCCACAAGCGGAGAATGAAGGAGTTTGTTGATAATGGAGGCGACCAAACCATCAACCGCTTCCCGTTGTTCGGGAGAAAGGCTGGCCAGCTTTGAGATGAATTTGTTCGCTTCCAGTCGACGAATCTCCTCGGCCTTTTCGCGGAGGGCCGTGATCGTCGGAATCACCTCCAGCGATTTAAGCCATTTGTTGATCGCCTGCAATTCTTCAGAAACGATTCCTTCCGCCCTCAAGGCCTCTTTTTGCCGGCCTTCCAGGTTGGCGTCCACGATCAACTGGAGGTCGTCGATGTCGTACAGAAAAACGTTGTCAATCCGATTCACGTTCGGGTCGATGTTTCGGGGAACGGAGATGTCGATCAGGAAAATGGGGCGGTTTTTGCGACGTTGGATGGCCTTGTCGATGTGTTCTTCGGAAATAACGTATTGCGATGCCCCCGTGGAACAGATCAGGATATCGGCCTCGGCCAAATACCGGGGGAACTCTTCGATCCGGAGGGGGATCCCGTCGAACCGTTTCGCCAACTCGATGGCATTGTCGAAATTGCGCGTGGTGATCATGACCTTCCCAACGCCGTTGTCCACAAGATGGCGCACGGCCAGTTCCGCCATTTCTCCGGCCCCCATGAGCAGAGCTTCCTTTCCTTCCAGTCGCCCGAAGACCTTCTTGGCCAGTTCCACGGCGGCGAAACTGATCGAGACCGCGTTCTCCGCGATTTTGGTTTCAGTGCGAACCCGCTTGGCCACCGAGATCGCCTTTCGAAAAACTTTGTTAAGGATCACGCCCGTGGCCTTTTGGTGCAGGGCAATATCGAAGGCGTCTTTCAACTGTCCCAGAATTTGCGGTTCTCCGATCACCATCGAATCCAGGCTGGAGGCGACGCGAAAGATGTGACGGATGGCTTCGTCGGCCGAATACAGGTAGAGGCTGGCGTTCCATTGCTCGGGAGACAGATCGGCATGGTAGTCTTCAAAGAACTCTTTGATCCGCTGGAAACCGGTCTGAATCTGCTGGACCACCGCGCAGACCTCCACCCGGTTACACGTCGAAAGAATCAATCCCTCATCGATTCCATGATAGGATTTAAGCCGGATCAGGGCTTCTCGGAGCTGAGCATCGGAAATCGAGAACTTTTCGCGGATTTCGATCGGTGCGGTTTTGTGGTTTAATCCGACAACAATAATGTCCAACGATGACTCCATAACGAGGGCCTGCATCGCCCCCTCCAAAGGTTTGGCCTTTGGAGTCCTCTTCTCGCTCGCATGGATCGCTGCGTAGACACGCTAAGAGGTATTGGCCAAGGATCTAGGTCATGATTAGATGAAGGCGTGCTGCCCTTTCCAAACCAGGTCAACACCCACAAACGAGAAGACCACTCCGACGAAACCGATGATGGCCAGATAGGCGGCTTTCTTAGCCCGCCATCCGACCGTGATTCGTCCGTGCAGAACGATCAGGTAAAACAACCAGATCGCCAAAGTGAAAATCTCACGTGGGTCCCAGTACCAGTTCGAGACGTAGCCCGCCCCCCATGCGCCGATGATGATTCCCAAGGTGAGAAGGCCGAAACCCAAAATGACGGCTTTGTGGTTCAAATCATCCAGGAAATCCAGCGACGGAAGTTTGTTGTAAAGATTGTTGAACTGCTTCGATTTGAGCAATCGTTCTTGGATGAGATACATGACACCGACTAAAAAGGCGATGGCGAAGGCCACGGCGCCCAAAAGGGACAGCGCGGTGTGGGTATAGACCCATGCCGTGCGCATCGCGGTATCCGGAGGCCGCAATTCTGTTGGAAGCACGGCGCCCGACAACAGCGAGATCAGCGCCAACGGCAGGACAAAAGAACCCAGAATGTGAATGCGAAAGCGGACCTCGACGAGTAGAAAAACGAGGACCAGCGCCCAGGCGAAAAAGGCCATCGCATCAAAAAGACGGGTCAGCGATACGTAACCGGCCTCCATCATCCTGTTTAACAGGGTAACGGTGTGGAATCCGAAACCAATTCCGGTGAAGACCAGTGAAAACCGGGAAAACGATTCCTTTTTGCCGGCGAGTAAATAAACGAGAAAAGTCACGGTGCCGAAAAAATAGCAGCCCAGCGTGATTTGGAAAAAAAGAACATTCATCATTAACCTCACATAGGGAATGATTATAGCTGTTTAAAAAAGTCTATGTCAAGGACGTTAAGTCGCCCCGCGGTTAAATCACAACTCTTGGATAATTCATGAAAAAGAGAGGGAATTGTTCGGCCTGAAACTGGCAAAAAAACGTATTGAAATAACCCCGCTATTATTATATATTATATTTTCGATAAGCTATGGTGTTTCGCCGAGAGCCAATTCGGCATGGGTTTCACGGAATAAACGGATTCACGAGGCGCGCCGTGCTTCAAATGAAAGTCAGGGGGTTGATGTACGACCCGTTCAATAACGCGTTCATTATTATTCTACGCGACGAGCAGGAAAAGGAAGTTTTGCCGATCTGGATCGGAAAGCCGGAAGCCGGTGCGATCAGTTTCGCGTTGGAAGGCGTTTTTACCCCCCGTCCCATGACGCATGATCTGATCAAAAACATTTTGGAAAACAGCGATGCCAAAGTGATCAGCGTTGTCATAACGGATCTTAAAGACAATACGTATTTCGCCAAGATTCATGTTTATTACGGGGATTCTGAATACACGATCGATTCCCGTCCCAGCGATGCCATCGCTCTGGCCCTCCGGGTGGACGCCCCCATTTTTGCAACCGACACCGTCATTCAGAGGCACAGCACGGAAGAAATCGATCGCTGGTTGGACAATCTTCGTCCGGAGGACTTTGGAAAATACGACGCATAGACAGGAGAGGAGCCGCAGCGTACGGCGGGCGGGGTCTCGGATGCGTGAGCAAACGGGATGATTCCTTTCAATCGTATCTGGATCTGGTCGGGGCTTTTGGCCTGCTTGATGGGTGGGCTGGTTCTGGGTTGCGCCACGATCGATGATCTTTCGAAGGAATCCTATCGCAAGGTCGGTCTTCCATCGAAGTTATTTGAACAACAAGCCCTGGGGATTCTTCCACTTTTTGGCCGGCATTCGGTCCGCGATTACCTTTCCACGGCGGACGCGATCTTTCTGGAGAGCTTTCAGCGGCGTCGCGGTGGCCAGCCATGGATTGATCCTCATGAAAGCCTTAAGCGGATTCGAGAGGCCGATCTCGGATCGGTGTATGAAGATCTGGTGAAAGGATATTCCGTCGAACAACCTCCCCGTCAGGAGCCGCTCCAGCGGATCGGGAAGGCGGTTGGAACCCGATTCCTGCTCTTGACCGAGTTGCAAAAACTCGAAATGGACGAAGGGGCGACCGAGGTCAAGTTGACCGGCCGCGTTTGGGATGCCGAAAAAGGTGAGATCCTTTGGGAAGGCGTTGGTGAAAGTCGTGGTTATGTCGTATTGATTTTCCCATGGGTTCCTTCCAGTTTTGAGAAGACGATGGCGATTGCGAGCGACGGTTTGATTGAGCGACTTCCATTTTAACGAAGAGGCGGCGGATTTCGATGGACATTAAGCTAAACGTTCAGAGCGTGCTGACCGATCCAAAAACCGAAACCCAGGTTGTGCTGCTGCGGGCGGATAACAATAAGGAGGTCTTGCCCATCTGGGTCGGGGTCGTGGAGGGGAGCGCGATCAAGTTTGCCTTGGACGGGGTCCTGCCGACCCGCCCGATGACGCATGATTTGCTCAAGAACATTCTGGATCATCTCGGTCTTCGGGTCCAGAAGGTGATCATTACGGAGATCAAAAACAATACGTACTATGCGTTGGTCTATGTCGAGTCGCACGGACGTCTGCTGAGCATCGATGCCCGTCCCAGCGATGCCATCGCCCTGGCGCTCCGAACCCATGTGCCGCTTTACGTTGCGGAGGAAGTCTTCAAGCAAAGGGGGGGCGAAAACCTTGACGCCTGGCTTGAAAAGTTGGAACCGAAAGACTCCGGAGAGCATACCGTGTAAAGATCCCATGTTTTTTTGATTTCGTCCACCCCCGTTTCTCTTTTCATGCCTACTCCAGCATCCTCTCCCTCGGAATGTGAACGCCGGGTCTGTTTGGGGTCTTCATCCTGAACGCGTGAACAGGCCCACGGTCTGTATTGCTTCCTCATCTAATGATAACCGTGTCGTGCGCAACACCATGCACGGTCCCGCTGTAAAGTCATTGGCATAATCCTTGCTCTTCCGTTGCCGTGAGAGGAAGCGGTCCAATGCCAAGACCCTTGGTGGGAATCGTCATCTGCTATTTGATCGGCCTTGTGCTCGGTGAGGCCTTGACCTTTTACCCGTTGACCGCGACCGGTTGTACAGCCGTTGCCTTGGGATTGGGTTATGTATTCGATGGCCGGCACGGGAAGGTCATTCCATTTGTGCTGGCTGCCGCCATGGTTTTTTTGGGGGCGGCTCGAATCCAAATCGCCGAGCGGGTCGATCCCGCCCGTGATCTGAGCCGATTCGCCGGCCGAGACCCGGTAACGCTCATCGGCGTGATCGAAGAGCCTCTTCAGCATGGGCCGGAGAGCACCCTTCTTTTTCTCAAGGCCCGTTCGGTGATCCAAAGAGGCAGCACATATCCGGCCAGCGGAATAGTACGGCTCACCGTTCGAGATTTTGTCCCGGATTTTCAGTACGGTGACCGGGTTTCGGCCGAACTCCGGCTTCGTCCGATTTCGGGACTGCGCAATCCAGGGACGTTTGACTATTCAGCCTATCTGCAACGGGAAGGGATCCGGGCTTCGGCCGGGATTCATCGGTCCGAGCAGATCACGCGGTTGGCCAGCGGCGGATTTGTGCCGTTGCGCCGGATCTATGCATGGAGGGAGCGGATCCGGAACGTTTTGGACGGATCTCTTTCTCCGGTCGCGTCGTCCATTCTACAGGCGATGCTGATCGGTGAAACCGGATCTCTTAATCCCGAGATCCGCGAGGCCTTCATGATTTCTGGCACGACCCATCTCCTCTCGATTTCAGGTTCCCATCTGGCCTTGGTGGCGATGGTTGTGTTTCGTCTGTCCGGCCGAATCCTAACGCGAATGCCCGCCCGGTGGCTATTATCGTCCAGCCGGCGCTTGACCGTCACCCGTCTCAGCGTCCTGATCACGTTTTTCCCGGTCGTTTTCTATGCGCTGCTCGCCGGCGCCCAGGTTGCAACGGTTCGTTCCCTCATCATGATCCTCATCTATCTCGCGGCCGTTTGGTTTCAACGGGCGGACGATCCGTTGAACGCATTGGCCGTGGCGGCCCTGCTTAGCGTTTTGTGGGATCCCCAGGCGATCTTCTCGATCTCTTTTCAACTTTCTTACATCGCGGTTCTGGCAATGGTGTTGGCCGCCGCGGACGAAATCCCGTTTCGTGAAGTCGGCGACGAAGCGGCGCGGGAACCGGGTAGGGAGACGTCCTGGATGGGGCGGTGGCTTAAGATGATTCAAGTCTATCTTTGGATGACGCTCGTGGCCGAGTCGGCCACATTGCCGTTGACGGCGTTCTATTTTAATCAGGTCAGCTGGGTTGGTTTCTTTTCAAATTTGATCGTGGTCCCCTTTGTCGGAATGGTGACCGTTCCGCTGGGCTTGGCCTGTTCGGTTGGGGCGATCCTTTTTGACCGAACGACGTTGCCCTTATCCGGGTTGAATGAGGCATTGGCGGACCTACTTTATTCTATGGTCCAATGGTTTGCCCGGTTCCCGGCGTCCGAGGTGCATGTTCCGTCACCTCCCGTCTTGGTTCTGGTCGTGATCTACCTCGCCGGTGTCGTCGTGCTTGTCTGTCGGGCGAATCGCGCCTGGAGGTGGACCGCGACCGGTTTATGCGTTTTGATCACGACGGTCTGGATCGTGAGGTTGCTGGAATTTCATTCGGATGGGCGGCTGCGCGTGACCTTTCTCGATGTCGGGCAGGGGGATGCGGCCTGGATTGAAATGCCGGACGGGAAGACCATGCTGATCGACGGCGGCGGCCGGTACGGGAATTATGATCTTGGACGATTGGCCGTTGCGCCTTATCTGTGGAATACCGGTCACTGGCGGATCGATCGTCTGGTCGCAAGCCATCCTCAACTGGATCACATGGGCGGGTTAGCCTACATGGCAAGAAAATTTCGAATTGGTGAGCTCTGGACCAACGGGTTGGAAAAAGATGCGGTCTTTTATGACCGTTTTCGTGAAATTGTACAGGCCAGAGCGATTCCGGAACGGCGGATTACGGGCGATGGGTCCCCGTTGCTTCAGGGTCCCGTGCGGGTCGTGCCGCTCCACCCCAAAATCGCCGATTCAAACGGGCCCGAGAACGATCAATCCCTTGTCATCCGCCTCGAGTACGGCCGGGAGGCGATCCTGTTTACCGGAGACATTGAACGGCCGGCGGAGCGAGAGCTCCTGCGTTGGGGAACGCTCCTGAAAGCCACGGTCCTCAAGGTTCCGCACCACGGCAGCCGCACCTCGATCGATCCCGACTTTTTGGCCGAACTGACGCCGGACATCGCGGTGATTTCCGTCGGTGAAAATAATCCTTATCGACATCCCTCCGTCGAGACGTTGTCCGCTTACCGCGCGCTGAAGACGAAAGTTTATCGTACCGATCGTGACGGAGCGGTCATGATTGAGATGGACGGGAATCGTAGAAAAGTTATAACGTTTCAGGACGGCGTCCTTCAGCCGGTGTCGTGGGGACGAGGAATGACAACCGCCGAAGCGTCAAATTTCGCAAAAATCTTCCATGCTTACTGGTCCGGTCCGTCTTGACAAAAACCGGGTCGTTTTCTATAGTCAAATAATCTTGGGTATTTGCATAAAGGCGGTCCATGGCCGAGAACGAACCCCAGAATCAAGGCGCGGAGTACAAAAACAAAAAGCGGCTGGGTGATTTTCTGTTCAACGCCGGCCTGATCACCCATGATCAACTCCAGCGGGCCTTGGCCGAGCAGAAGCGGTTGGGGAAGAAACTGGGGGAGACGCTCATAACGCTGCGCATCATTTCGGAGGATGCGCTGGCGCAGACACTTTCCACCCAATTAGGCTATTCCTTCATGAACCTCAGCGAGACCGCGCTGGAGCCCGACGTGGTCATGGCGATTCCGGAAACTCTGGCCAAGAAGCAGTGCGCCATCCCCGTTTCATTAGAAAATAAGACGTTGACCGTGGCGGTGGTCGATCCCCTTGACTATGAATGCCTGCGGGACATCGGTTTTGCCAGCGGGTTCCGGGTCCAGCCGGCCATCGCAACGCGGAAAGATATCCTGGAGGCGATCGAGCGGTATTATAACTTGAACACTTCGGTCGCCAGCATCGTTCAGGAAACGGCCCAGCAGTACGATGAATCCGTTTTGCAGATCATTCCGGAAATCAGCCACGCGGTGACGGATGCTCAATCTCTGGAAGAACGAAGCCGGCTCGCGCCGGTGATCCGCCTGGCCAATTTGATTATGACCAAGGCTATTCGTCAGCGGGCCAGCGATATCCACATCGAACCCGCCTCGCGCGACTTCCGTGTACGGTATCGGATCGACGGTTTGCTCAAGGAAGACCTTCGGTTGCCGAAGTGGATCCATGGAGCGCTGATCTCTCGAATGAAAATTTTAGGCCGGCTGGATATCGCCGAGCGGCGGTTGCCTCAGGACGGTTCGGTGCGCGTGAAGTCGGACAACCGGGAAATCGACCTCCGGCTTTCCACCCTCCCGACCCAGTACGGGGAAAAGATGGTCATCCGCGTATTGGATCAGGGACGGCTGGTGGTTTCGCTGGATACGTTGGGGGTATCGTCCCAGAATTTGTCGCTGGTTCGCTCGTTGATGCGGCGTAAGCAAGGGATCATTCTGGTCACCGGCCCGACCGGAAGCGGGAAGACGACGACGTTGTACTCCATGATCCATGCCATGCGGGATGAAGTGACGAACATTGTGACCGTGGAGGATCCCATCGAGTATAATCTGGAGAACGTCAACCAGGTTCAGATCAACGCGGACATCGGCCTTACTTTTGCCCACTGTCTCCGGTCGATCCTCCGGCAGGATCCGAATGTGATTCTGATCGGCGAGATCCGGGATTTGGAAACGGCCGAGATCGCCTTCCGGGCGGCGATGACCGGACACCTCGTGCTTTCGACGGTTCATACTAACGATGCGCCTTCCACGATTACGCGATTGATCGACCTCGGCGTTCCGCGCTATCTGGTGGGCTCGCTGGTGATGGGCGTGATCGCGCAGCGTTTGGTGCGAAGCGTCTGCCCCCGGTGTAAAACGGTTATTTCTCCTCCCCTCGAGAGTCTGGTGAGCTTGAAGATCCCGCTGGATTCGGTGAAGAACGTATCTTTCTACTACGGCAAGGGTTGCACCTACTGCAATTACATCGGTTATCAGGGACGGACCGGACTGTATGAGGTGTTGGAAATGACCCCGCGGATACGAGAACTGGTCGTGGCCGATGCGGCCGAACAGGACATCCGGTCCACGGCCCTGGCTTCGAAGATGACATCGTTGGGCGAGGACGGTCTGAACAAAGTCAAAGAGGGCGTCACGACGATCGAGGAACTGCTGCGGGTGATTGAGGTCCGGGAGGACCTTCAAACCTTCTGCACGAAATGCGGACAGTCCATTCACATCGACTTTCAGGTTTGCCCGTACTGCGCCCACCTGGTTACTCATCACTGTCATGCCTGCGGCAAACCCCTTCAGCCGGAATGGATTATCTGTCCCTACTGCCGGAATCCCGTCGGCGATGTCCCGCCCCCCGGTTTTCCCAAGGCGAAGCCGGCCTGATCGCGTTGCGCGGCACGCTTCCCTGTTTTTCAAAGGATGAACCTTTTTCCCGACTCCTCGCGAGGCGATAGAGCCAGTCGTCTCAAATCGGCTATAATGAATCTATGGACGCATCCGAAATCGAACGCGAAACCCAGCGAATCGGGCGGGAAATTCTGACCCGCATGCAACGGGGGCGTCATACGCTTTTTGAGAAGGAATGGTGGCAGGGCCGGGTTCTCCGTTGGTGTATGGAGAACGAAGCGTTCAAAGTGGCCTTCTTCCGATTTATCGATGTGCTGCCCAACCTGAAATCCTCCGGGGATGTCGTCCGCATCTTCCGGGAGTATTTCGATCGTCCCGAGATCGGTACTCCCCCGCTTCTTTCCTGGGGAATGAAGACCTTGATTCCGGGTTCGCCCACCGTTCCGCTGGCCGCGGCGGCGATCCATTCCAATGTCGAGATCATCGCCCGATCTTTTATCGCCGGCCGCGATCTTGAAGCGGCCCGTACTGAACTGAGAAAGATGGAACGATCGGGTGCCGCCTGGTCGGTCTCGATGCTGGGGGAGGTGGCGGTCAGTGAGGAAGAGTCCGAGACGTATCTTCGTCTCTACTTGAACGCGATCGAACGGCTCTCCCGCCTTGTGACCGACGATTCGGAACCGGCCGCGTCCGTTGACCGTTTCGGCCCGATTCCACGTGCCAGCCTCGCCGCCAAGCTTTCATCCCTCTATTCTCAAATGGACCCCCTGGACTGGGAAGGGAGCCTTTCAATCCTAACGGGACGTCTTGTTCGCTTGCTGGTGCGGGCTCGCGAGTTGGGTGTGCACATTCACCTTGACATGGAACATTACGCTTTCAAAAATCTTATCCTGGAGACTTTCTTGCGTGCGATGAACCGTCCGGAGCTTACGGGATACCGGGACGCGGGGATCGTGGTCCAGGCCTATCTGCGTGATTCGGCCGAGGATCTTGAACGGATCCTGGCTTGGGCTTCGCAGCATCGCCGAGGGGTTACCGTCCGCCTCGTCCGCGGCGCGTACTGGGACTATGAGACGGTGGTCCACCGACAAAACGGCTGGCCGGCGCCGGTCTATCTTGCCAAAGGCGAAACGGATGCCAACTACGAACGTCTCGCGAACCGATTGCTCTCATCGTCCGACACCGTCCGCGCCGCGTTCGCTACGCACAACATCCGGAGCCTCGCTTATGTCGTCGCGGCGGGCCGCGGCCGTGAGATTCCGGATCGGGACTACGAGATCCAGATGCTGTTCGGGATGGGCGGTCCGCTCCAGGAGGCGCTGACGGGGATGGGTTTCCGGGTCCGGATCTATACGCCCGTAGGGGAGTTGATCACCGGAATGGCCTATTTGGTCCGCCGCCTGCTCGAGAACACGGCGAACGAATCTTTTCTTCGGAGCTATTTCGTCGAAGAAAAATCACACGCATCCATGCTGGCCGCACCGGACGCCGCGCCCGTCCGTGAGCCGGAGATCGGGGGATTTCAAAACGAGCCGCCGCTGGACTTCCGGGTCGGCCAGGTCCGTTCCGCGTTCTCCGAGGCGATCGCGTCCGTGCGTACACAGCTTGGGCGGGACTATCCGCTTTTAATCGGCGGCGAACCGGTTCGGACCGACGACTGGATGGCATCGGTCAATCCGGCGCGGCCGTCCGAAGTGGTGGGAAGATCCGCATCGGCCGGGACGAGGGAAGCCGACCGGGCGGTCGCCGCGGCCGAAGCCGCGGCAATGGAATGGGCCCAACGACCGGCCGGCGAGCGGGCCGGGGTTTTGCGGCGGGCCGCCGAGAGTCTGCGGAACCGCCGGACGGAGCTTTCGGCCTGGGAGGTGTTCGAGGTCGGCAAGACGTGGCGGGAAGCCGATCGGGACGTGACCGAGGCGATCGATTTCCTTGGCTACTATGCCGATGAGATCGAGCGTCTGGGGCTTCCACGACGGCTCGGGAATTATCCCGGAGAGCGGAATCTCTACTCCTATGTTCCGATCGGGATCGGCGTTGTCATTGCGCCCTGGAACTTCCCGCTGGCGATTCCGGCCGGCATGGTCTCGGCCGCCCTGGCGGCCGGCAACGCCGTTTTGTTCAAGCCCTCGGAGCTGTCTCCCGTCATGGGATATCACCTGGTCCGGGCGTTTTCGGAGGCCGGTCTTCCGGACGGGCTCTTGGCGTATCTGCCCGGACGGGGTGAGATCGTGGGGGACCATCTCGTTCGTCATCCCGCGGTCGGTTTCATCACCTTTACCGGTTCCCGAAAGGTGGGGCTTGAGATCATCGAGCGGGCGGCCCGGCTGTCCTCCGGCCAGCGCCATGTGAAACGGGTTGTGGCCGAGATGGGAGGAAAGAACGCGATCATTGTCGACGAAACGGCCGATCTCGATCTCGCCGTACCGGGGGTGGTGCATTCCGCGGTCGGATATCAAGGCCAGAAATGCTCGGCCTGTTCGCGCGTGATCGTTTTGGAATCGGTCTATGACGTATTTCTTCATCGGCTTGCCGGGGCCCTGAAATCACTCCGCATCGGTCCGCCGGACGATCCGGCCACCGAACTGGGTCCGGTCATCGAGGCCGCGGCGCAACGGCGGCTTCGAACGGCGGTCGAGGACGGCGCCAAGGAAGGACGGCTGATCCTTCACGTCACGGACGTTCCCCCGGAAGGTTTCTACGTCGGACCCGCCGTGATCGCGGATCTTTCGCCGGAATGCCGGATCGCGCAGGAAGAACTGTTCGGACCGATCGTGGTCGTCCTGCGCGCAAAGAACCTGGACGAGGCGATCCGGATCGCCAATGCCACGGACTACGCCCTGACCGGCGGACTGTACTCGCGCAGCCCGGCCGCGATCGAGCGCGTGGGGCGGGAGATGACCGCGGGCAATCTCTATATCAATCGGGAAATCACAGGGGCTCTGGTCGGCCGTCAACCGTTCGGAGGATATCGCCTTTCGGGGGTGGGATCCAAGGCGGGCGGGCCGGATTATCTGCTTCAATTCATGATGCCGAAGGTCGTGAGCGAAAACACGCTGCGACGCGGTTTCGCTTCGGCCGATTGAGTTATCCCATGATCAGGACCTGACCCGCAGATTATCAATCAGGCGGGTCCCGCCGATCCAGACGGCCAGCAGTAAAACGACCGGTCCTTCAATCCGGGCAACCTCTCTCAGCGTGACGGGATCCGCAATCGCCGCGTAGTCGATCCGGGCCAGCGGTTGTTCTTGGATCGACGCGACCATCGCGTCCCGGACCGCGGCCGCTTCGCGCTCGCCCTGCTGAATCCGTTCCCTGCCCTTTTTTAACGCTTTAAACAGGGCCCGGGAAGCGTTGCGTTCCACGGCCGAGAGATATCGGTTGCGGGAGCTCATCGCAAGGCCGTCCGGCTCGCGCACGGTCGGACAAACGACGATCTTCACCGGAAGATTCAAATCCCGCGCCATCTGTTTGATCACGACGGTCTGCTGATAGTCTTTCTGTCCGAAGAAAGCGACATCCGGATGGACGATCTGGAAAAGCTTGTCGACCACCGTCGCGACCCCGGAGAAGTGGCCCGGTCGGAAGGTGCCCTCCAAGACCTCGCCGATCCGTCCCACGAGGATCTGGGTTTTGTGGCCTTCGGGATAAATGGCCCCGGCCGTCGGCATAAAAAGGACGTCAACCTTCTCGCTTCGGCAGAGGGCGGAATCCCCTCGGGGGTCTCTGGGGTACCGGGTGTAATCTTCGTTCGGCCCGAACTGGGCGGGGTTGACGAAAATGCTCACAACGACCGCATCGCAGCGTTTTCGCGCCGTCCGCATTAGGGACAGATGTCCTTCGTGCAGCGCCCCCATGGTCGGAACGAAACCGATCGTCGCCCCGCGCCGCCGTTGTCCTTCGGCCCACTTCCGCATTTGGCGGATGCTCTTAACCATCTTCATCATGAGTCCGAACGGGTGCGAGGTTTGGATTTACTTTTTCGGCACGTAGTACTGAATGCCTTTTTTCATCTGTTTGATCTGGTGAAGAAGATCGTCGAGATCGGCGCGTCGGTTCACAAAATCGATCTCGGAGGTCTGGACGACGAGAAGCGGGGAGTCGGTATAGTTGAAAAAAAACTCATTGTAGGCCTGGTTCAGGGCCTCGAGGTAGTCGAGGGTCAGTGGTTTTTCATAGTCCAGGCCGCGGTGACGGACGCGGTCCATCAAGACCTCAGGGCCGGCCTGGAGGTAGACAACCAGGTCCGGGGTCGGGATCGAAGGATTCAGAAGAAAATAGAGCTGGTCGTAGAGGGCCCGTTCGCTGGCCTCCAGATTGATCGAGGCGAAGATTCGGTCTTTCGGGAAAAAATAATCGGTGATCGTCGCCCGATCGAACAGATCCATCTGGGACAATTCCTGGAGTTGGCGGTAACGCGAGAGGAGAAAGAAGATTTGGGTCTGGAACGCGAGGCGCTTGGGGTCTTTGTAAAATTCATTCAGAAACGGATTGTCTTCCGCGCGCTCCAGGACGAGCCGTCCGCCCAGTTCGCGGGCCAGGAGTTTGGCCAGACTGGTTTTCCCGACCCCGATCGGTCCTTCGATGACGAGATATTTGGGACCCTTGGCCATGGTTATCCGGCCTTCTGTTCAAGCGAAAACGGCGCCCATCGGCGGACCTCTTGACTGTCCTTGATCCCTTGCAGAAGCTCCACCGCGGTCTTATGAAGAGACGGATGCTCCAGCTCCGGCGCGATCTCGGCCAGCGGCACCAAGACGAAGCGCCGTTGATGCGCTCGGGGGTGCGGGATCGTCAGACCGGATTCCTGAAAGGTCCTGTTGCCGTAAAAAAGAATGTCCAGATCGATGGTCCGCGGTCCGAAGCGAACGGTCCGCTTTCGGCCGAGGAACTGCTCCACCTCCTGGCAGGCCTGAAGCAGGTCTCGCGGAGAGAGGGTCGTTCGGATGGCCATGACGCAATTAATGAACCAGTCCTGGTTTGTCCGCTCCAGTGGAGCGGTCTCATACAAGGATGAAACCGCGGTGAGCGAGGTTTTAGGAAAACGGGAAATGAGACGGACCGCCTCTTGACAGTAGGCTTGACGGTCGCCCATGTTGGAGCCGATGCCGATATAGGCGATCACGGGTTCCGTCATGACAACAACCGCTCCATGCGGCCGACCGCTTCCATGAGTCGTTCGTTGGGAACGGTCAACGCCATCCGTATATATCCCTGGCCGGATTTACCGAAACCCGATCCGGGGGTGGTGACGATTCCGGCCCGGTCCAGAAGGTGCATCGTGAATTTCATCGCGGTGAAGCCCTTCGGAACGCCGACCCAGACGTAAAACGTGGCCTTGGGCGGATCGACCGACAGGCCGAGGCCCAACAGGCCCGAGACCAGCGTGTCCCGTCGTTCCTGATAGATCTTCCGGATTTCCTCCGTGGCCGACTCCCTCAGGTTCAGGGCCTCGATCCCGGCCTCCTGGACGGCCTGGAAGACTCCGGAGTCGAGGTTGCTCTTGACCCGGCCCAGCGCGGCCAGGATTTGGGGATTCCCTACCGCGAAGCCGATCCGCCATCCGGTCATATTGAAGGTTTTCGATAAGGAATGAAACTCGATTCCCACTTCCTTGGCCCCCTCCAGCTCCAGGAAACTCATCGGCCGCTCGCCGTCGAAGTAAACCTCGGAATACGCGTTGTCGTGGCAGACGATCAGCTTGTGCCGACGGGCAAACCGGATCGCTTCTTTGAAAAATTCCTTCCCGGCCGTCGCCGAAGTCGGATTGTTCGGATAATTGATGAACAGCAGCCGCGCCTTTTTCAGGACCGCTTTGGGAATGCGCTCGAATTCCGGCAGGAAATGATTTCCTTTTTTGAGCGGCATGAAGTGCGATTGCCCTCCGGCGAAGAGGGTCCCGGCGTGGTAGACCGGGTAGCCGGGATCGGGGATGAGGGCCACGTCCCCGGGATTGATGAAAGCCAACGGAACATGGCCGATGCCCTCCTTCGATCCGATCAGGGTGAGGACTTCGGTTTTCGGATCGAGTCGGACGCCGAACCGCCTCATATACCAGTCGGCGGCCGCCTGGCGAAAGGTCAGCAAACCCTCGTAAGACGGATACTGGTGGTTCTTGGGATCCTCGGCGGCCCGTTGAAGTCGCTGAATGATCGTCGCCGGGGTGGGGAGGTCCGGGTCGCCGATTCCGAGGTTGATCAGGTCCACTCCCTTGGCCAGCGCCCTCTGTTTGAGTTGATCGACCGCCGCAAAGAGATAGGGCGGGAGGTTTTTGATTCGATCCGCAAGCTTGGGTTTCGGCATAGAGGAAGAAACGCTCCTTTCCGATCGTTATTGAACCGGGTTTATGAGCCGGCCGATACCGTCGATGACGACCTCGATCGTATCGCCGGATCTCATGGGACCGACGCCGGCCGGCGTGCCCGTGGCGATGACGTCGCCGGGCAGCAGGGTCATCACCTCCGAGATGAAACTCACGAGGGCCGGCACCTTGAAAATGAGCTGGGCCGTGCTGGCCGATTGGCGTCGCTCGCCGTTGAGATAGCTTTCGATTTTCAGGTTGTCCGGGCTGATATCGGTCACGATCCAGGGTCCGAGGGGCGCGAAGGTGTCAAATCCTTTTGCGCGGGTCCATTGACCGTCTTCTTTTTGAAGATCCCGGGCCGTCACATCGTTGATGCAGGTGTAGCCCAAAATGAATTCCGGAGCTTCTTCCGGAGCGATGTGGGCGGCGCGTTTACGGATCACCACGGCCAGTTCGGCTTCATAATCCACGCGGCGCGATCTCGAGGGTAGAAGAATCGGTTCCTGCGGGTCTCGAACGGACGTCGACGGTTTTAAAAACAGCAACGGTTCTTTGGGAAGCTCTTTTTTGAACTCGGCGGCGTGGTCCAGATAGTTGACGCCGACCGCCACGATCTTGGAAGGCTCGCAGGGGGCGAGAAGACGGACCGATCCCAGCGAAACGACCTCGTCGGTCGGCGTGTGCCCCGAAAAGGGATCTCCGTCGATCGTTCGGATGTTTTCACCCTCGACGAGGCCGTACGCGATCCGGTTATCCTGTCGGAAGCGGACGAATTTCACGAATTATTTGAGTCCCAAAACATCTTGCATGTCGTATAAACCCGGCGCTTGGCCGGCAATCCACCGGGCGGCCAGAAGGGCGCCGCGCGCGAAATTATCGCGGTTGTGAGCGCGATGGATGATCTCGATCCGTTCGCCCGGGCCGGCGAAGATCACGGTGTGCTCTCCCACTACATCGCCGGCGCGCAACGACTGGATGCCGATCTCTTTTTTCTTCCGTTCCCCGATCACCCCTTTTCTTGCAAAAACACCCACCTCGTCCAGATCCCGGTTCAACGCCCGGGCGACGACCTGGGCCATTTTTAGGGCCGTGCCGCTGGGGGCGTCCTTTTTGAAACGATGATGCACCTCGACGATCTCGACGTCGTAATCGTCGCCGGTCACGCGGGCCGTGTCGGCCAGGATCTTGAAGACCAAATTAACGCCCACGCTCATGTTCGGCGACAGGACGCAGGGGATCTGCTGTGCAAAGTTGCGGATCCGATCGGTCTCGTTTTTTGAAAAACCGGTTGTGCCGATCACGATCGGCTTCTTGGCTTCGGCTACTTCCGGCAGGATTCCGAGGGTGCCGGACGGTTCGGTAAAATCAATGACGACATCGCCCTTCGGCAGGGCCTGGCCGATCGCAGGCACGATGGGAATTCCCAGGAACCCGCAGCCTGCTACATCGCCCGCGTCGCGGCCGACCGCAGGAAGTTCCTTCTTTTCGACGGCTGCGGACAACATCAGACCGGTGGCCTTGTCCTGCATTAGGCTGATAATCCTGCGGCCCATTTTGCCGGAGGCGCCCACTACAATGGCTTTAATCATGGTTTCTGGTCTTTCGGGTTCGTCGCTCTAACGGGTCAGTCCGTAATCTTTCATCGTCTTCTTCAGCACGGCCTGATTGGCCTCGGACATAGGGCAAAGCGGAAGACGGACCTCGTCCGAACATCGACCCATCCACCCAAGGGCCGTCTTGACCGGGATCGGGTTCGTCTCGATGAACATGGCCTCGACTAAGGAAGCCATTCCGAAATGCAGCCGTCGCGCCTTGTCCCAATCGCCCTTGAGAGCCGCCTTGGCCATTTCGGCGCAGTCTCTGGGAATAAGGTTGGCCGCGACCGAGATCACGCCGCGTCCGCCGAGAGCCATGATGGGCAGCGTCAGGGCGTCGTCCCCGGAAAGAACGGCCAGTCGATCGCCGCACAGCCGGATCACCTCGCTAATTTGCTGCAACGACCCCGAAGATTCTTTGATCGCGACGATGTTCCTCTCGCCGGTTTTCGGGTCCACCAGCCGGGCCACGGTGTCCGGAAGCATGTTGACACCCGTCCGTCCCGGAATATTGTACGGCATCAACGGCAGGTTCACCGCCTTGGCCACGGTCTTGAAATGTCGGTAGAGACCTTCCTGGGGCGGTTTGTTGTAATAGGGACAGATCAACAGGGCCGCGTCCGCGCCGACTTTCTTGGCGTGGCGCGTCAGTGCGATGGCCTCTTCGGTGCTGTTCGAGCCGGTTCCGGCGATAACCGGGACACGTCCGTGGACGATCTTTACCGTCAGCTCGATAATGCGATTGTGTTCTTCATGACTGATCGTCGCCGATTCCCCCG
>Ga0335079_10000954_pt1 | contig 32661 bp, 23 predicted proteins | sample Lox_Sample_33_FD_206719 | JGI IMG/M metagenome (GOLD analysis project Ga0335079, IMG submission 206719) | Soil microbial communities from Loxahatchee National Wildlife Refuge, Florida, United States - Lox_Sample_3.3 | ecosystem: Environmental > Terrestrial > Soil > Wetlands | place: USA...
AACTGCTACGTTGACGCCATCGGCACAAAAGGCGTCGCCCGCATGTCCCACGATTTTTCCGACGCCACCATCGAACTCTTCGGTGTTCACAACACCATTCGCAAAACCGCTCCCTTTAACGACAAAAAACTCGACGTCATGGTCGATGTCTTCGCGCGCTCCATCCTCGCTGGGAAAAACCTAGGTATGCCCCAGGCACGCGACAGCGTCATCGCCTCTGAAATCAGCTGGGCCATGCTCAATGACGCGATCGCCAACATCCCGCCCGTCCGCGGCACTCCCGAAGAAATGCAGCAGATCCTCGAGCATCGCCGCAACCTCATCAACGGTTTTGGTCTCCCCGTCAAAAACCACGAACTCGTCGAAACCCGCTAGCCCGCCAAATCGTCCCCACTTGATCTTTCCGCTTCGTTTCCGCTGATTACCTGCCGCCGTTCTGTGCGTCAAACCAGCCATGTGGGTGTGCCTCAAAGTCCGGCCCTCAGCAGTCGGCGGAAAGCCGCCTATGCTATATTCCCGCGAGCGCGAACAACGCCACTCTTGTGGTGCCTGCCACGCCGTGAATCGTACCGTTCCAAGAAACGGAGATTACCTTGAACGCCTTCTGGCATGATCTGCGCTACGCGCTCCGGACGCTCGGTAACAATCCCGGCTTTACGGCCGTCGCCATTCTTACGCTCGCTCTGGGCATCGGCGCCAATACCGCGATCTTCAGCGTCATCAACGCCGTCCTCCTGCGGCCGCTTCCCTTCACAGCTCCAGACCAACTGTGTACTGTCACTGAGAGCTTGCCCTCTTTGCCGGTGGTTGGCCCTTCTTACCAGAATTTTCAGGATTTCCGCGATCGTGCCAAGTCGTTTTCCGCGATGTCCGCCACGCGCGTCACCACGCTCACTCTCACCGGGACCGGCGAGCCTGAGCGCCTGCCCGCGCAAATGACCTCGGCCTCGATGTTCCCGCTACTCGGCGTCAGGCCTGCCCTCGGCCGTACCTTCGCCCAGGAGGAGGACCGAGCGGGAGGCGCGCAAGTGGCTGTGCTCAGCTACGGTTTCTGGCGGCGCCGTTTCGCCGGCTCACCCGAAGTCCTGAGCAAGTCCATTACCCTCGACAACAAGAGCTACACCATCATCGGCGTTTTGCCCGCCGATTATCAGCTGCTCGTTCCCTCAGACGTTTACGTTCCGTTCGAACCATGGGCAAAGACCTTGCCCGACGATCGCAACTGGCATCCCGGAATTACCGCGGTTGCTCGCCTGCGCCCCGGCGTCACTCTCCTGCAAGCACAGTCGGAAATGAAACTCATTGCCGCGAATCTCGCCCAGGAATACCCCGTCTACGATACCGACATGGGCGCGGACGTAGCTTCCATGCGCGACCGCCTGGTCTCGAACATTCGCCCCGCCTTGTTGGTCATCCTCGGTGCCGTGGGCCTCGTGTTGCTCATCGCCTGCGGCAACATTGCGAATCTCTTGCTAGCCCGCGCCACAGGACGCCGCCAGGAAATCGCCGTCCGCACCGCCATGGGCGCGTCGCGCTCCCGAATTGTGCGCCAGTTGCTGACCGAAAGCGGCTTGCTTGCGCTCGTCGGAGCCGGTGTGGGCCTTCTCCTCGCGTGGGGAAGCATTGCCTGGCTCCTGCGGATCGGCGGCAGTGCCGTGCCCAACATTTCTCCCGTGACGCTTGATTGGCGCGTGCTCTCCTTCGCCGCCGCCCTCGCCGTCTTTTCTGGCGTGCTCTTCGGATTAGCGCCCGCATTTCAAACCTCGCGCGTCGATTTGCGCTCCGTCCTCAACGAAGCGGCGCGAAGCTCCACCGGTAGCCGCGCTCAGCGCCACATACGCAGTGCGCTGATCGTCGTCGAGGTCGCTCTCGCTCTTTTTTTGCTGGTAGGCGCGGGCCTTTTGTTGCGCAGCTTTGAACGCCTCTCCAGCCAGCTACCCGGTTTCCGCCCGGAAAATCTGCTGGTGGCAGACATCCCGCTTTCTCCCAATGCTTATCCCAACTCCCTGGAGCGCATGGAATTCTTCGACCGATTGCTCGAAAAGCTTCGCGCTGCTCCCGGAGTCCGCAGCGTCGGCGCCGCCACCATTCTGCCTGTCACCGGCACGGGCAGCGCCATTCACTTCAATATTGCAGGACGCGCGCCAAAATCGGCGCACGATTACGTGATCATTGGCTATCGCCCGGTGACTTCCGGTTACCTTGAGACCCTCGGCGTACCGCTCATCCGTGGCAGATTGATCGCCGCGTCCGACACGGAAAAATCGCCGTTCGTTGTGGTACTCAACCAGGCCGCCGTCCGCCAGTATTTTCCGGATTCCGACCCCATCGGTAAGCATGTCCAACTCGGTGCCCTGCCCGACGCCACGGTTCCCTGGATGGAAGTCGTCGGCGTCGTCGGCGATCTGAAGCAGGACCTCGCCGGCGATCCCAAGGCGGAGATGTACGTGCCCGTTCGCCAAGGAGATTCCCTTCTCCCGGTGTTCGCTCTCTCGGTCGTTCTGCGCACCGAGCGCGGTCCGCTCACCGAAGTCTCGGCGCTCCGCAGCATCGTCCGCGATATCAATCCCAATCAGCCCGTCGTGCGCGTGCGCACTATGGAAGAGAATATTTCCGCCTCCGTCAGTGCGCCGCGTTTCCGCTCAACGCTACTTGCGATTTTTGCGGGCGCCGCCCTGGTGCTGGCCGTCGTCGGGTTATACGGGCTCATGGTCTATTCGGTGAATCAGCGCGTCCATGAAATCGGCATCCGCATGACGCTGGGCGCGGATAGCCGCGCTGTCTTGCGCATCGTGCTCTCGCAAGGACTGAAGCTCGCTGTCTCCGGCGTTTTGCTCGGGGTCGTGGCATCGCTCGCTCTCGGCCGCATTCTCTCCGGTTTCCTTTACGGTGTCAGCCCCACCGACCCGTTCACCATTCTCGGCGTGGCGCTCCTTCTAATCTTCGTGGCCCTGCTCGCTTCGTACCTGCCAGCAAGGCGGGCCATGCGCGTTGACCCCATGGTAGCCCTTCGCTACGAATGATCCGGCTCCACCTCCACACGCCCTTCCAACACGCTGCGCTAGGTGGGACACTCTTCTACGTTCCGCTATTTCCCCGATCAGCATCGAGTCGCGCAAAATCGTGGCAAATTCGACGCGGCAATGTCCTCCGGTATATACCAGGGAGTCGGGAAACTGATCGACGGCGCGCGGCTCGGCCTCTCGGCTCGACGGGACCATCATCAGACTTGCCCATAGCATTCCCAGTGGCATAATCAGTTTCCCATTATGTGCCGCAAGTGCATTTGTTCCTTTGTTCTGATTTGCCTGCTCGCCCCAGGAACCCTCCTCTTCGCACAGCAAACCGCTGCCCCGGATATCTTCTCCGGCGGTCAAGACGTTCTCTACGCCCAATCGCAGTTTCTCCGCTCCTTCGAGCAGAACTGGTCTGCTCCATTCTCCTCATCCGTGCCATTTGTGCCCCCCGCTGCCGGCACGCTGACCGATCCTCCCGCCATGTCGCTTCCCAACGACAAGCGGCCCACGAATCCCACCTCATCCGATCTCGCGATCCGTCCTCAGAATCCCACGACCCAAATGAAGTCCTCCGACCACTTCCGCTGGGCGCCCGCCATTGGCGAATCGCTCCTTTATACAGGCATCATGCATTCCTTCGACCTGGCGAGCCAGGCGGGCACGCGGGATTCCCTGAACGGGCACTGGTTTCAGCAATATACTCGCTCGGTCTCTGAGCTCCGCGGGTGGAGCGACAGCGACACATTTATGGCTCCGTACGTGGGCCACCCCCTTGAAGGTTCCATCTTTGGATTCATTGAACGGCAAAACGACCCTAAGTATCGTTACGTTCAGTGGGGCGATGGCCGCGAGTATTGGATGAGCATGCTTCGCTCCATGGCCTACGGCGCAGTCTGGCACACTCAGTGGAAGATCGGCCCGATCAGCGAAGCCTCCATCGCCAACGTCATGCTCCACGCTTCGCCCGGATTCATCACCCTCACCGATACTCCTACCCTTGGCTTTTGCACCATGCTCGCCGAGGACGCCGCCGATCGCTATCTCATCATCGGCCTCGAAAATCGCTCTACCAATCGCACCCTGATTATTCTCGCGCGGAGCTTTCTGAATCCCGGCCGTACTTTCGCCAACATGATGGCTTTTCGTCCTCCTTGGACCCGCGACACGCGCATCGGCCTGTTCGGCGAAAATTATGAAATTCGCAAGGAGCTGGTCGCCGATTTCAAAAGCGGCGACGGCGACAAACCTTTCCAATTCGTCAAGAATGCCTGGATGCCCGCCGGCGTGGAGTTCACCAATACCCATCCGAAAGAAGCGGATATCGAACTGACCGCCTTTCCTTACTATGAAACCTTCCTCGGCGGCGGCTCTTGCGTCGGTGGCGGAGGCAGTGGCGCCGCTCGTATCAATCCAAAGTGGCAGACCATCTTTGAGGTCAGTGGCTGTCTGATCATGCACCAGCCTTATTCCAATTACAGCGCGGATTCCCTCTTTTACGGTGGCGGCTTCCGTTGGACCCCCATGGCTGCTCGCCGATTCTCTCCCTTCGGCCAATTCATGTTCGGCGGAAGAAAAGTCACCCAGGAGATCGATAATCTCGCTCTCAAGAAACAGCTGCTCAAAGAGTGGAATGATGGCAACGGTACGCTCGGCCACTACCCCACGCGCAGCAACTACGAGTTCGAAACCGCTCAGAACGGCCCGAGTGTCGCTGCTGGCGGCGGGTTCGATTGGGTCGTCACCCGGCCCTTTGCCTGGCGCCTTCTCAACGTCGAATACACTCACACCTGGATACAGGATGTCGGCCCGATCCACCCGCAACAGGGTCTGAAGATTTCTACCCAGGCTGTCGTCCGCATCGGCACCTGGTAACGCACGGACCTCGCAAGCATCCTTTCCCCCATGTCCTCACCACTTGGCAGACTTCTTTTCTTATCAATGGGCTTCCCGCAAGGTCGGGGTCGGTACCGACCCGTGCCGCCCACGCACTCGCTCAGATTTAACCTTCGCGAGGTTCATTCTGTGGTAGTCTCTTCGCCACCCACGGAGCGCGCTCTTCGAGCGACGCAGACAATTAGCCACCAGGTTCAGTTGTGGAGGTTACGAGAATGAACCCGGTGCCTTCAGAATGAAGCGCTCACCATTTGCAGTACCGCCCGCTGTGAAACGCCAAGGACTATATCTTCACGGCTCACCCTCTACGCTAAACCGCTGACTGGCCCGCAACGCTTTTCACGACCGCCCTAGATTTCGAAGGAGGCATTATGGCAACGACCCGAGTCGCAATGGCCCCAATGAAGGTGGCACAGATTTCCAAAGCGGGAGGTGATTTCGAGATTGTCGAGCGCGAAGTTCCCAGGCCTGGCGCGGGCTACGTTCTCATCAAGGTCCACGCCTGCGGCGTTTGCCACAGCGATGTCCTCACCAAGGAGGGCGCCTGGCCCGGAATTCAGTATCCCCGCGTCCCCGGCCACGAAGTCGCCGGCGTCATCGAAGAACTGGGCTCCGGTGTTTCCGCGTGGAACAAGGGACAGCGCGTCGGTGTTGGCTGGCACGGCGGTCAGGACGGCACCTGCCCCTCATGCCGCCGCGGCGATTTTCGCAATTGCCGCAATCTGAAAATTGCTGGCATCAGCTATGACGGTGGATACCAGCAGTACATGGTGGCTCCCGTTGAAGCGCTTGTACCGATACCGGATAGTCTCACTGATGTGGAAGCCGCGCCTCTTCTCTGCGCCGGCATCACCACCTATAACGCGCTGCGCCACAGCGCCGCCATGCCCGGCGATCTCGTTGCCGTTCAAGGCATCGGCGGGCTCGGTCACCTCGGCGTGCAGTTCGCTCACAAGTTTGGTTATAACGTCGCCGCGATCGGCCGCGGCCCCGAAAACGCCGCGCTCGCCAAGAAGCTCGGTGCGAATGTCTATATCGATAGCAAAGCGACCAATGCTGCCGAGGCCCTGCAAAAAATGGGCGGCGCGCAGGTGATCCTTGCCACTGCCCCCAGTTCCAAAGCCATGTCCGAACTCGTTGATGGTCTCGGACCCAATGGCAAGCTCATGGTGATCGGTGCCACCTTCGATCCCATTGAGGTCACCCCCGTTCAGCTCATTTCGGGCAGCCGTTCGATTCAAGGCTGGGCCGCCGGAACTCCCGCCGATTCCGAAGACACACTGCATTTCGCCGAACTGACCGGCGTGCGCCCCATGATTGAAACCTATCCGCTCGACAAAGCTGCCGAAGCCTACGCCCGCATGATGAGCGGCAACGCCCAGTTCCGCGTCGTTCTTACCATGTGACAAAAATTCATCGCTCGATCCGCCCTGTAACTCGTTAGTGGAAGTGTGAATCTTTATCTACGAAAGGAACCCATCATGGCTCAACCAGAACAAGCTAGAGACTACGTCACCACTCATTTCGACAAAGTGCTGTACACCGCCAAAGCCCGCACCACCGGCGGCCGCGACAACGGTGCTTCCCGCACCGACGACGGCCGCCTCGACGTCCATCTTTCCCTGCCCGGCACCCCGGGCACCGGCACCAACCCCGAGCAGTTGTTCGCCGTAGGTTGGTCCGCTTGCTATCTGTCGGCGATCAAGCTCCTCGCCGACAAGAAAAAGATCGCGCTCCCCGAGGATGTTGCCGTCGACGCCGAAGTCGATCTCGGCCTTACTCATGGCGTTCACGGCCTCGCTGTTCGCCTCAATGTCAGCCTCCCAGGCGTGGACCGCCAAACCGCTCAGTCCCTGGCAGACGCCGCGCACCAGGTCTGTCCCTACTCTCGCGCCACTCACGGCAACATCAACGTCACAACCAACGTTGTCGTTTAGCCAAACTTGAAAATGGTAAATACGCAGAAGGCCGCCATCGTCACCGGTGAAATCTTGCACGTCGATGGAGGCGCGCACGCCGGCAAATGGTAACCCCCCAAGGCTCTCGGCCTGCCAGCGCCGAACAGCGACTGAAAGAACTTGGCATCACACTCCCGGAGCCGCCCAGGCCCTTCGGCATCTATGCGGAAGCGGTGCAGACCGGGAACCTTCTTTTTCTGAGCGGGATGCTCCCCACGCAAGGCCATGAGGCAAAGTTCGTTGGGCGCGTCGGCGCCGAAATCGATCTGGACGGGGCGCGCAAAGCCGCTGAACTCGCCGCGCTTAACGCCCTTGCCGTCGCCAGACAACATTTGGGTTCGCTCCGAGACTCCCTGCCGACCTCAGAGAGTCGTAAGGCCATGGACCAGTTCGGCAGCTTGCTCACCGAGCATCCAAACGCTGCTCCGGATCAGGCCAAACTCAAGGCCACGTATACCTCGAAAAACTAAGACTGGCCGACCGAATACGCTGCTCAATACTGGAATTTGGTAGCGGAACACACAAGCACGAAACTAATTCCGCAAAACCGATCGCTGCGCCTCAATGAGCTCGGATCTTCCGGGCTTATCGGCGCGACTGCATACCGTCAGCAATTCGAGAAAGTATTTTTGACTCGCGTTGCGATTTCCGTTGAGCTGCGCCGCGTGTGCCGCTCCATAGAGTGCTCGAAAACGACCCGGTTCCTTCCTCAGCGTGGCTTCGAACTGCTCCAATGCCTCAGCGGGACGGTTCATCTGCAACAACATTTCGCCCAACAATTCACGCGCCGGCGCCAGCGGTCCAGGCGTCACCGCACTTTTCTCCGTCGCATCTTCCAATCCCGCTGCCAATTTCATCTGCCGCAGCGCCTCCCCTTTCCGACCGTCGGCCAGCGCAGCCCACGCCCCGACTGCCACTTCTTGGATTTCCACCTGCCGCGCCCAGTAGTCTTCGTTGGTCTTCAGTAGCCTTTCTCGAATCTCCCGCAACGCTGTTTCTGAATCGTTCGCCAGTGCCGATTGACCCAGCCGGGCCGCGCCGAATCCGCGTGCGAACCACGTCATCGCATCCGTATAAGGAAATGGTGTTTCCCGAGCCGCGAGTTGCACCGCCTGTTTCCAGTCTTGGCGCTCGAGCGCGTAACGAGCAGGGATCGCCGCCAGCGCAAAATATCCAACCGGCGGGCCACCAGCGCCGCCGATCACCGCCTTTGGATCGAAGCGCGCCGCAATCTCTGGCAAAGACTTCACGATCTGCCCCGCGGCTTCGTCCTGCCCTGTTTGCAAGTACGCGTAAATCTCGTAGTCGCTGGCGTGCAACTCCTCTGCGGTCTGTCCCTCGCGCCGCGCCGCTGCGGCCGCGGCTATATTGCTGTCAATGGACTCTTGCCAGAAGCCCGTGCGCGTGAACGTATGCGATGGCATGTGCAGTGCATGTGGTGCATCCGGCGCAATTTCAGAGTAACGCCGCGCGGCCACCAGCCCCTTCTCCGCCAGCGCCGGCACGTCGTAAGTATGGATGATGTAATGCGCCAGCCCCGGATGCGTCGGCTCTTCCTCGAACAGCTTTTCTAAGATCGCTCCTGCCTTGAGTCGCCCGGCGTACGACTTGTCCGCGGGATCTTCCGAAGCCGCGACCGCCAACGCGTAGAAGATTTGAGCCTCATGGTCGTCTGGATATTTCGCCGCAACTTCCTCCATGGCGTCGCGATAGGCAATTAGACGCGCTCGCTGCTGGGTGCTCTCGAAGTTGTTATACAACCTAGCAACAGCCGCGATATACGCCCGTTCCCGCTCCGTCTTCGCGCTTACTGTCCTGCCGCGCTCCGCATCGTCGCGCCCGGCCTGCAACTGGGTTTTATCTTTTGCTCCCGGTGCGAAGGGATTGCTCCAATCGCTCAGCGCGATTCCCCAGTACGCGATCCCGCATGCGGCGTCCTGTCTCAGCACCGCGTGGAAGCCGTCTATCGCGCGGCTGAACTGGAAAGAATGCAACAGCGCGACGGCACGGTTAAATTCTTCTTGCGCCGATTCCTTGCAAGAAGTGGCAAAGTGCACGGTCCCCAACTTTTCCCCATTCACCCCGTGCTGATGTTCCTGCGCCGCTCTGCTCGACGCCAAGGTCAGTAGAATAACTGCCACGGATTTCACTCTGACCATTTCGCCCCCTCCAGACCTCGATTAGTATAGGGGCGTCCTGGGATGTGTGGAAATCTCGGCGGGACCGCCGGGCTGTCGCCTCGTCTAACCCCAATCATTACCACACATACGAGAACTTTTCCCGGCACTCCTCGCTTCGCTCCACTTTCGCCTCGTTTTCCGGTAAAGTGATCCTTCCGTTTCCTGTCACCCGATTGGAGCAACCATGAACCCCCTCTGGATCGCCGCCGCTTTCTTTGGCGTGATCCTCATCGGTCTCATCGTCTGGGTCCTCGTCCAAAATACCCAGGATCAGAAAAAGAACGACGCCCTGGAATCCCAGATGAACGAACTTCGCCGCGACCTCCTCACCCTTTCCAATTCCAACGCACAGTCCGCCGCCACCATGCAGACCATTGCCTCCACCGTCGCCGCCCGCCTCGAATCCGTCACCGCCGCCGTCCAGCAAGGCGCCGCGAACTCTGCCGAAATCACTTCGCAGATTACTTCCCAGGCGCAAACTGCCATGTCCAACGAACTCAAAAATACCCGCGAGCAGATCACCGAGATTCAAAAACAACTCGGCGCTGTCCAGGAATCCGGTCACATGATGCAGGAAGCGGCCGCGCGACTGGAAAACGTGCTCGGCGGAACGAAATCGCGCGGCACTTTCGGCGAAACCACGTTGGAGCGCCTGCTCGAAGATTGCTTGCCCCCCTCGCAGTACACCAGGCAATACCGTTTCCGCAGCGGCGAAGCCGCCGACGCTGTCATTCACCTCCGTGACAAAAAGCTCATGGCCATTGATTCCAAATTCCCCTTGAACGCCTTCCAGCGCCTCGAAACCGAAGGGGACGAGGCCCGTAAGGATTTTATTTCCGCCGTGAAGCTCCACGCCGACTCCATTGCTAAAAAATATATTGTCCCCGACGAAAATACCCTGGAACTGGCGCTCATGTTTGTCCCCAGTGAGTCTGTGTACTACGAATTGCTCCGCTGCGCCGATGGCAAAGGCATGGCCCTCGACGCCTACTGCCGCTCCAAACAGATTATGGCCGTCTCCCCCAACACGCTCTACGCTCACCTCAGTGTCATCGCCATGGGCCTCCGCGGCATGCAGATCGAAGAGAACGCCAAGCATCTGAGCGCCAATCTCGCCGGTTTGCGCAAGCAGGTCGACCAATTCCGGGAGAGCTTCGACAAGATCGGCACGCACCTGAAAAACGCCGGACTCGCCTATGCCGACGCCGATAAGCGCCTCGACAAAGCTTCCGGCTCCCTCGATAATCTTCTCGACAATCGCGACGCCATCGGCGTCCCCGACGAGCGCCAGGGCACACTTGCCCTTCCCCCGGCCAACAACGCCGCCAGCAAAAAATCCGCCTGATTCTCTCGTCCTGCCGTTGTAAGCGCCGCCTTCTGTTTGCCCTGAGTTTCGAAGGGAGGCGGTCTGCTCTACGATTGGTCTACAACTTCGGTCGCGACCCTTTTCGCAACGCGTTTACACGGCATTCCGAACGGAGTCTGAGGAGTGAGGAACTCTGCGCCATCGCACGTTCTTTGTGTGATGAATCTCTCTTCGTTCTTCCGGTGAAACGTGGGTCGGCGATTTGACGGCTCCCCCGTCTCCGCCCTATATCCGCGGCGCCGTCAACGGCGCCACCAGCCGGATCGATATCGTGAAATTTCCGCGCGTCCGCCCCACCAACTCAAACGTCGCCACATTCTCCGTCCCGCCGCTCGACGTCGCCCGCACAATTCCTCCGCCCACCAGGTCCGCCACGTCCGCCGCCAGGTTCCGCGCTTCCACATTGATCTTCGCTGTGCTTCCCTTTACTCGTACCACCAGCGTGCGATGCTCTCCCGGTGACAGCGTCGCGTTGCTCGCCGCCAGTTCCAGGCTCACGAACACAATCGTGAACGCCTCGCTGGTCTTCTGCCCGCATTCCACCTGCACGCGCGCCGGCCCCGGCTCCAATTCCGCCGGCGGCAGCACCACCAGGTTCCCCGGCGACGACGCTAGCACCAGTCCTGCCATTCCCCCGACCGTCACGTGGTTTGCGTCCGCGTCTCCGCAGAATCCATAGCCGGTCAACTCGAACCGGTCGCTGATCGTCGCCACCCGCGGCGCCGCCGTCACTTCCAGCGAAGCCGACGGAATCTCCGCCGGCGTCACGATCGTGCTGCTCACTTTCCCGTGCCGTCCTTCAATCCATGCGTAAATTGTCCCCGGGTTGAGTGGCGCCACGAACCGTGCTCTGCCCGTGGTATCGGTCTTCACCTTTTCGCCGTACGAAAACTCCACCGTCACTCCGGGTGTCAGCCGTCCGTTTACGTCCAATACCGCCAACGTCGCCCGCTCCGCAATCACCAGTTTTCGCGGCACCAGCAGGATCCGGGCGCCACTCGCCGCCGGCGCTTCCTGCGCACCGTAAAACGGCCTGGCAAACACCCCTGATCCCAATAACAGGCAGATCCCGGCAAGCACACTTCTTCCGCAGCGTCTGTGAGGGCTCACACCAGGATTGTAGTGGACTTTCGCCCCCCGCTGAAGCCTTCCCCTCCGCCCTTCCCTCCTTCCTTAACCACGCATTCACATCACAGACCCCGCGCTCCCCGGACACTGGGGGTTTTCTTCCGTTTCGGGTATCCTTTCCAACTGTCCTTGCGGACAGCTTCTCGGGGGGCGGTTAATCACTTGGGCGCAAAGCCTTTCACATCGAGCGGGCCTCTGCTAGCGTGGATTAGAAGTGGTCGGTTTATGTGTCCACGCTTGGGGTGTGGCCTGTGCTCACGAAAAGCTTGGAAGGAGACGTCGTGCAGATCGTCAGCGGTGGTGTGACCGACGTAGGGCGGGTTCGGACCAATAACGAGGACTCCTTCCGCATCCTGGAGCCCCTGAACCTCTTCATCCTTTCCGACGGTATGGGCGGCGAAGCCCACGGCGAAGTCGCCAGCGCCATGGCCGTGGAAACCATCGCCAAGTACTGCAGCGATCCAGACGAAGGTACTGACGAAACCGGCGTAACCCTCCACGGTGCTGATTCCGATCATTGGACTCCGGAAACGAAACGCCTCCGCAATGCCGTGTACCAGGCCAATTTCAATATCTATCAATCTGCACAAAAGCATCCTGAACAGCGTGGCATGGGCGCCACTCTTACCGCTGGCTGGATCAACGGCACCAAACTCAGCATTGCCCACGTCGGCGATAGCCGTGCCTACCTCCTCCGCACCGGTGCCCTTCAGCAGCTCACCAATGATCATTCTCTTGTCGCCGAACAGGTGCGCCGCGGCATCCTCACTCCCCAGCAGGCCGAAGAAAGCGAAATGCAAAGCGTGCTCCTCCGTGCGCTCGGCGCCCACCCGGAAGTCGATGTCGATACCGAGGAAGTCGACCTCATGCCTCGCGATGTCCTCCTCTTCTGCTCCGACGGTTTGACCCGCATGGTCACCGAACCGGAAATCGCCGGCAGTCTCCAGGCCGAAACTGTCCCCATGGCTGCGGCTCAGAAATTGGTCGACCTGGCCAACGACCGCGGTGGCCTCGACAACGTCACCGTCATCGTCGCCAGGCTCGAAGATGATTCCAAGGGCTGGTTTTCCTGGTTGCGTCGCGACTCGGGCAAAAAAGCGTAGGACTTCCCGGGAGGAATTCTTCATGGCCAAGCTCAGTCTGATGTTCGAAAACAAGTTGATGAAGGAAGTGCCCATCGGCGCTCGTCCCGTGACCATTGGCCGCTCTCCCGACAACGACCTCGCCGTCGACAACCTCGCTGTCTCCAATCACCACGCTCGCGTCTATTACGAAGGTTCTCGCCTCGTCGTCGAAGACCTCGACAGCCTGAACGGCACCTTCGTCAACGACCTTCGCGTTGAACGCGCCACCCTCCACGACGGCGATTCCATCTGGGTCGGCAAGCATCACATCAAGGTCGACGCCACCGCCGACACCGCCCTGCCCTTCGACTCCGGCCGCAAAGCCGCCGCTCCCAAGATCAACGAAACCATGGTCCTTGATACCAAGGTCCGCCGCGACATGCTCCAGCAAGCCGCTGCCATGGGCGAACGTTCGCAATTTTCCCCCGGCCGCCTCAAGATGCCCACTCTCATTGTCCTCAGCGGCCGCGTCGATCAGAAGGAATACGTCCTCACCAACAAACTCACCGTCATCGGCAAATCTCCCATGGCCACCGTCCGCCTCCGCGGCTGGTTCAAGCCCAAAGTCGCCGCGCAGATCAATCAGCGCGACGACGGCTACTACCTCGGTACTGGCTCGAAGATCCCGTCCGTCAACGGCGCCCCTATTCAAGGGCCCGTTCGCCTGAGCGATGGCGACCTCATCGAAGTCAGCGGCATTCGCATGAACTTTATCTTCCGCGAATAGCTCACACTTCATGGCCACCGCTTCACATGATGGCGCTTCAGGCGGCGGCTCTTTGCGCGTGCGCAGCCTCCTTGCAGAGTGGTGGCAACACCGCACATCCTTTCTCATCAGCCTCGGCATCACCCTCGCCGCTCTTAGCATCTATCTCGTCACTTTCCTTGCTGACCGCAGCACTCCCCTCTTCGACTTTCTCAAGCGCTTCGAATACAACACCCTCGACACGCGTTTCCGCTACCGTCCCGCACGCTACACTCCCCCTGACCCTCGCCTCGTCGTCGTTTCCGTCGACCAGAAATCCCAGGAAATTCTCGGCAAGTGGCCCTTCCCTCGCAAATATTTCGGTCAGATGCTCGACGCGCTTCGCCAGGATGGCGCTCGAGTCGCCGCCTTCGACATCACTTTCGACAAACCTGATCAGACTTCCGCTCCGATTCGCGCCCTGTGGGCCAGACTCCAACAGCAGAAACAGGCCGGGCAGACTCCCGATCCCAAACTCGAAGCGCACGTCGCGGAACTCGCTCGTGAATTCGATTCCGACGCCCAATTCGCCGCCGCTCTTCGCCGCTTCGGTCCCGTTGTCCTCGGCAATTTCTATCTCGAGCCGCAGGAAGTCCGCGGCATCGACCCCGCCTCCCTCGACAAGTACGCCGAAATGGTTCAGTGGTACGCCCTCAACCGCGCCTCCCTCAATCCCGCCAGCGGCAAAACCGATTTCGCTTCTCTTCTCAACAGCTATCAATTCGAAGGCACTCTCTTCACCGCTACCATCGCCAACATTCCCGAACTCGCTCCCCCCGAAAACGACGAGAAGACCTCCATCGGCTTCTTCAACATTTCCTCCGACGCCGACGGCGTCCTCCGCCGTTCGCTCCTCGTTCTCCCCTTCGGTCGCTCCAATAATCCCGACGACATCGACCTTTACGGCTCGCTCGAAGTACAAACTCTTCGCGCCTACTTCGGCCTCAAGACCGATCAGGTCACCGTAAACTACGGTCCCGCTGGAATTGCCAGCCTGCAATTTGCAGGCAAGCTCACCATCCATCCCGACTATCTCGGCCGCCTGTTCATCAACTATCGTGGCCCTCGCGGCACTTACCGTTACTACTCCCTCGCCGACGTCGTTCAACACAAATTCGCGCCCGGCACCTTCAAGGAGAAAATCGTTCTCGTCGGCGCTTCCGCCACCGGTATCGGCGATCTCCGCACTCCTCCCTATGGCGGCATCGATTATCCCGGCCTCGAAGTCCACGCCAATGTCATCGACAATATGCTGAACAACGGCTTCCTGATGCGTGGGCCGTATCAGGTCCTGCTCGACCTGGGCCTGATTTTCATTTTTGGATTGCCTCTCGGCTTTGCTCTCGCGCTGGTCTCCCCGCGCTGGATGTGGTTCGGCCTCGCCTTGCTCGTTCCCTTCGCCGCATTTGCCTACATCGCCTTCGTGAAAGGCTATTGGCTCAATTTCGCGCTGCCCGCCGGCACGCTCACCGCCAACGTCATGTTGGTCTCCCTCTACCGCGCCCTCGTCGAAGAAAAAGAAAAACGCAAAGTGCGCAGCGCCTTCGGCCAGTATCTCAGCCCGGAAGTCATTCGCCGCCTGCTCCTCAATCCCAAATTAGTCGAGCCGCGCAAACAGGACATCACCGTCATGTTCAGCGATATCCGCGGCTTCACCACCATCTCCGAAAAGCTCGATGCTCAGGAGCTGGCCCTTTTCCTCAACGGCTATCTCTCCGACATGACCCGCATCGTCTTCGACACCGCCGGCACGCTCGACAAATACATCGGTGACGCCGTCATGGCTTTCTGGGGCGCTCCCTACGAAGACGGCCAACACGCCATCCAGGCTTGCACCGCAGCCGTCACAATGATCAAGCGCGTGCGCGAACTCCAGCTTCAGTGGGCCGCCCAAAAAAAACCCGCCCTCGATATCGGTATCGGTCTCAACTCCGGTGTAGCCAGCGTCGGCAACATGGGCTCCGCGCTTCGCTACGGCTACACCGCGCTCGGTGATGCCGTGAATCTCTCCTCGCGTCTCGAAGGCCTCAACAAGGAGTACGGCACCCACATCATCGTCAACGAATCCACATTCGCCTCCGCACAGAATGCCGGTTTCCTCTTTCGCGAGCTCGACTTGATTCGCGTCAAAGGCAAGCTGCAGCCGGTCACTATCTACGAACTTCACGGCCATCGCCTCGATCTTCAGCAAGCCGGCATTCTCGCCGACTCCGAAGCACGAATCACTAGATTCGAAGACGCACGCCAACTCTACCGCCAGCGCCGCTGGTCCGATGCTCAACACATTTTTCAGGAAGTCCTCGACCGCTGGCCCGATGACGGCCCGTCCGTTGTCTATCTGAAGCGCTGCCAGGATTATCTCGCCGAAGAACCGCTCCCCGAATGGGACGGCGTCTTCACCATGACCCACAAATAAGTCACCACCGCGCTGACGTCAGTGCTTCTGCACGATCCCTGTCACTCCCGCCACAAATAACGTCGCCAGGATCCATCCCAGCAGCACCTGCAACCTCTGAAATCCAAACAGCAATCTCGGCGAACTCACCCCTGGCGCCGGGTTCGGATCGGGTTGCCAGTATTCCACCTGTCCCAGTTTTACCAGCGGCAGGGAATTCTCCAGTGAATACGCCATCGGACTCAGCGGTTCATAATGCGCCGGCGCGTGCCCGCTCGCCTTGAACGTCTCATAAGCCTTTTGCTCTTTTGGAACCATCACTCCGGCCGAGTTCGCCTGCGCAAAAATTCCCCATCCAATCAGCACCAGGATCAGAAGCCCTGCCAGCGCTCGCAGCGGATAATAGCCGTAACCGACCACCAGCTGCAGTGGCCACCGGAGTAGCGACGCCGGAAACGTGCGCTCCTTCCACAATCGATCTTCCATCGTAAACAGCACGCGCAATGCGCCCCGGTCATGCCCGGCGTTGCGCATCACTTTCGCCAGTTGCCGGTATGGCCCCGGCGTGAACGGTTCCTGCAACGCCAGCCATTCCAACCGGCTCTTCGTGTCCGTCAGGCCCGCCACCACGTGGTCGTATCCGAAACTGCTCAACGCCAGCCTCCCTGCCGGTGGCCAGCTCGCCTTGTCGTCCTGAATCGCTCCTGCCGACGCGTGGCTCATATTCAACGAAGCACGTTGCGGGTTTTTCACTCCCGCCCACACAAGCGTTCCCTTCGTCATCGAGTTCGCCAGCTGCACTTCACCTTCTGCCGTGAACCCGCTTCGCAACAGAATGTCGCCTTGCACGCTCACGCGATCGGCATTCAGGGCTTTTCCTTCCGGGTTCTTGAACGCGCCACCGTCGCACTCCAGGTTATCCCCAACCTGTGCGCTGAGCAGATTCACTTCCCCTTCCGCCGAAAATCCGTTCCGCATGAACACGAACCCGCGCACATTAATACTGTCGGCGTTCAACGCCGTTCCGCCTGGGTTCTTGAACGTTCCCGCATCGCACGCCAGATTGTTTCCAATTTGCGCGCCAACCAGATGCACTTCGCCCTCGGCGCTAAACCCGCTGTGCAACAGTAGATTCCCTTTCACATTGATACGGTCGGCATTCAGTGCCACTCCCGATGTCCGTTTGAATTTCCCTCCGTTGCATTCCAGGTTGCCACCCACCTGCGCGCCCAACAGACGTACTTCTCCTTCCGCTGAAAATCCATCGCGCAGAAACACGCTGCCCTGTACGCTCGCGCGGTCCGCGCTCAGCGCGCTTCCCGTCGCATTCAAGAATGTCCCGTCGTTGCACTCCAGATTTCCGCCGATCTCCGCCCCAAACAGCCGCACTTCACCTTCCGCCACAAACGCGTTCCTCAAAAACACACTGCCTCGCACACGGATCCGGTCCGCGCGCAAGGCCTTCCCCGGAAAATTCCGGAAGTGCCCGGTCCCGCAGTCCAAATTGTTCCCGATTCGCGCGCCCACCAACTGCACTTCGCCCTCACTGCAGAAACCGTTCCCCAGCGCCACTGTCCCCTTCACTTTCGCGCATTCCGCGTTGATCGATCGCACCCAGCTCCCATTGAGGCTGATCGTCGGGATCCGCAGGAACCGCAACCGAATCTCTTCCTTCAAGCTGCAACATTGCACCGACAGCGGAAACTTCACTCGTACGAACGAAAGTTCCAGCGGCCCTTCGATACGCGCCCCGTGAATCTGCAGCCCTCGCGGATCCACATACTCCCTCACCTCTCGGTCGATGCACAGCCAGCGGATCAGCCCGGCGCGGATGCTTCGCTCAACGCCCCACGCATTTGCTTTCGCGGGATCATTCATGGGATCGAAATCTTTTTGACTCGGGCCGCACCACGCCACTTCTCCTATGGGCGCGGCTCGCAGAACTTTCACTTCCGCATCCCGTAATCCCGGGAACCGTGCTTCGGCCATGCGTATCAATTCTTCGGCTTGGTTTGCAGGGGGCGAGATCGGCATGGGGCTATTCGGTCTTACTGCCTTATATCACGGAAGTCCTGCGCTACCTTCTACTTTGATACTTTCCACGCGTTTCATTAGCCAGATTAATGCCGTCCATCAAAAACCCTGCTCATGTACCTAATGAAGGCCCTTTCGTAGTCTAATAAGTGAAATCCGAATCGGAAGCTCTTGCGCACCGCGGGACCGTACGCGTAGCCTGCGCTCTCCGGACAATAAGGTAAACGACAGCCTTCTATGTGGATTGTTCGACTTGCTCTTTCCAGGCCTTACACGTTTATCGTGATGGCCATGGTCATCGTGTTGCTCACGCTGGCCGTCGTTCCCCGCACGCCCACGGACATCTTCCCGGAAATCAATATCCCGGTCATCGCGCTCGTCTGGACCTACAACGGTTTGCAGCCGCAAGAGATGGAGCGACGCATCACCACGAACGTCGAGCGCGGCGTCACCGTTCTCGTTAACGACGTCGAGCACATCGAGTCGCAGTCCCTGACCGGCATCGCCATCATCAAGATTTTCTTCCATCCCAACGCCAATATTCAGACCGCCCTCGCGCAAACCGCTGCCATATCTCAGACATTCTTGCGCAGCCTGCCTCCCGGCACCACCCCGCCCCTGGTCATCATTTATTCGGCGTCCACCGTCCCCGTCCTGCAGATCGGTCTCACCAGCGATCGCCTCAGCGAGCAGCAACTGTTCGACTACGGCAACAATTTCATCCGCACGCAACTCGCCACCGTTCAGGGCGCCTCCATGCCCTTCCCGTATGGCGGCAAGCAGCGCCTCGTCTCCGTGGACATCGATTTCCCCGCTCTGGAAGCACGCGGACTCTCTCCCGTCGATATTGTCAGCGCCGTCAACGCGCAGAATCTCATCCTGCCTACCGGCACGGCGAAACTCGGCACGCTGGAGTACAACGTTGAACTCAACGGTAGCCCCCGCGTTCTCACCGAACTCAATAATCTGCCCGTCAAAACCGTCAACGGTTCCACCGTCTATCTCCGTGACGTCGCTCACGTTCGTGACGGTTTCGCTCCGCAGACCAACGTCGTGCTCGCCAATGGTCAGCGCGGCGTGCTTATGAGTGTCTACAAGACCGGTAACGCCTCCACTCTCTCCATCGTCGATCGCGTCAAGCAGACTCTTAAGGACTATCAGTCCTCGCTTCCCGAAGGTCTGAAACTCACCACTTTCTTCGATCAATCCCTGTTCGTCCGCGCCGCTATTCAAGGCGTCTTGCGCGAGGCGCTGATCGCCGCCTGTCTTACCGCTGTCATGATTCTTCTCTTCCTCGGCAATTGGAAGAGCACCCTCATTATCGCCATCTCCATTCCGCTTTCCATCCTCGTCAGCATTCTCTGTCTCAGCGCGCTCGGCGAAACCATCAACATCATGACCCTTGGCGGACTCGCTCTCGCCGTAGGCATTCTCGTCGACGATGCCACCGTCGAAATCGAAAACATCAACCGCAACCTCGCCCTCGGCAAAGAAACTGTTCAGGCCATCCTCGACGGCGCCCAGCAGATCGCTCTCCCCGCGTTCGTTTCCACTCTGTGCATCTGTATCGTCTTCATCCCCATGTTCTTCCTTTCCGGCGTCGCCAAATACCTCTTCGTTCCCCTCGCCGAAGCCGTCATCTTCGCCATGCTCGCTTCCTACATGTGGTCCCGTACCATCGTGCCCACCATGGCCATGTATCTTTTGAGCTCCGAAGACGAGTATCACGCCGACGAACATGTCGGCGAAAAAATGGGTCTCTTCCGCCGCTATCAGCAGGCATTCGAACGCGGCTTTGAGCGCATTCGCGACGCCTACCACCGCTTCCTCACCGTCGCGCTGCAGCACGCCAAACTCTTTTCCGCCTGCTTCCTGGCCTTCTGCGTTCTTTCGTCCGGCTTGAACTTCTTCCTCGGCCGCGATTTTTTCCCCAGCGTCGACGCCGGCCAGATTCGCCTTCACATGCGTGCTCGCACCGGTCTGCGCATCGAAGAATCCGCTCGTCTCGCTGATCAGATCAACAGCGTCATTCGCGAGACCATCCCCGAACACGACTTGCAGACCGTTCTCGACAACATCGGTCTCCCCTACTCCGGCATCAATCTCACCTACTCGAACTCCGGCACCATTGGCACCGCCGACGGCGAAATCCTCGTTCAGCTCAAGCCCGATCCCAGCCGCCCTACCTCCTATTACATCAACGAGCTTCGCCGCAAACTCCCCGCCGAATTTCCCGGCGTGCAATTCTTCTTTCAGCCCGCCGATATCGTCACCCAGATTCTCAACTTCGGTACTCCCGCGCCGATCGACGTCCAGATCACTGGCATGAACCAGCCCGCCAACTACGCGCTTGGCTTGAAACTCGCCAATCAGATCCGCCATATTCCCGGCGCCGTCGATGTCCACGTGCAGCAGGCCTTCGATGCTCCCACTCTCTTCATGAACATCGACCGCACTCGCGCCCAATACGTCGGCATGCAGGCCCGCGACATCGCCCAGAACGTCCTCGTCGCTCTCTCCTCCAGTTTCCAGACTTCTCCTAATTTCTGGCTCGACCCGCGCAACGGCGTCAGCTACCAGGTCGCCGTGCAAGCTCCGCAATATCGGGTCGACAGCTTGCAGGCTCTGCAGAACACTCCCATCAATTCCCCTTCCTCAGCCGCCGCTCCGCAGATCCTCGGCAATCTGGTCTCCACCTCCACCGTCGCGCGGCCCGCGTCCGTTTCCCACTACGACGCGCAGCCCATGATCAATGTCTATGCCTCCGTCGCCGGCAACGATCTTGGCTCCGTCTCCAGCCAGGTCATCCAACTCGTCAACGACATGCAGAAGGACCTACCCCGCGGCACACACACTTTCATCCGCGGCCAGGTTCAGACCATGAACAGTTCCTTCCTCGGACTCGCTGTCGGCTTGGTCGGCGCCATCGTTCTTGCCTACTTGCTGATCGTCGTGAATTTCCAGTCCTGGCTCGATCCCTTCATCATCATTACCGCTCTCCCCGGCGCTCTCGCCGGCATCTGCTGGATGCTCCTGTTCACCCACACAAGTTTGAGCGTTCCCTCCCTCACCGGCGCTATCATGTGCATGGGTGTGGCCACCGCCAACAGCATCCTTATGGTTTCTTTCGCGCGCGAACAGTTGAACGAAGGCAAGAGCGCCTTTGACGCCGCTCTCGAGGCCGGCTTCGTCCGTATGCGCCCCGTGATCATGACTGCTCTCGCCATGATTATCGGCATGGTTCCCATGGCCATCGGCCTCGGCGAAGGTGGCGAGCAGAACGCGCCTCTCGGCCGCGCCGTCATTGGCGGCCTGCTGTTTGCCACCGTCGCCACTTTGTTCTTTGTGCCCTGCGTCTTTTCCATCATTCACGGACGCCTGGAGCGGAAGCGCCACCGCGCCTTGAATGCGTGATGTGCATTTCGGTTTTTGGAGCACATGTCTATGACTGATGTTGCTAACAGCGAGATACACGGCGAGCGCCCGCCGAGACCGGCCAGCCGATCTCTGTTTGTCGTCTTCTTCCTGATCGTCGCTGTCCTTGTGGTTGCTGGCGCCATCCTCCTGCTTATGCGCCGCGGCGAATACCAGACTCTCGCCAAGAACACCGAGACCCTCGCCGTTCCCACCGTCGCCGTCATTCATCCCATCCCTGAACCCGGCGACGAAAAGCTCGTTCTCCCGGGCACCATGCAGGCTTACGTCGAATCCCCCATCTATGCCCGCACCAATGGCTACCTGAAAAAGTGGTATTACGATATCGGCAGCCGCGTGAATAAAGGCGATCTCCTGGCAGACATCGACACCCCCGAAGTCGATCAGCAACTCTCCCAGGCCCGCGCCGATCTAAACACCTTCAAGGCCAACGAAAACCTTTCGCAAATTACCGCCACTCGTTACACCGATCTCCTGAAAACCGACGGCGTCTCCAAGCAGGAAGTCGACAACGCCACCGGTGACCTGGAAGCCAAACGCGCCATTGTTCAGTCCGGCGAAGCCAACGTTCGCCGCCTTGAAGAACTCGAGTCCTTCAAGCACATCTACGCCCCGTTCAGCGGTGTGATTACCCGCCGCAACGTCGACATTGGCACCCTGATCAACGCCGGTAACGGCGGCCTCGCTCAACAGCTCTTTTTCCTCGCGCAAACCGATCCTATCCGCGTCTTCCTCAACGTTCCCGAAGCCTATGCCTCCTCCATTCACGCGGGGCTCGGCGCGTACTTGGAACTCACGCAATATCCCGGCCAGAAATTCCAGGGCAAAGTCGTTCGCACCGCGGAATCCATCGATATCGCCACCCGCTCGCTGCTCACCGAAGTCGATGTACCGAATAAGACCGGCCTGCTTCTCCCCGGCGGTTTCGCTCAGGTTCATTTGGAAGTAAAAGCGGTCGGTCAGCCCCTGCAAGTGCCCGTCAATGCTCTTCTCTTCCGCGCGGAAGGTCTTCGCGCCGTCGTCATCGCCGACGGCCACACCAAGTTGCAACGAATCACCGTCGGCCGCGACTACGGCAACACCCTCGAAGTCGTCGATGGCCTGAAAGCCGACGACTGGATCGTTCTCAATCCTCCCGATTCGCTGGAGGACAATCAGAAGGTCAACGTCAAGCAAGTCGCCAATCCCGCCTCGCAACCCGCCACCGGCACTGCGCCACAGCCCCCGCCCAGTACCTCCGCTCCGCCTTCGCCTCCCACTCCGCAGGAGAAGAAACCCTGATGTTTCTTTCTCGCGGATCCGTGACGCGTACAGCGCTGCTGGTGTCGGCTGCCATCGTCCTCTTCGTGCTCGCTGGATGCACCGTCGGGCCCAACTACAAGCGCCCCACGGCCCCCGTACCCGCGAAGTGGGATGTCACTCCACCTTGGCGCGAGGCTGATCCCAAAGACGCCGTACCGAAAACTACTTGGTGGACCCTTTTTCAGAATGACGAACTGAACCACCTCGAGACCGAGCTGCTTGCCTCCAACCAGACTCTTGCCGCTTCCCTCGCCACTCTCAATCAGGCGCGCGCCGCGGCGCAAATTCAGAACGCCACGCTCTTCCCCACTGTCGGAGCCTCGCCAAGCTTCGGCGGCGAGCGTTATTCCGCCAATCGCCCCACCGGTTCCAATATTCCGCTCTCCAACGTCACCCAGGGCAATTTCGCGATCCCCTTCACTGTCAGCTACGAAGTCGACCTCGTCGGCAAACGCCGCCGCACTATTGAAGCCGCGCAAGCCGCCTACCAGGCCAATGCCGCCGACCTTGAGAACGTTCGCCTCATTCTCACCGCCGAACTGGCCGCCGATTACTTCACCCTTCGTCAGCTCGACACGGAAATCGCTATTCTCAATCGCACCGTCCAGGCGCTGCAGAAGGGCCTCGATCTCGTCAACTCGCGCCATACCGGCGGTCTCGCCTCCGGCCTCGATGTGGCTCAGGAAGAAACCCTGCTCAACACCACGCGCACACAGGCGACGCTCCTGCAACAGCAGCGCAAACAGTACGAAGACGCCATCGCCGTTCTCGTCGGCAAAGCCGCTCCCGATTTCCGCCTTCCCCCGCACGAACTCAGCGCCGAGCCTCCCAACGTTGACACCACCGTTCCCTCCGACGTCCTCGAGCGCCGTCCCGACATTGCCGAAGCCGAGCGCCGTATGGCCGTCGCCAACGCCCAGATCGGTATCGCCAAATCCGCTTACTATCCTTCCCTCGTTCTCTTCGGTCAGGGCGGTTGGAATTCCACCAACATCTCCACGCTCTTGAGCGCATCCAGCGGCTTCTGGGCCGTCGGCGCCAACGTCACCCAGAACATCTTCAGTGGCGGCGCGGTCCGCTCTTCGGTGCAGTACTCCGAAGCAGGCTACACGGGCTCCGTCGCGGAATACCGTGGCGTCGTGCTAAACGCCTTTCGTGAAGTGCAAGACAATCTCACTGGCTTGCAAGTCCTCGATTCCGCTCGCCAGTCTCAAGCCGACGCCGTCGCCTCCGCTCGCCGCCAGCTCGATCTCGCCAATTCCCGTTATGTCGGCGGACTCGTCAGTTACCTCGACGTGGTCAGCGCGCAGCAGAATCTCCTCACCAACGAGCAGGAAGCAGCCATCATTCAGGGCCAGCGCCTCGTTACCTCCGTCCTTCTCGTCAAAGCCCTCGGCGGTGGTTGGGATGCCGCCAGCCTCGATGCCGTCCGCGTCAAGCCCCAACTCAAAGACCTGCTCACCCCGTAACCTGTAGCTCAGGGCTTCAGCCCTGAGGCTTTTCCTCGGCGCTCGCCAACCACCCGGCCCCTGGCACGGTCCTCCTGCTGTTCGCCCTGAGCCTTCGAAGAGAAGCGGATCGCCCCTTCAAAAAAATCTTCACCAACTACGAAGATTTTCGTTGACACTACGAACGTCTTCGTAGTAGTCTCCTTTCCATGACGACTTATCCCAAACCCACCGCTTCCGAACTCGAAATCCTCCACGTCCTCTGGGAGCGCGGCCCCTCCACCGTCCGCGAGGTCCACGAAACTCTTAGCGCCCACAGACCGATCGGCTACACCAGCGTCCTAAAGCTAATGCAGATCATGACCGCCAAGGGCACCGTCCGGCGTGACGAACAGCAGCGCGCGCACGTCTATCAAGCTGTGCAGCCGGCCGAGAAGACCAAGCGCCAGCTCGCTCTCGACGTTCTTCAGCGCGTCTTTGACGGCTCCGCCAGCGAGCTCATGATGCACGCTCTCAACGGCCGCAAGACCTCCAAGGAAGAGGTCGTGGAACTCCGCCGCTTGCTCGACGAATACGAAAGGAATATCCGATGACGCTCCTCACCGATTGGATCTCGCCTGCCGTCCTTCGTACCCTCGCTCTGTCCCTGCTCCATTTCGTCTGGCAGGGCGCGGCCATCGCCGCGCTCGCCTACGTCACCCTCTCCATCTGCCGCAATGCGTCAACGCGCTACGCCATCGCCGTCGCGGCCATGATCGCCATGCTGATTTCGCCCGCCGCCACCTTTCTCGTCCTGCACACGCAAGGAACCGCTCTGACGTCCTCCACTGCCGCAGCGGATGTTCAGCCGTCAGCGGATCAACCGACAATCGCGCCAACGAAAACCGTTTCGCACTCTCCCCTCCAGCGCGAATCCTCTGCCCTTCCTTTCATCCTTCTCGTGGAAACCTGGTTCGCCGGCGTCCTCCTGCTGAGCCTGCGCTCCATTGGCGGCTTTGTTCAGATTGAGCGCCTCCGCCGCCGCAAACTCGCCTGCGTGCCCGACGACACCCTTGAACTCTGCCTCAATCTCCAGGACCGCATGGGCATCGCGCGCATCATCCGTTATTGCCAGAGCATTCACGTCGACGTGCCTCTGGTCGCGGGTTGGATCCGCCCCGTCGTTCTCCTTCCGATTTCCGCCATCACTGGCTTGACCCAGCCTCAACTCGAAGCGGTCATCGCCCACGAACTCGCCCACATCCGCCGTTACGATGCCTTCGTCAACGTCTTCCAGGTCGCTGTCGAAACTCTCCTGTTCTATCACCCTGCCGTCTGGTGGCTTGGCGAGCGCATCCGCACCGAACGCGAACACTGCTGCGACGATGCCGCTGTCGCTGTCTGTGGCAGCCCTGTCGTGTACGCCCGCGCTCTTGCTCATCTCGCGGAGACTCGCCAATCGCCCAAATTCGCCATGGCCCTCGACGGCAGCCCGCTGGTGGCTCGCGTCGCGCGCCTTCTCGGCTCTACCCAATCTTCAGATGCGTTCCGCGCCGCGAATCTATCGGTCGGCGTGTTCTGCTTGTCCGTGGCCCTGTTCGCAGGTAGCGCGTTTGTCGGCAGTGTCCGCATCCTGCGCGCGCAAACTCCGCCGGCGGCTCCCGTTGCGCCATCTGCTCCGATCGCCTCTGCACGGCCCGTACCCGCCACCGCCCCAGCCGCTCCCGGCGACGCCTTCATCGTCCGCCCCAACGATTCCGTCACCGAGCCAACCGCTCCGGTAGCGCCAGATGCTGCCCTTGCACCGTCCAACGCACCCGTCGCAACGCCCGTGGCTGAACCCGCCCCCATGCCCGCGCCGGCTCCGCAAGCCGATCAACCCAAGCAAAGCTATATCGACTCCCTGAAAGACGCCGGACTCACCAATCTCACCGTCGATGAACTGGTCGGACTCAAAATTCAGGGCGTCACCGCCGACTACGTTAAATCGATGAAAGAACTCGGCATCAAACCCGATCCCGACGAACTTATCGGCCTCAAAATCCAGGGCGTGACTCCCGACTATGTCAAGCAGATGCGCGCCGCCACCGGTCAGAATCTCGATGCCGACGCGCTCATCGGCATGAAGATTCAAGGTGTCACTCCCGATTACGTTAAACAGATGCACGACCTCGGGCTCAGCACCGATGCCGACGGCCTCGTTGGGATGAAGATTCAGGGCGTTACTCCCGAATACGTGAAGGAAATGCGCGGCCTCGGTCTAAAGGTCGACTCCGACGACGTCGTCGGGATGAAGATCCAGGGCGTTACTCCCGAGTACGTCAAGGAAATGCGCGCTGCCCTGGGAGAAAATCTCGATGCCGATACGCTCATCGGCATGAAAATCCAAGGCGTCACTCCCGCCTACATCAAGGAACTGCAATCCGCCGGCTTCAAGTTCGACGCCGACGAAGCCATTGGCGCCAAAATTCAGGGCATCACGCCGGAATTCATCGCCGCCGCCCGCAGCCATGGCTTTAAAGATCTGACCCTCGACAAATTGATCGCTCTCAAGCACAGCGGCGTTCTCGACGCCGAAAAGTAAACCCATCAGGAGGAGAATCATGAATCGCCGTGACGGAATCGTCGCTTACGCTCTGGTTGTCTGCGCACTGCTCTTCGGTCTGGTCTCTCGCGCCACAGAATCCTTCTCCGGCAGTTGGACGATTCAGCGCTCCGACGAGCCGGGCAAGGTGCAGTTCGCTCTCATCCATCACCAGCACGGCCATAATTCCACCCATGACTCCGACTGGCCCGTCAGCGCCTTCGTCGGCCTCGACCTCACCCAGCCTGGTAAGCACGACGTCAAGTTCTCTATCACCCGCGACGCGGGCCGCTTCGATTGCGAGGGTTATCTCAACGACGGCGAAGGTGCGGGCGTCTTCCATTTTTTAGCCGATTCCAAATACGCCGCGGAAATGAAGTCTCTCGGCTTCACCGGCATCGATGACGAAAAGCAGTTCTCTATGGCCGTGATGGACGTTAGTCTCAGCTTCGCGCGCGAAATGAAGGGTGAACACCTGCAGGGGCTCGACACCGACAAGCTCGTGGCCTTCCGCATCTTCAATGTCAATTCCCAATTCATCACGGAACTGCGCGACGCCGGTATCAACGTCACCGACTGCGACAAGCTTGTCGCCTTCCGCATCCACGGCGTTACTCCCGAAATGGTCCGCTATCTCCACAAGGCCGGCTATCAGCCCACCGAAGATCAGCTCATCGCTATGCGGATTCACGGCGCCACCTCGGAATGGTTGGCCCAGCTACAAAAGGTCGGTTACGACAAACTCGACATCGACAAGCTCATCGCTTTCCGCATTCACGGCGTTACCCCCGAATTCATTGAAAAGGTGCAGAGCCTCGGTTATAAGCATCCCGATCCCGATCAGCTGATCGCCATGCGTATCCACGGCGTCACCCCTGAATACATCTCCGCCATGAAATCCCGCGGCATCAAGGATCTTTCCATCGATCAGCTCGTCAGCCTCCGCATCCAGGGCATCGACTAACCACCAGCATGAACCTGTGTAGTGGTCGATCTTTGGATCGGGCCTGCGCGAGTCGGCGAGCAACCTCATGTAGCGGCGGGTCTTAAGACCCGTCCGCGCGATGGCTTCGAGCGCGCCCGCGACGACTGTAGCTCAGGCCTTCCAGGCCTGAGGCTTTTCTTTCTTTCGCATCGCATCGCCGCGCCTTTAGACCGGCGCCTTAGGTTTGCTTTTCGAATCGACTCGCTTTACCGCACGCTCAACTGCCCCGTCCCCACATGCGCGTGCAAACGATACTTGCCTTCGCCATTCTTCGAAACCGTCCGGAACAGTCCACCCTTCGAATCCCCAAAAATCTCCGCGTCCACTTCTCCCGCATTCACAGACATGTCCACCTGCCCGTACTCTTCAGGCTTGTCCACGCTGATCGTCAGCTGTCCCGCGTGCAGCTCCACATCCTTGTTCCCCACCACGTCCTGCACATTCACTTCGCCAGCAAAGATCCGTGCCGTCAGATCGGAATTCTTCGGCACGTGAATGATGATCTGCAGATCGTTCTTCGGCCCGCCGCTCAGGTGGAACTCGGCCACGTTGTTCGCCACAAGGAACCGCCCCTTCACATCCTGAATCTTGTCGACATTCTTTCCCGCCAGGTCGACGGTCATCTTGGTGTCGTCCGTTCCGACAATCAGGATCTCTCCCGAACGCACATGCAGCCGCAGCGGCGTGTTCGCCGGACACTCGAATTCCATGTGCGGCTTGCCCGCCAGCACAATCTCTGATTTTAAGTTTCCCGCTAAGGTTGGGATCGCAAGACCGACCAAGGCCATTCCGAGGACGAGACGTTTCATAAACACACCTCCCCCGTTCTGCCAAATAATACGAGCCTGGCCCATCCTATGTTTCCGGAATTTTAGACCTAGTACCCTTCTTTAATACAGCCCTTATCCAACTTCACCGCCGGCCCAGCCCGTCGCCCTTCGGTGTCCGCCCACCTTCGGCAGGTTCCAGTGCTCCCACACACTCACCACCCTTAAGACGAAGCACACCACCCCTCCCGCAAACGCCCCCACTGCCGGCTTCAGACGCGCCCTGATACACAAAATCATCACTACCGACCCCGCCAGCGCCGCCGTAGCATACACGTCCGCCTGGAGCACCCGTGGCACCCTCGCCAGGAACAGGTCCCGGACCGTTCCCCCGCCGACTCCCGTGATCGTTCCCAGCAACACCGCAATGAACGGATGCATCTTGTAGAGCAGCGCCTTCTCCGTCCCCGCAATCGCGAAAAACGCCAAGCCGGCCGCGTCCAGCACCATCGTCATGTTCCCGGGAATCGTGTCGACAAACTGGTGCAGCACGATCACCAGTGCGCCTCCCGCAAACGCCGTGGCCGCATATCGCCAATCCTTCAGCCCCGGTGGCGGCACGTCCCCGATCAATAGATCGCGAAGAATTCCTCCGCCCAGCGCCGTCGCAAACGCCAACACCAGCAATCCCAGCAGGTCCAGATTATTGCTGATTCCTGCGCTTGCCCCTTCCATCGCAAACAACAGCGTTCCCGCGATGTCTGCGGCAAACAGGATTCGGTTGGTGTCGTAGTTGGTCATCCCGGGCCCACAGTCTACTCCCATTTTCTTTCGTCGCCGCAACTTGGGTATCCTCTACCGGAGGTTTTTCATGCCTGACCAGATTCACGCTCCCGGGAGCCCGAACATCCCAACGCTCGAAACTCCGCGCCTCCGTTTGCGCGCCCATCGCCCCGGCGACTTTGACCACTCCTTCTCTCTCTGGGCCGACCCGCAAGTCTTCCGCTACATCAGCGGCAAACCTTGCACCCGCGAAGAAGCCTGGGCGCGCCTCTTGCGTTACACCGGCCACTGGTTCTGGATGCGTTTCGGTTTCTGGGTCGTCGAAGAAAAATCTTCTGGCGCTTTCGTCGGCGAGGCCGGATATGCCGAGCAGAAGCGCGAGCTCACACCCTCCCTCATCGGCATGCCCGAGATGGGCTGGGTCCTACTTCCGGCCTTCCACGGCCGCGGCTACGCTTTCGAAGCTGTCCACGCCGCGCAGCAATGGTTCGCCGCTAATTTTCCCGCCTCGCGCAGCTGCTGCATCATCGATTCCGCCAATGCTGCCTCCATTCGCGTCGCCGAAAAATGTGGCTTCCGCGAATGGCAGCGCACCATCTACCACGGCGATCCCATTATCGTCTTCGCTCATCCGGCGCCGCCGCCGCAATAACGCGCGCCTTCTTCGAATCTGCGACAATGGATTTACGCCATGCCTGATTCTCCCGAAATTCTGAAAGCTGCCGAAATCCTTCGTTCCGGCGGACTCGTGGTCTTCCCCACCGAAACCGTCTACGGCCTCGGCGCCAACGCCCTCGATCCCGCCGCCGTTCGCAAGATCTACGCGCTCAAACAGCGCCCCGCCACCAGCCCCCTCATCGTCCACGTCGCTTCCGTCGATCAGGCCCGCGAACTTGCCGCCGGCTGGCCTGATGAAGCCGACCGCCTCGCCCGCGAATATTGGCCCGGCCCACTTACCCTCGTCGTCCCCAAAAAACCCATTGTGCCCGACGAGGTCACTGCCGGCCTCCCCACTGTGGGCCTGCGCATCCCGCGTCACCCCGTTGCCCTCGCCCTTCTTCGCGCCACGAATCTCCCCATCGCCGCTCCCAGCGCCAATCGCTTCACCCATCTTTCCCCGACAACTGCGCAACACGTTCGCGATGCCTTCGGTGACGAAACTCCCTTCCTTCTCGACGGCGGGCCCTGCGAGGTCGGCCTCGAATCTACCGTCATCGCCGTCACCGCAGACGGCCTCGAAGTTCTCCGCCCCGGCATGGCCTTCGTTGAAGATGCCCTCGCCGCAGCGGAATCCACCGAAGGTTCCCACCGCTCCCCCGGTCAGCACAAAAAACACTACAGCCCCCGCACTCGCGTTCTGCTCGTCACGCAAGGCCGTCTCCCACAATCCGGCCGCGGCGCTTATCTATGGCTTTCTCACAAAGCCAATTCCGCCCGCTCTCTTCGCATGCCCGATCAGCCGCAGGCCTACGCCGCGCAGCTCTACCGCCGCCTTCATGACTTCGATCGCGAAGGCCTCGACTGGATTGCCGTGGAGTTTCCTCCCGATACGCCCGAATGGGCGGCCATTCGCGATCGCTTGGCCCGTGCCGCGTACTAAGACTCCCGGTAGCCCTATAATTGCGCTGCGTCACGTTCGCGCCACGCGATTCGCGTTACAATCTCACTTCGTTTCCTGGGGGAGAGGACACGCCTATGGTTGCTCAATATTCCTGGCTTCGCACTACTTTGCTCTTCATTCTTCTCGTCGCCGTTGCCATTCTCGTCTTCGGCGTTATGGGGCATCTCCGAGCGCAAACTCCCCCATCCTCCGACAAGCCCTTTATCGTCGAGTACTACTACAAAACCAAGTGGGGCCACGCCGACGAGTTCATCACCCTCTTCAAGAAAAACCATTATCCTGTGCTGAAAAAAGAAGTCGAAATGGGCCGCATGCTACGCGTTTCCGCTGTAGCTCCCGTCTACCACACCACCGAGGACGGCCGCTGGGATTATCGCGTCACCATCGTCTACAAAAACGCCGCCATTGCCCACGACAATTTTGATTCCGCCGCACTCATCAGGCAGCTCTATCCTGATCAGGACACCTACAAAAAAGAAGAGCAGCGCCGCTTCGAAATCCTGGAAGCCCATTGGGACCTGCCCATCAAAGATGTCGACCTCGACACAAAGTAACACCTCGACTCGTACTATTCCGATCTGTATAGTGGCCGATCTTTAGATCGGCCCGTGCGAGTCCACGAGCACGCACCTGTAGCGGCGGATCTTTAGACCCGTCCGCGCGACGAAGGTTCACCCTGAGCGAATCGCTGCGAAGGGATCTCAACCTCGTCTCACCGCCCACATCAACCATGCACGCGCATCGCGCGGCCTCGAAATGTGCCACGGTAGAGCACACGGGAGGGCGCGACTTCAGTCGTGCCGTTTCGCCTCACCCAATGGGGGGCTTTAGCCCCTGAAGGAACTTCTACAGATTATCCAAAAAAAACTGCGTCACCCGGCTAAACACAATTTTCCGCGCCGCAGGATCGCTCACGCCATGCCCCCGCCCTGGTGCGGCAATCACTTCCACATACTTCCCCCGGCTGATCAGGTCGTTGATCAGCGCCAGCGTGTTCGAATAATGCACATTGTCGTCGTCCGTTCCGTGCGCAATTAGCAACTTGCCCTTCAACCCCGCCGCATACTTCACCGGCGAGCACTCCTCGTATTCCTTTTCGTGATCCTTCGGCAATCCCATGTACCGTTCCGTATAAATCGAATCGTAGAAGTGCCAGTCTGTCACCGGCCCGCCCGCAAAGCCCACCTTGAAATCATCCGGCGCCTCCAGCATCGCGCTGGTGGTCATGAATCCCCCAAAGCTCCAACCCCAAATGCCGATGCGATTTCCATCCACCCAGGGCTGTTTCTTCAACCACGTCACTCCGTCGCGCTGATCGGAAAGCGCATCCACACCGAACCGATAATGAATCGGGGTCTCAAACGCGTGCCCGCGCCCAGATGCCCCCCGGTTGTCCAGCGCGAAAATTACATATCCCTTGTGCGCCATCATCTGGTGCCACAACGTTGTCGACCCCGTCCACGCGTTCATCACCACTTGCGCGTGTGGTCCGCCGTATGTGTACACAATCACTGGATATTTTTTCGCCGGATCGAATTGCGGCGGCTTGATCATGTAGCAATTCAGCGCCACGCCATCTTTCGCCGGTACCGTCGAAAATTCCACCGGCGATAGATGGTACTGCGCCAGTTCCGCCACCACGTTTTCATTCAGTGTCCCGGTCTTTTCGCCGCCAATGCGATGCACGTCCTGGCGTGGCGGCGTTGCCGTGTTCGAATACGTATCCACAAAGAACTGCGCACCGGGCGACAGATTCACCGTATGTGTCCCATCTTCCCTCGTAATCCGCCCGAATCCGCTGCCGTCCAGCCCCACGCGATACAATTGGCTCTCCGTCGGTGATTTCTCTCTGGCCGTGAAATACACCTCTCCCTTCGCCTCGTTCACGCCCGCAATCGCGCTTACTTCCCAGTTCCC
>Ga0335079_10000956_pt1 | contig 32648 bp, 15 predicted proteins | sample Lox_Sample_33_FD_206719 | JGI IMG/M metagenome (GOLD analysis project Ga0335079, IMG submission 206719) | Soil microbial communities from Loxahatchee National Wildlife Refuge, Florida, United States - Lox_Sample_3.3 | ecosystem: Environmental > Terrestrial > Soil > Wetlands | place: USA...
GCGCGGCGAGATCCTGCTTGACGCCGGCCGCGGTGTTCGTGATGTTGCGGTCGACGGTCCAGTGATCGCGGTACCAGGTGCAGCTTTCGAAGGTATCGTTGTGTTCCTTCATCCAGCCCTGGAGCAGCGTACGATAGTGCTCCAGCGTGGCCCGCTGTGCACGATCCGGGGCCAGGTTCTTGAGTTGATAGGGATCGGGTGAGTTGTCGAAGAGAAGCTCGGAGCGGTCGCGGCGGTAGATCGCGTAGGTGAAGCGTGCATCGCGCAAGGCGCGCCACTCCGTACCGTCCTGCCAGGCGGCCGTGGTCCCCATGCCTTGCATGTAGATCGCTTCCGGACCGCGAGTCGATCTCCCCAGCAGATTACCGCTGAGATCGGCCCCTTCCACCGCCCGAGGAACCGGCAGGCCGAGCGCGCTGAGAAGCGTCGGCATGATGTCGGGCGTGCTTAAGAGCGTGTCGGTGGCGCCGGGCCGGATGCGGCCGGGCCAGCGCACCAGGAACGGCACACGGCAGGCCTCCTCGTAGAAAATGTACTTGGCGCGGCGTCCGTGGGAGCCGAACATCTCTCCGTGATCGGAGGTGAACACGAGCAGCGTGTCGTTTTCCAGGCCCTGCTCGCGAATCCCGTCGAGCAGCCGCCCTAGTGAGCGGTCGATGTCGGCGGTCATCGCATAGTATCCCTGCTGATACTGGCCGACATGGGAGCCGTAATCGCGCGGCGGAGTCGCCCAGGCATCGGCATACGGATCGGGCGTATCGGAGTAGTTGGGCCGCAGCGGAATTTTCACGTTGCGGAAATGTTCGGTGAAATCGGAAGGGCAGTTGGTCCAATCCCACGGGTCGTGGGGCGGACCCCAGGAAAGGAACAGCGCGAACGGTTTCGATTGGGCGCGGCGAGCCCGCAGGTATTCCAGCGCCATGGCGGTCTGCGAATCGGGCTCGTACTGCTTATGGATCTCGCGCCGGGGAGTGTTTCGGAAGTAAGGAGCGTCGTGATAGGTGTGATTGAAATTGTACGCGGCCCAGTCGCGGTCGAAACCCAGGCGGTACGGCCCCGGCGGCACAAATCCGTTCTTCGTCTCGTCGTGGTGCCCCAACTGGTTGGCCCAGAGATGCCACTTGCCGATGTAGGCCGTGTCGTAGCCACTTCGGGTCAGCACGTGACCGAAGCACTCGTGCTCCGGGCTAAGCCGGAGTTCGTTGATTACCATGCCGGTGCTCGACTGATACTTGCCCGTCATCAGGGAGGCCCGATAAGGAGCGCAGACCGGCGTGGAGGGCACGGCATTGCGGACGTCGAGGGACTCGCGCGCGAGGCGGTCGATGTTCGGTGTGCTTGCAAACTCGTCACCGGCGTAGCCGCACGAGAAACGGCGCAACTGGTCGGCGAAGACGTAGATCAGGTTGACCGGACGATTCCCGTTTTGCGCGAAGGCCGCGGCTGCCGCCTGCGCCAGAAAGGTCCGGCGTGATGGATTCAATGCACTCATGGTTCGTTCGCCTAGAACTTCAATTTCAGCGCAAACTGCAGCACGCGGGGCAACTGGGCTACCTGGCTCGCGGTGATCTGGCCGAACTGCACGCTGGACATGGCCGTGACCGGCAGCCAGAAATGCGGGGTGTTCATGAGATTGAAGGCCTCGGCCCGGAACTGCAGGTCGGCGCGCTCGAGCAGGCGGAAACTCCGCACCAGCGAGAGGTTGAAGTTCGTAACCGAAGGCCCGCGCGTATCGGGAAGCGTGCGCGACACGTTGCCGTAGGTATAGGAAGGCGGCAGCGTGAACACGGAGGTATTGAACCACTGCGCAATCTCCGCGGTGTGGCTCCGCCCGCCCGACAGGTTGGCGGTCTGCCCGGTGCTGTTGGGACGGTTGCCGCCGCCCGAGATCGGAGCGGTAATCACGAGCGGCAGTCCGCCGCCGTAAGTGAACATCCCGGACACGTTCCAGCCTCCCAGGATGTGCGCGGGGACGCCCGTGGGCGCGAGCTTGTGTCCCTTTCCGAACGGCAGATCGGCGACGTAGCTCAGCGCGATGGCCTTCGATTGATCCTGCTCCGAAATCGACCGCTCGGCGCTGAGGTTGTAGACGTTCTGCACCGAGGTGCCGTTGCTCTGCACGCCGAGCCCGGCGAGAGAATTGTTGCCGTTCGAAATCAGCTTTCCGCCGGTGAAGGCAAACAGAAAACTCTGCCCGTGCGACATGCGCTTCTCCGCCTTGACCTGGATCGAGTGATAGATCGAGTACACCGTGGGAGAGTTCACGATGTTCACGCCGGTGTACTCCGGGAAAGGCTTGAGCAACTGGCTGAGCGCTACCGTGGGCTGCGACAGCGTGCCGACGCCGATCTGTCCGTAGAAGGGGTTGGGCACCAGCGAGTTCAGTTGCGTTTGGAGGCTGAGGTATTGCGGGTTCAGGGCGTTCGCGTCGTAGGTGCGCGCGAAGTGCAGGCCATGGCTGCCGGCGTAGGCCACGTCGACCATCAGGTCCTGCGTGAGCTGGTATTGGACGTCGGCGTTCCACTGCTCGGTGTAAGGAGTCACACCGGCGTAGTTCCACGAGGTGATGCTCTGGCCGAGCATGCTGGCCGCGCCGCCCTGGCTGCCGGTCGGGCGAACCAGGCCGTTGGGAAAGGGGTTGGAGATCAGGTTGAACGGCGTCATACCGTCGAGGGTGCCGAGGTACGCCGTGGTGCCCGTGAAGCTGGTGCCGGTCACCGGCGTATAGTTGTTCAAATCGTTGTCCGTTTCCAGCCCGGCGTAGAAGAGTCCGAACCCGGACCGGAACACCAGCCGCTTGGTTGCCGACCAGGCAAGCCCTACCCGCGGCGCAAAGTTGTTTGTGTCCCATCCGTACGGGTGGCGGCTGTTCCCGCTCACGCCGGCGTACTGCACCGCGCCGGACAGCTTCGGGAAGGCGGCATTGCTGATGGGGCTCGGAGCATTGGCGTCGAACCAGGCCAGGTAGTCGCGCCGTTCCGTGTAGGGCGACTCGGTCTCGTACCGGAGGCCGAAATTCAAGGTCAGCTTGCGCGAGATCTTGATATCGTCCTGCAAATAGCCGGCGAGGTACCAGTTCTGCAGCGAGGCGCCGGGAGTCGATCCGACCGAGCCGCTGGTTCCTGCGCCCAACAGCAGCGACGCGATCGAATTGCCGGAATTGGCGAGAAACACGTTCGGATTCGGCCCCGTGGTCATGGAGCGGGTGAACGAGAACGTTCCTCCGCCATTCTGAATGATCCAGATATTGTTGCGGCGCAGGCGAATGTCCGCCCCGGCTTTCAAGCTGTGCCGGCCGATGGTCTTCATCATCGAAGGCAGCAGGCTATGCGTGTCCTGGCCGGTGCGGATGAAGGAACCTCCCGCCATGCCCGCGTAGCCTTCGGTCGAGATCGCCGGGAAGACGGGGATCTGCAACTGGCTGACGTAACTTGCCGGCAGGCCGAGGGTGGTCTGGTCAAAGCCGTAGCTTCGCGTGTTGCGCGCCCAGTAGAAGCGTGCGAACCCGTAGCGCACGTTGAAGACGGTGGTCGGGGAGGCGGTGATGGTGTTGTCCCAGACGCCGGTGTAGTAGTGGAACAGGATGTCCCCGTTGGCTCCGACTCCGGGCGTCGCCGGGTTGCCGAATGTGTCCGGCTGGTGCAACTGGTTGAAGGTGGTGTCGATGCGGCCGAACATCCGGTAGTTGTTGGTGATGTTCTGGTCGATGCGGGCTGCGCCGTCGTCCTTGTTGACGCGCGTGTTGGCGTTGCTGAAGTAGTTGTTGGCGTGGGTGAGCGGATCGCCGGGGAGATTGGGCGTCGGGAAATACTGCGCGATGGCGGATCCGACCGGATTGATGCGGTTCTTGGGGATGACGTTTCCGGCAAACGGAGTGCGGATGAAGCCGCCCGCGGGGTTGGCGGTAGTGGTTGTGGGATCGAAGATGGTGATGAGTTGGCCCTGGGCGTTCAGCGTCTGCGAGAAGTCGCCCTGGCGCTCCAGCGTGCTGGGGACGCTTCCCTGGTACACCGCGCCTCGGCGCCAGCGCGTGCCCTCATAGTTGAAGAAGAAGAAGGTGCGGTTGCGGCCATTGTAGACGCGGGGAATCACCACCGGTCCTCCGACCGCCGCTCCGAACTGGTTCATGTGGAATGCCGGCGCGGCGATGCCGGAGCGGTTGCTGAAGAAATCGTTGGCATTCAGAATGTTGTTGCGCAGGAACTCGAACACGTTGCCGTGCACGTCGTTGGCGCCGCTGCGCGTCGAGACGTTGATCACGCCGCCGGCAAAGCGTCCGTATTCGGCCGACGTGCTGTTGCTCTGCACTTTGAATTCCTGGGTCACGTCGACGGAGGGAATGGTGGTGAACAAGTTCAGAAATCCGGTGCTCGCCGGGACTCCGTCGATCACGGTGGCGTTGGCTCCCGCGCGCCCGCCGTTGATCGAGAAGTTGACGTCGTCGAAGGTGCCCACGGAAATGTCGCCGAATTGCCCCGTGGCGTCCACTCCCGCGAGGATGCCGGGCGTCAACTGCACCAGGCGGAGCGTCATGCGGCCATTGAGAGGCAGGCTGTCCACCTTGGCGCGGTCGATCACCTGACCGAGGGAGGAGGTGTCGGAATCGACGAGAGGCGCTTCGCCGGTTACGACCACGCTGTCGGTCACGGCGCCCACCTGAAGCGAAAAATCAAGACGCGCCATCTGGTCCACGCGCAATTCGACGCCGGACCTGGTGACCGGGCGGAACCCGTCGTGCGCGGCCTTGACCGTGTAGACTCCCGGGGGCAGCAGCGGCACCGTATAGGTGCCGAGGTCGCTGGTGCGCGTCTGACGGGTGATGCCGTTGTCGCTCGATTCCACCGTCACGGAAGCCGCGGGAATGGCAGCGCCGGTGGGATCGGTGACGGTCCCGGTGAAGCCGCCGGTGGTGGACTGCGCCCATCCAGCGATCAGAGCCAGAAAGAAACAATGTAGCGACTTGGTCATGACACTCTCCTTCCAAGATCGATCTCGACAACGATTTAGTGCGCCGGTAATTGCATATCTCCCGACGGAGTTCCGGGCAAATTGAAATAGTGGTCCAGGCGATAGCTCGACCAATAGCAGAGCCAGCGCGGGTCGCGGCGAAGAGCGGCCCCCAGGCGCTCGATCATTCGCTTCCGATCGGAAGCATGACCCGGACTGCCGGCCAGGTTGGACGGGTCCGGGTCGTGCAGATCGTACAGTTCATCGACCTCCGACGAGGCATTGTAGGCGTACAAGTAGTGTGGGCCTCCAGGAGTCCAGGACTGGATTCCGCAGGCGAAGTTGATCCCGACATGCGAGCCGCACTCGAAGACGAAATCGCGGTTCGTTCCTGCGCCTCCGCTTATGAGCGGCAGCAGCGAAATGCCGTCCAGGCGAGCATGCGGCTGAATGGCAGCGAGCGACAGCAGCGTCGGAGCGACGTCCAGGTGGCTGACGGGTGCATCGACGGTACGTCCGCCGGCGGACCGGCTCGCGGGCATCTTGACGGTGAGCGGCACGCGAAGCACCTCCGGATACAGGAAGACGCCCTTATCGACGAGGCCGCGGCGCCCATTCATCTCTCCGTGGTCCGCGGTAAAGATGATCACGGACTCGTCGTAGAGTCCACGGCCTTTCAATTCCGCGAGGAACAAGCCAAGCGCCCGGTCCACGACTTCCATCTGTAAGGCGTTCGCGACCCGGTAGGCCGCGACCGTGGATTGCTCGTACAATCCCCAATATCTCCGGTACAGGTCGTAAATCCTGGGCTGCCCGGGTTGAGGTTTCCAACCGGCTGACACGGTCTCGCGGTAGCTGCGGGGCAGTTCGGCGCAGATTGCCTGCAACTCGCGCTCGCGCGCCTCGAAGCCGGCTGGAATCGTGAACGGCTGATGAGGATCGAACAAGTCGAGCTGGATATAGACCGGTCCGGATTTCTGGGCCAGCGCGGCATCCAGCTTGGCGATGGCCTGCCGGGCAAGGAAGTAGCTGTACGATGCTTCCAGCGGAAACGGGCGGCCGTCGTCCTGAACAACCCACCCGCCGGTGGAGTTCGCGACGGTCTTCCGGTCCTGCTCCAGGCCGTGAATCTCTCGCGTGTACTTCTGTGGGCGAATGCCCAGCTCGCGCAAGTAAGCCAGATAGTATTCGTCGCTCCGGACCGGCGGATTCCAACGGTCCCAGGCCGCGGAGTTCTCGTCGAACGCATCGACGAACTTGGAGACGCCGACATGTCCCTTTCCGGCGTGCTTGGTGACATAGCCGCTAGCCTTCAGGTACTCCTGAAAAATCACGTCGTCGTCCCGCAGGGTAGTAGCGATCCCGTCGTGGGCGCGTTCTCCGTTCGCCGTGATGTAGGTGTACCGGCCGGTGAACAGCGCAGCGCGCGCCGGGGCGCACAGCGGGCTGGCGCAAAAGGCGTTGGTAAACGCGATGCTGTCCCTGGCAAGGGAAGCGAGCGATGGAAGATCCATCCTCTGCTGCAGGGATCGCGAAGGGTGATAGTGGTCCGGGGAGATCATGTCGGCCGTGAGGACAAAGATATGCGGCCGATTGGCGGCAGGCCCGAGGTCGAACCCGTTACGTCCGCGCTTGGGATCGAGAAAGCGCCCCTCGACGCGGCCGGCGATCTCCTGGGCCACCGCGGCGCAGGCGGCGGACCCGGCCAGCGCGGTCCGCAAGGCCTGACGGCGATTCATGTCGGGCATGAGATGTCCCTGAGCAACGGTAGTATACTGACAATCGCCCGGATTCCCGTCGTGAAAGACTGTCAGAAACGCGTGAATCACATTCGTTCGCGCGTGCGCTGTCATGGAGTTACAGGTGGGCTGCCATGAAACCGCCGGATCCGAACCTCACGCAAAAGGCTGTGCCGGACGCGCCGCCGGATCTGCCTGCCGGCGAAGAATGGGACTTACTTCAGCGTGTCGTTCAGAACGACAGCTTCCGGCGGGCGCCCCGATTGCGGGAGTTGCTCCTGCATATCACGGAAAAGGCGCTCCGGGGCCGAACGGCCGAACTGAACGAGCACGAGATCGCCGTAGCAGTCTTCCGGCGAACGGCGACCTTCAACCCGGCCGACGATTCGATAGTCCGCTCCTCGGCGCGGCAGCTTCGAACCAAGCTGCACGAGTACTTCGAGGGACCAGGGCGGGACGAAGGGGTGGTGATCGAAATTCCCAAGGGCAGTTACGTGCCCGAGTTCGTGCACCGTGCGGCTGCCCCCGCGATCGTGCCGGGTGGAACTCTGCCCTGGAAGGCCCTGGCGATCGGGTTCGGCGCCGCGGTGCTGGTGCTGGCCGTGCTCCTGGTCCGCTCCGCGATGTCTCCCAAGCGCGAAGAAAGCCAGGCCAAAGCGGCGAACCTGGTTACCTGGCTGTTCGGCAATCGAGGCCAGCAGGTGAACGTGGTTGCATGCGACTCGGCCCTGGTAGTAGTGAATTCCTATCGTCCGCACATGCTGACCCTCGACGACTATATCCATCTGCGCGATCAGGAGCCCCTGCCGTTGCCCGGCGGGAAGCCCGCGGGCGCGACGCCCCCCGAATTTCCCGGCATGCGTTTGATCACCAGTTTCCGCGACATGGCGATGGTCAGCCGCCTGGGCGAGATTGGCGCCGCGAGCGGGATTCGCATCGAATTGAAGCACAGCCGGCTGATGCAGGTTCGCGACTTCCGCACCGGCAGTCACATCCTGTTGGGCAGTGCCTGGTCTAACCCGTGGACGACGTTGTTTGAAGACCAGTTGACGTTCCGGTTCAAAGAAGAGCCGGAAACCGGTTCCTTCGGCCTCGCCAATACTCAGCCTGGAAGCGGCGAACAGCGCTTCTACTGGTGCCCGCCCTCGCAGTCGCGGAACGGCGTGTCGTACGCGAGAATCGCCATCGTACCGAACCTGTCGGGGCAGCAGACGATCCTGCTAATCTCCGGACTCCACACCGAAAGCTCCGAAGGCGCGCTCGATTCCGCGCTGTCGCCGGATTTTCTCCGCCAGCTCAGGCGCCTCACGGGCGCGAATAAGCCTGAGGATCTAAACGGATTGGAACTGCTGCTTGAGGTGACCGCCGTGGATGGAGTGGTGAGAAACACCCGCCTGATCGCACGCCGCGACCATCGTAAGGTGTGAGGTCGCGGAAATAGTTGCAAAGTAATTACAATCCTAGTCCCGTGCCGCGCCGCACGGACATGTAGATCGTGCGCCACAAGACAGGCTTGTAATTGGTGAGGAAATGCCGTAGTGTGGTGAAATAACCTTGCCAAGCCGAAAAGGAGAAAACCAAGTGTCGCCGAAATCACCGCATGACGAGGAGATTGCCAAGCTTCGGGCCCATATTGAAGATTTAGAGGGACAACTCAAAGCGGCCAGGAAGAGGGACACCTCCGCTTCGAAGAGCGCCTCGGATACAGCGAAGAGCGTGTCGGATTCCTGGAGCGATGCCACACGTTCCAAGCGGGACAGCGTCAACCGAATGGTCCGGGGTATGACGATGGCTTCGCTGGAAGGTGTTCGCCTGTTTGCGGATACAGTATCCTCGTTTGCCGACGGGGTAGCTTCCCGCAATGAGGCTCGCGAGCATAAGACTACCCGTGACCTGGTCACAAACCTGCCAGCCGACATTGCAGGAAGTTTCGCGGACGCAGTCAGTAACCTGGTCGATATTCCTTCCAAGACGGCGGATAAATACGCTTCGTCCTATCGGGAAGGTGATAAAGCATCCTAATCCACGGCTCGCCTTGCGCCCGGTTACTCCTTGGGCGAGTGACCGGGTAGACGAGATATCCCAGCCACTTCAGACTGGATGACTTGGTTTCGATTCGGAACAGTTCATGCTGACGCGTGCGCACGGGTGTTCTGCCTTCCTTATGCGGGAGCCGCAGCAGGTATCTTTCGTGCATGGCTGCCGCTTTTCCCTACTACAATCGAAGTACTAGGAGTTGAGTTGCCGGGACGCGGCCAGCGTTTGAGGGAGCCGCTGTTTACGGCTATGCCGGAAACCGTTGCTGCCTTGGAACTTGCGATCGAACCGCTGCTCGACCGGCCTTTCGTCATCTTTGGTCACAGCGTGGGAGCCCTGATCGGCTATGAGTTGACACGGCACCTGGAGCGAGCAGGGGGGCGGGTTCCGGAGCACCTGTTCGTGTCGGGGTGTGCGGCGCCGCACATGCCGCGACAGGAACGGCTGCATAATCTTCCTGAGGCGCTTCTAATCGACGAACTGCTCCGCATGAACGGCACCCCAAGAGAATTGCTGGAAGATGCCGACCTGCGGAGGATCCTGCTGCCCGTGATCCGCGCGGATCTTTCGATTTACGAAACCTATGTCCACCGCGCCGGAACGCCGCTGGCGTGTCCGATAACGGCAATTTCCGGACGCGAAGATCCACGGGCGGGCCCGTCGCAGATGCAGGAGTGGCGCAAGTACACCGGCTCCGCGTTCACGTTCCACACGCTCCCGGGGGATCACTTTTTCCTGAACGCTGCCGGACCGCAAATCGCCCGGATCGTCGGCGACGCTTTAGCGAACTTCGCAGATCCCGAATTTATGAAGCGCCGGCAGGAGCCGCCCCCGATGCGTGAAGCGGCCGGCGGTGTTTGAAACTCTCTGGCGCGCGCTCATTGAAGATCGTCCACGCTCCTTCGATTGCGGAATCGATGAAAGCGCCGGCGATGAGCCCAAATAGTCCGGTGCCAACCGGAAAACCCAAGTCTTCCAGTGTCGCCACGATCAGATCGTGCGCGTACTGTTTCTTGCCATTCCCGTCGAGCTCGAGAAACGATTCGGCCATGTGTACGGCCTCGAAAACCAGCTTGATTCCCGCAATCGCCTGTTGGCCGTGCTGTCCCAGAAATTTAACAAACTCGATGGCGGAGTGAAGTGCGGCATTCTTGTCGGCCATGATTCCGCCGGTTTCGACACCTGTAACCGCCGCCTCCAACTCCGGACCCAGCGGCTCGCGATACTTGAGCGTCGTGTAGGTGGTAAGCAGGAATTCTACGGGGATCTGCCAGACTCGGCCCATCGCTTCCTTCAACCAGTTCACGCAATCCGCCCTGGGACTCCATTTATCCTCTTCCGGGCGCGCGTCCCACAGGGCGTAATCGTTTTCCACCTGGACGATAGCCTCGACGCTCCACTCGACGGCGAAGTCCATCACCAGCGGATACAAGTAGCGAGGAATCCAGGGGAGGCGGGCATTCCTTCCGTTGAGTATCCGAAAGAGCGCGGCTTTCACCTGGGCCTTCTTACGCCTGCCTCCACCGATGCGCCGCGCGCGCTCGGCTTCCTGGACCAGCACCTCGATCAGGCGGAGCCAGGCGACGACCGCTTTTTCAATCTGGGGGCGGTTCTCGTTGAGCGCTCTCAGTTGTTTGGCGAGTTCCGTCTCCACGCCGCCGCCCATGGCCTCACGCAGCAAGGCGACCATCTTGAGGACTTCGGCGCGCAGCGCGGCGCGCTGCGGGGACGCGTCTTCCCGTGCTCCTATCTGCCGAAACATGAGTGCGAGCAGCTTCGTCTTGCGCCTCCTCCTTTTACTTCAGTGTTCGCCACAGATACGCCGTCCAAAGATACAGCACCAGCATGGCCAGTGCCAGGGGCCATCGTAGGGAGATACCGAAGATCACCGGGAGTTTCGGGGCCGTCAAGAGCACCGCGCCACTAACGGACACGATGGCCAGTGTCCACAGCCGGACCCTTTGATTTTTGGCGCGTACGACGGGTGGGGCCTCGGAAACCTCAACGCGCAAGGTCAGAGTGCCATCGGCCACATCGGTCAGGATCTGGTTGATCTGCTCGGGAGAGTCGCGCGCCAGGTTGAGGACACTGGCCAGAAAGCGCATGATGCTGTCGCGGGTAAACAGACCTGACCATAGCTCATCGCGCTGGAGTTCGAGAAAGAACTCCTGGCCCACCAGGCGAAGACTGTCTTCGTAGCCCAGTTGTGCCGCGAGGGTCTCGGCAGTCACCAGGGCGCGGTAGATCGAGAGGATTCGCGAAGGAATCCGGAATCCATTGCGGCGCGCCGCGCGGGCGAGGCCGCTCAGATATTGCGCGGACGGGGAACTGGCCGCCTCGCCGGGGGCGAGCGAGCGCCCCTCGAGGCTGCGTGTCTCCGCTGTGAAGTCCCGGCGAAAGCCCTCCTGGTCGCTGGCCTCGGTAGAAACCAGGATTTCGGTCAGGGCCTTCTGCATGCGCGGCAGATCGCGATCGTAAGCGGCCGCGAAATAGCGCAACTGGTTGGCTCGCACCCGTTCATCCAACTCGTCGCAGAGGCCGAAATCCACGTAACCGACCGCGTTGTCTGGAAGTATGAAGAGGTTTCCGGGATGGAGGTCGGCGTGAAAGAACTGGTAGCGGAAGATCTGGGTGAAACAGGCGCGAACCAGGTTTTTTGCAAAGGCCGGCGGATCCACCTGGCGCTGGAGGGACCGGCTCCCGGCGGGTCCTTCACGGATTTCCTGAAGGACGGCGCTTACGGGAACACCATGCAGAAATTCGTAAGCGAGAACTCGCCTGGTGCTGAGGCTGCGAAAAACTCGCGGGATGCGCTGCGTCCGGCTGGACGCGGCCAGGGACCGCATACGCTCCACATTCTCCAACTCCCGGCGGAAATCCAGCTCCTGTTTCAGCCACGACTCGATCTCGTCGGCCAATTCGGACGGCGAGGCGACGAACGAACCACCCCGCGCTTCCAGGAAGCGGGCGATCCGGCGGATGCGGCGCAGATCTTTGGCCACCGCAGCCTCGATTTCAGGGCGCTGGATCTTGACGGCGATCTCGGTGCCGTCGTCGAGTTTGGCCCGATGGACCTGGGCCAGGGAACCGGCCGCCACCGGCCGCCGTTCGATATAGGCGAACAGATCCGCGGGCGACCGTCCCAGTTCCTCGCAAATCACTGCTTCCACCTCTGGCCAGGGAACGGGTGGAACGCGGTCAACGAGCGTGAGGAAGGCGTCGGTGTATTCTCGCGGCAAGAGATCTGGACGAAGGGCCAGATGCTGGCCGATCTTGATCGCCGTGGGTCCCATTTTGCGGAGGAACGCGACGACGCGTTCGGGAGTCATCCGCAAACCCGATCCCAACAGAGAGCTCATCGCCGCCCCCAAAACGCCGCTGCCAGACATCCGCCATACAACGCACCTGCAGCCAGACGCCACGGAAGTGAGATCTCGGGAATTCCCATAATCAGCGCGAAGGACAGCGAGGCAATCGCGGCACCCACGCTCCGGGCCTGTGATCGGCCGCGCAGCCGATCCGCGGGCGTCATGGACCAGGTGACATCGATGCGGGGACGGCCGCGGGCGGCCTCGTCCAGGACGTGCGAAGCCTTACCGGGCCCCTCTCTGCCCAATGACACCAGTGACTCCTGCCACACCGGATCGCGCACCATCGTGCGGATTCGGGTCAGGGTACCTGGCCGGACCTCCTCGAAGAATGTTCGCAGCTCGCCAAGCATATCGAAATTCGGGTCGATGTGCCACAGCGCGCCGTTCAGGTTGTTCAGGGCGCGCCAGAACAGCAGATAGTTTAGATCGTAGCGCAGGCCATTACGGCGGGAAACGTCGATCATCTCGCTGGTGTATTTCGCAAGGTGGCGGGATTCCACGGGCGACTTGGGATTCTGCAACGCCCGATACCAGCGGTCGAGCACCTCGAGACAGTCGCGACGGAAGGATTCCCAATCGGTATCTTCGGTGACGGCTACCTGCAGGGCGTAAAAGCGGAAACTCCGCACCAGGTTGCCCAAGGCCAGGTTCTCGATCTGCCCGAATACTCCCTCGCGCTCCTCCGCAGACAGCTCCCCGAAGATTCCGAAATCGAGAAATGCGATCCGGTTTTGCGGGAGAAAGACGATATTTCCAGGATGTGGGTCGCCGTGAAAGAATCCCACCACCAGGAGCTGGATAAGCGATGCCTTGGCGAGATTGTGCAAGGCAACCGGAAGATCAAACCCGGGGAGGCTCTCGGCGACTGCCGCAAGTGTTCCCTCCTCCCGGTGTTGGCGAACGTCGGCGGAGCTCATTCCCTCGATGAATTCCATGGTCAGAACTCGCGTGGTGGTCAGGTCCCACCTTACCAGAGGGATAACCACCCACGGCGGAGCATCCTTAAGGACCCGCTCGGCAGTATGCGCCTCCACGCGAAAATCGAGCTCGCGCAGGGTCCAGGATTCGAACTGTACAAACAATCCCCGGATGGAGAGTTTGCCGGCGATCCCCACGAGTTCGATCAGGGTGCCCAAGCGTTTGAGATTCCGAATATCGGCGCGGAAGATTGGGATGAGACCAGCTCGCTGGACCTTGACCGCGACGCGCTCCCCGGCGATGGTGCGCGCATCGTGCACCTGTGCCACGGAGGCGGCCGCTATCGGCTTCGGCGGGAAGCTCGAATAGAAGCGTTCGATTGGTCCGCCCAGCTCGGTTTCCACCATGGTTCGCACCTGTACGAAATCCATGGGCGGAACGCTCTCAAAAAGGAGTTCCAGTTCGCGGCAGATCTCGGACGGGAGAATATCGTAGCGAAGGGCTAGGAATTGGCCAAGTTTCAGGTAGGTAAGGCCCAGCTCTTCGATCATCAGCCGCAGCCGGCGGGCAACGGGCAGCCCGCGATGCGGCAGGAACGGAATGTACCGTGAGAACGGAAAGAGGCCGAACTTCAGCGCCTTTCCCAGGACCAACAGAATCCGTTTCAGGTCCAGAGCGGCGTCCACCGTGCTGAAATCCGTTAGCGGCGGTCCGTACCAGAAGCCACCACGAGGTAGCCGACGCCGCCAGCCGGCGCACTTACATGCGTTGCCGGGGCAATTAAGTACGCAAACTCACGAATCAGGCGGGCGCGAGTTAAAGCCGTAACGGGTTCTCCTGTTCGTTTCAATTCTACTCGGCTTTCTCCCCTTCGCGGTAAGCCGAAGAATACCTCCCGGCAGTGCTGGCGGGAATCTCGGCCAAATTTGTCACTGTGTCCGCAAAACTTCGGGCGACATCGCCGGGCAGATGCGCAACCAGATCGCGCGCCGATTGATTCTCGCGGGCATCATTTGGAGAGATCACCCCATCCGCAAACGAGGAGACGGCATCACCAAGCGACCTCACACTCTCGATGGAGGCGAGCGCCAATCCCCGAGCCGTACGATTCGCGCTTTCACGCGTCGACCGCTCCGCATCGCTCCAGGAATCGCACGCACCGCTCCCGGAGGCGATCTTATCCTTCGACTTGAGCTCTGCCTCCAACTCCCGGATGCGAGCTCGAAGCTTGTCGGCCTCTTCTTCCTGGGGTGTTCTTTGGGACAGTATTCTCCCTCCTCACTGAGACGCTGGATTCTCGCGGAACGGCAGGGTTCGCCTGCTAATCATAAGGCATGCAGGTCCCAATGACAAGGATTATTAGCTGCTTTGCCAAATAGAGTATTCCCCTGAGTCTGACTGGTGCTTCCGTTGAGATACTCGCGAAATTTCAACCGACAATTCCGCACGCGACTGGCGGCGCCTCGCGATGCACAAATAACATTGACTCTTGTAGTAATAACCGCAAAGAACAATCGCGCAGGCCTGGCGTGTGTGTCCCAAAACGGATACCAAAGCGCGCAAGCTAACGTCATGCGACCGGGCGACCGTGTGATCGCTCGCGAACAAAAGCGTGAAACATTCCGAGGGTCACATATCCCGATCCGCGGGTTTTCCGGCTTACGCAGATTTGGCCTCGAATATTACTCGTCTTGGTCCAAACGGTGAACACCATCGCATACCGGCCAAATGGGGCACAGAATGTACGGTTCCGTTCACTTCAGGCCGAAAAAGAGAAGGTCTTTTGGCTACATTGGACGGTGTTTGTCCTCTGGTAAAGGGCAGATAGGCTACTGAATTTAGACAACAAAGCAGGTCTTAGTCAGGGTAAGTTTGGAGCTTGCATGGGTCATTGCATTTAGAAAAAAAGACCAGTATGATACATGAAATTCGAGCCTCGGAAAAAAATTCACTCAGAGGAGTTGCGGTGGCGGAGCGTGCTGTTCCAATAGTGGCAGTTGTCGGTGCGGGACTGCAAACTCGCATCAACGGCAATGGCAAGGCGCAGGAAAAACACAAGCCGTATGTGATCTTGAATCCCCGTGACCATACCATGGAGGATGCGCTCGGGCGGTACCTCGACATCAAGATTCATCATTACGTCGACGACGAGAAGTACAAGGACATCCTCGTCGTCGGCGCCTATGACCGCGCTTGCGAAATCGCCAACAACGAAAAGGACGGGAAGATTTTCAACTGGCAAAGGCCCAGTGCCGTGTTGGACAACGAAACCCTGGTTGTGAAGTGTCCGCCGGGGTACGACTACGTCAGCCACTACGCCTCGCTCATCGCGACCTATCTGGCTCTGCGCGGCCGGGATCACACCTGCGTTTCGTATATTCCTCCGTCCGAAGCATCCTGCTGGGGCGTTATCGAAGACTCCAGCCTCAAAGACATCGACGTCTCCGAGTTTGTGGTTTACGGGTCGGGTATGCCCCGAATCGCTCAGGAAGACGATTGGCCGGGAGACGGTCCGTTCCGGGCTACGAAGAAGCACGTTGGCGGGCGCGAGATCACGTTCCTGGGCTGCGAGTTTTGCGTCTGGGGCGATATGGCGGGCCGGCTGGTAACCTATCTCGCCGAGGAGAAAGGCGTTAAGCAATTCATCTACATCGGCAAGCTGGGTACATTGAATCCCGAATACGAGCCCAACGCGTTGCTTGCCTCGGGTAATACAAGTTTCGTAGACGGCAAGAAAGTCGTCTGGGACGACGTTTTCGCGGGAGTTGAAGACGAAGTCGTGAAGCGCGGGGTCCACCTGACCTCGCCATCTCCCATGCTGGAGACCAAGAAGTGGCTGAAGGCCCATCGCACTTATGATTTCGTAGACCCCGAAATCGGCCACATGGCGCGGGCCGCCGTCGATGCTTCGATCGAGTATGGCTACATGCACGTGATGTCCAATAACCTGTCCCGGGTCTGCCAGGAGAATCTTTCCAACGAGAGAGATCAGCGTACCACCGACAAGAGGACCATTCTGAAAGACAAGATACGGTCTTTCCTCGAATCAGGACTTTCACGATGAGCGTAGTGCCCGCGCGCAGCACCGACCGGGGCTCTGGTTCCAAGCCTGGAGCGAGATCCAGCGCCGGCTGGAGGCGGCGCCGGATCCTGTACGGGCTCGGATCCCAAGTCACCAAGGGCCAGCTTTAGGGAGAAGGGCTACACACGATGGGAGTCATCGATACCAGAACCTTCGAGGATCGGCCCTTCCGTACATTCGTGTCTGTATTGCGACACCGTGCGGAGAACGAACCGCACCGCGTGGCGTTCGAGTTCATTACAAATTCGACACGAGACGAGAGCGATATCCGCACGTATGCGGAATTGGATCTTAGTGCGCGCGGTCTGGCAGGAAAGCTGCAGCAGCTTGGATTGGCCGGAGAGCGGGCCTTACTGGTCTATGCGCCCGGCCTCGATTACATCTCCGCATTCCTTGGCTGCCTTTACGCTGGTGTGATCGCAGTCCCGGTATACCCTCCTCGCGCGAATCAATCGCTCGACCGGCTGGTTGGTATCGCGAACGATTCGCAGGCCTTGGTGGCACTGACCACGGATCGCATCCGGCGCAACGGGGCACGTGTTTCCGCCGGCCGCATGTCGGAAGTAACTTGGATTTGTACCGACTTACCGGAGAATTCGGCTCCTGGATCATGGCAGGAGTTACAGGTGGACCCACAATCGGTCGCCTTCCTGCAGTACACCTCAGGCTCCACCTCGAGTCCAAAGGGGGTGATGATCAGTCACGCCAACCTGATCCATAACTCCTCGTGGATTCAGCGCAGTTTCCAAACTTCGAGCGAAAGCCGGCTGGTCGGGTGGCTGCCGCCTTATCACGATATGGGTCTGATCGGAGGAATGCTGCAGCCGGTATTTGCGGGGTTCCCCGCGACTCTCCTGGCGCCGGCGGCCTTTCTCCAGCGCCCTTTCCGATGGCTCGAGCTGGTTTCAAGCCGGAAAGCGACGATCAGCGGAGCTCCCAACTCGGCTTTCGATCTTTGCGTTCGCAACGTGAAGCCGGAACAGCGCGACGCCCTGGATTTAAGCGCGTGGAGCGTCGCCTTTTGCGGATCTGAGCCGGTTCGGGCTGAAACGCTGGACCGGTTTGTTTCCTGCTTCAGCCCGTGCGGATTCAGCCGCCAAGCATTCTTCCCCTGTTACGGCCTTGCGGAAGCGACCCTGTTCGCCAGCGGGGGTTTTCGCGGCGCCGGCCCGCAGACCGTTCCTCTCGACCGTGCCGCACTGCTCGAAGGCCGCGTGGTGGAACGGCCGGAGAAGGCGGAGACGGTTTTGGTCGGGTCAGGGGCCGTGCTGCCCAACGAGACGCGGATCGTCGATCCGGTCACCTGTCGCCCCTGCGCTCCCGGAGAGGTAGGGGAGATCTGGCTCTCCGGCGCGAGCATCGCGCGGGGCTATTGGAACCGGCCGCGGGAGACTGCCGACACGTTTCAGGCACGCTTGGCAGGCGAGAGCGGGCATACGTTCCTACGGACGGGCGACATGGGATTTCTGCACGACGGTGAACTCTTCATCGCGGGCAGGCTCAAAGAAGTCATCATCGTGCGCGGGCGCAAATATTTTCCGCCCGACATCGAGGCCAATGTCGCGGAGTGCCACGAGTCTCTGCGCTATGGCACCAGCGCCGCGTTTTCGGTGGAGGAGCAGGGTGAGGAACGCCTGGTCATCGTCCACGAGCTGGCTCGTGCGGCGCGGCATGCCGATTACGCGCTAGTGATGGAGGCGATCCGGGCGGCGATCGCCGATGTGCATGGGATCGAAGTGGCCGACGTTGTTCTCACTGAGTCCCTGGGAATTCCAAAGACGAGTAGCGGCAAGACTCAGCGGCTCGCCTGCCGCGCGGCCTATCTGGCAGGCGAGTTGGCGACAGTGGCGCAGTGGAGGTCGTCCTCGCCCGCGGGTCGGAGGGCCCCAGCCACGTCACCTCCGGGACGAGACAACCGCGCCGGTCGCAACGAGATTCGCGCATGGCTCATCGCACACCTCGCCCAGGTTACACGCCGCGATCCCCAGGAGATCGATCCCTCGCGCCCGTTCGAGAGCTACGGCCTGGATTCGCTCCAGTCCGTGGCTCTTTCGGGCGACCTGGCGGAGTGGCTGGGCCGCGAACTGCCGCCGACACTGGTCTGGGAATACCCCACGATCGACGCGATGGCCGAGGGACTCGCCAGTCCGGAAACCGCGCGGACGCGAGCAACGCCGCTACGGGCCGCCGACGAGCCCATCGCGATAATCGGAATCGGCTGCCGCTTCCCGGGCGCCGACGGCCCGGCGGCATTCTGGCAAGCCCTGCGGAAAGGTGCCGACGCCATCGGTACCCTGCCCGCGGTACGGCGCCAGTGGGGGGAGTGGCCGGAGAACGACCGCGGCGGGTACCTGGAGGACGTGGACCTCTTCGACGCCGCCCACTTCGAGATTGCCCCGAGGGAAGCGGTCTGGATGGATCCGCAGCAGCGCCTGCTGCTGGAGGTTTCGTGGCAGGCCCTGGAACATGCCGGCCAGCCGGTCTCCGGCCTGGCGGGAAAGGCGGCCGGCGTTTTCGTCGGAATCTCGAACGTCGATTACCGCAGGCTCCAACCTCTGGTCGACGCCTACAGCGGAACCGGCAACGCGGCCAGCATTGCGGCCAATCGCATCTCATACGTTCTGGGTTGCCAGGGTCCGAGCCTGGCGGTGGACACCGCATGCTCGTCGTCGCTGGTTGCGGTTCATCTGGCCTGCCGCAGCTTACGGTCCGCGGAGTGCGAGTTGGCCTTGGCCGGAGGCGTCAACCTGATCCTGACGCCGGACCTGACAGTTGCGTTCTCACACTCCAACATGCTGGCCGCCGACGGCCGCTGCAAAACGTTCGATGCGTCCGCCGACGGCTACGTGCGTGGCGAAGGCTGCGGCATGCTGGTGCTCAAGCGTCTCAGCCAGGCACGGCTTGACGGTGACCGCATCCTGGCCGTGATCCGCGGCTCGGCCGTGAATCAGGATGGCCGCAGCAACGGGCTGACCGCGCCCAACGCTTCCGCCCAGGAAGCAGTCATTCGCGCGGCGCTCGCCGATGCGGGTATCGAGCCCGGAGCTGTGTCGTATGTCGAAGCGCACGGGACCGGGACGCCGCTGGGAGATCCGATCGAGATCCGGTCGATGGCGCAGGTGTATTGCCCGGATCGGAAGAAGACGGAGCCGCTGGTGGTCGGCTCGGTGAAGACGAACATCGGGCACCTGGAAGCGGCGGCGGGAGTGGCTGGGCTGATCAAGCTGGTCCTGGCGCTGGAGCACGGCGAAATCCCGCCCCACTTGCATTTTTCGAAGGCGAATCCTCACCTGGGGTTGGAGCGCTTGCCGGTACGGGTTCCGGTGGAGTTGGAGCGTTGGGACCGGCCGCGGGTGGGTGCGGTCACGTCGCTTGGGTTCGGGGGGACCAATGTCCACATCGTCGTAGAAGCTGCGCCGGCGGAGGATGAGCCCGAGCGGGAAAAGAGCGGCCGAGGCGTCGAACTGGTGACGGTTTCCGCCCGGAGCGCGCAGGCGCTGGAGGAACTGGCGGGGCGGTATGCGTCGCACCTGGAGAGCGAAGCAGCGGCGCTCGAGGACATGGCCTATACCACCAACACGCGGCGGACCCACTTCGCCTGGCGGGCTTCAGCGGTGGGGGCGAGCGCGCGGGAGGTGGCCGAGAGGCTGCGGGCCGTGAGAGCAGAGCGTCCGGTAAGCGAGGCGCCGCGGGTGGCGTTTCTGTTCAGCGGACAGGGTTCGCAATACGCCGGCATGGGACGGACGCTTTACCAGAGAGAAGGCGTGTTCCGGGACGTGGTGGACCGCTGCGATGCGGTGCTCAGGGAAGAGAGAGGGGAAGGGATCATCGAGGTACTGTACGGGTCGAAGGGCGATCGAATCGACCGTACCGGGTACACGCAGCCGGTGTTGTACGCAGTGGAATCGGGCCTGGCGGCGTTGTGGATGAGTTGGGGAGTAGAGCCGGCGGCGGTAATGGGGCACAGCGTCGGTGAATACGCAGCGGCGCAGGTTGCGGGGGTATTCAGCCTGGAAGACGGGATGCGGCTGGTGAGCGCGCGCGGCCGGCTGATGGAAAACCTGCGCGAGCCGGGTGGGATGGTCGCGGTGCTGGCAGGCGAGGCGGCAGTGCGGCGGACGGTGGAGCGGAGCCTGGGAAGGGTATCGGTAGCAGCGGTGAACGGGCCCGCGGAAACGGTGCTATCGGGCGAAGAGGGCGCACTGGCACGGGCGATTGCGGAACTGGAAGCGGCCGGACTGCGCTACCGCCGTCTGGTCGTTTCCCACGCGTTCCACTCGGCGCAGATGGAACCGATGCTGGAGGCGTATCGGGAAGTAGCGGATCGCGTGACGTATGCGCCGCCGCGCAAGGTGCTGGTTGGGAATGTAAGCGGACGTGTTGCGGCCGACGAAGTGACTCGTTCCGCGTATTGGGTCAGGCACGTGCGCGAGACGGTGCGGTTCTGGGAAGGGATGAAGAGCCTGGAGCGTGAAGGATGCCGCGCATACGTCGAGGTGGGGCCGCAGGGAAAGCTGCTCGCGCTGGGCAGGCAGTATGTCGAAGAGGAAGGTCGCTGGTGGGTGGCGTCGCTGAGGCGCAGTACCGAGGACTGGCGTCAGATGCTGGAGGGACTCGGGACGTTGTACGGGGCGGGAATGCCGGTGAATTGGGCAGAGGTGGCGGGCAACCGGAAGCGGCTCGTGGCGCTGCCAACCTACGCATTCCAGCGCCAGCGTTTTTGGGTGGATGAAGCGCCGCCCGAGCCGCCCGCGGTTGCTGCTTCCACCCGCGAAGGGATGGTCGATGCCGATTCCGCGTTCGTGGAAGAGCTTCGGGCCGCGCCCGCCGGCGAGCGCATGGAACGCCTGATGTCGCGCATGCAGGCGGAAACCGCGCGCGTCCTGCGGATGGGGCAGGCACCCGATCCACAGCAGGGTTTCTTCGAAATGGGAATGGACTCCCTCACAGCCGCCGAACTGAAGGTGAGGCTGGAACAGGTCTTGCACCGGAAGCTCGCTTCCACCATCGCGTTCGATTACCCGAACATCGCACGGCTGACGCGCTACGTGCTGGACCTGATCGAGGGTGAGCCGAGCGCCGGCCGCCCGGCGGTGGTCTGCGCCCAGCCGGCCGCGGATGAGCCCATCGCCATCATCGGGACCGGCTGCCGTTTCCCCCACGGCGCCGACGATCCGGATGCCTTCTGGCAGAACCTGCGGAACGGAGTCGATGCTATCGGTCCGATTCCCGCAGGACGTTGGGACGCCGGCGCATTTTTCGATCCGGACACCGACTCACCCGGAAAGTCCTACGTGCGCGAAGGAGGATTTCTGGCGGCTCCGATCGACGAATTCGACGCACGCTTCTTCGGAATCGCACCGCGCGAGGCATCCGGTATGGACCCGCAGCAACGCCTGCTGCTCGAAGTCTGTTGGGAGGCGTTGGAGAACGCCGGCGCGGCTACTCCCACTCTGAACGGCAGCCGCACCGGGGTATTCGTCGGCATCAACAGCAACGACTACGCGCGCCGCATGCAGGCCGGCGGCGAGGCAGCGCTGGACGCGTACGTATTCACGGGAAACACATTCAGCGTGGCAGCCGGCAGGATCTCGCACTGGCTGGGTTTGCATGGGCCCAGTCTTGCCGTGGATACGGCATGCTCCTCTTCTCTGGTGTCGGTCCACCTGGCCTGCCGGAGCTTGCAAACCATGGAGTGCGACATGGCGCTTGCCGGCGGCGTCAATCTCATGCTCTCTCCCGACGCCAACGTGGTTCTCTCACGGATGCGCGCGCTCGCCCCGGACGGGCGCTGCAAGACCTTCGACGCTTCGGCTGACGGTTATGCCCGCGGCGAAGGCGCAGGAGTCGTGGTGCTCAAGCGCCTCTCCAACGCCATTGCGGACGGCGACCGCATCCTGGCCGTGATCCGCGCCACGGCCATCAATCACGATGGGTCGAGCAGCGGCCTGACGGTACCGAACGGCCCGGCGCAAGAGATGCTGATCCGGGAGGCGCTTGCCAGCGCTCGAGTCGCTCCCGAAAAGATCGGTTACCTGGAGGCGCACGGCACGGGTACGGCATTGGGCGATCCGATTGAAATTCAGGCCATCGGCAACACGCTATGCGCCGGACGCGATGCCGAAGCGCCCCTGGTGATCGGATCGGTAAAGACCAACATCGGCCATCTGGAGGCGGCGGCGGGCGTGGCCGGCCTGATCAAGACGGCGCTGGTGCTGCACCATGGCGAGGTGCCGCCCCACCTGCATTTCACGACCCCGAGTCCGCGCATCCCTTGGGATGGATTGAACCTCACGATCCCTACGCAGACCGTGCCGTGGACACGTAACGGCTGGCCGCGGATCGCGGGAGTGAGTTCGTTCGGAATGAGCGGCACCAATGCCTTCGCGGTGCTGGAAGAAGCTCCGGCGGAATCCGCGCGGCCGGTTGGCCCGGAGCGTCCGCTGCACATCCTCACGCTCTCGGCGCGCAGCGAGGCGGCGCTCGATCAACTCTCTGGCCGCTACCAGCGGCAACTGGCGGATCGCCCCGATCTGCGCCTTACCGATGTCGCCTTCACCGCCAACGCCGGCCGCTCGCATTTCCCTCACCGCGTGTTTCTGACCGCGGCAAACAGCGCCGAGGCAGCGGAGAAATTGCGCGCCGGAGCACGGCGCGGTGTCGCGCCCAAGTCGCGTCCCAAGGTGGGCTTCCTGTTCACCGGGCAGGGATCGCAATATGCCGGCATGGGACGGAGCCTGTACGAGACACAGCCGGTATTCCGCGGGGTGATGGATCGCGCGGCCGAAGTCTTGCAGCCGCTCTTGGAGCGGCCTTTGCTGGACGTGCTGTACGGCGAGGAGGGTGCACGGATCCACGAGACGGCCTACACGCAGCCGGCGCTGTTTGCGCTGGAGTACGGGCTGGCGGAATTGTGGCGAAGCTGGAACATCGAGCCGTCGGTGGTGATGGGGCACAGCGTCGGCGAGTATGTGGCAGCGTGCGTGGCCGGGGTATTCGGGTTCGAGGACGGACTGCGGCTGGTGGCGGAGCGTGCGCGGCGCATGCAGGCGCTGCCGGCGGGCGGGCGTATGGCGGCGGTATTTGCAGGGGCGGCACAGGTGGCCGAAGCAGTGGATGGGTACGCGGACCGGGTGTCGATAGCGGCGGTAAATGGGCCCGAGAGCGCGGTGATCTCGGGAGAGGGAACGGCCGTGAGCCGGGTGATCGAGGCACTGGAGCGCGAGGGAGTGAGGACGCAGGGGCTGACGGTGTCGCATGCGTTTCACTCGCCGATGATGGAACCGATGCTGGAGGGATTCGGCCGGTATGCGGCGGGGATGCGGTACGGACGGCCGCGCATCCGGTTGATCTCGAACGTGAGTGGGGAGACGTTGGAGCGTGCGGACGGGGAATACTGGGTGAAGCACGCGCGGGAGGCGGTGCAGTTCCACAGGTGCATGGAGGCGGTGGCGGCGCAGGGGTGCGGGGTGCTGGTGGAGATCGGGCCCGGGGCGACGTTATTGGGGCTGGGGCGGCAGTGCGTGGCGGAGGGAGGCAGGCGGTGGCTGCCGTCGCTGAGGCGAGGGCGGGAGGACTGGGAGAGCCTGCTGGAGAGTCTGGGGGAGATGTACCTGGAGGGCTGCGAGGTGGATTGGGCGGCCTTCGACCGGCCGTACGCGCGGCGGCGCATTGCTCTGCCGACCTATCCCTTCCAGCGCGAACGACATTGGCATGAAGCCGCTCTCCCCGACGCGCCGGGCACATCGGCGTTTTCGCGCCGTACGAGTCATCCCTTGCTCGGTGCGCGCCTGCTGTCGCCCGCCGCGACGGTACAGTTCGCAAGCGAGTTCAGCATCGCTTCGCTGCCGCTGGTCGAAGACCATCGCATACAGGGCATGGCGTGGGTCAATCTGGTCATCTATCTCGAGATGGCTGCAGCCGCGCTGCGCGAGGTGCAAGGCGCCGCTCCGCTCATGCTGTCCGGAGTTACGGTGCCCCACGGCCTCATCCTGCCCGAACAGGGAACGCGCCGCGTGGTCCTGACGCTGGATCCGGCGAAGCCCGGGGCGTTCGAGTTCCGGGTTTCCAGCATGACCTCGGATGCCACGTGGACAACGCACGCCTCGGGTAATGTGTCGGTCGACGAGGCGGCTGCCGACTCTTCGGTCTCGATCGCGGAGTTGCGCGAGCGCTGCACGCGCGAGTTCGCGCCTGACCGGTTTTTCGCGCTGATGGAGCGGCATGGCGTCCGCCTCGGCCCCGCCTGCCGCTGGCTGGATAAGCTGTGGCAGGGCGATGGAGAGGCGCTGGGACGGCTCAGGCTGCCGCGCATGGCGGCCGAAAACGATCCGGCCTTTGTGCTTCACCTCGGTGCGGTCGATTCTTGCTTCCAGTTGTTCGGCGCCCTGATCGAGCAGGACGGGCCGCACGATTACATGTTCTCCGGCCTGGACCGGATGCGGTGGTATAGCCGGCCCCAGGCGTCCGAGCTGTGGTGTCACGCAGCCCTGGACGCGCTGGATGTCCCGACCGGAACTCTGACGGGGCACGTCAGTATCCTTGACGGCCAAGGGACAATCGTCGCCGAGGTGTCGGGCGCCCGGCTCGAAAGAGTCGCCATAGCCGCCGCCGAAGCGGACACTCGCGCCCGGCAGGAAACCCGCGGCGACTCGAGCGCGGCAGCCTTGCGCGAAGCCCTGCGCAGCGGGCCGCCCGCCGAACGTCTGTCGGTGTCCACCATGTATATTCTGGAGCGGCTGGCAAGCACCTTGCGGGTGCCAATCAGCGGCCTGCAGGCTGATGCGCCGCTTTCCAGCCAGGTGGATTCGCTCATGGCGGTGGAATTGAAGACGCGGATCGAATCCGACCTGGGGGTGGCCGTACCGGTCGCGGCCTTCTTCGATGGCAAAAGTGCCATGGACCTGGCGGAGGTCCTCCTGGAGCAGGCTACGCCGGAATCCCAGGTCATGACGGTGGCCGAGATGGAGGCCGAGGCGGTCCTGCCGGATGAGATCGCCGCGGTAAATCCAGCCGCCTGGCCATCGGATCCGAAGGCAGTGCTGCTGACCGGAGCGACGGGATTCCTCGGGGCATTCCTGCTGGACGAGCTGCTGGCTCGAACATCGGCGCGAATCTACTGCCTGGTGCGCGCGGCGGACAGGGAACAGGCCATGAGGCGCATCCTGGAAAACGGCGCCTCGTACCGGTTGGATGCCTGGGATCGCGACCGCATTGTTCCCGTGCCCGGCGACTTATCGCTTCCGCTGCTGGGCCTGACGGATGTGCGGTTCGTGCAGCTCGCGGAGAGCGTCGATTCCATCTATCACAACGGCGCCGCCGTCAAATGGACGTATCCTTATGCGGCGCTCCATCCGCACAATGTGGGCGGCACCCGGGAGATCTTACGTCTCGCCGCGAGGACACGGACCAAGCCGGTTCACTACGTCTCCACCATAGGCGTCTTTTCGTCACCGGACTACGCCGGCGGCATCGTCGAGGAATCGGAAGAACTGAATCGCAGCGGGCCGCTCCACGTTGGCTACGCACAAACCAAGTGGATTGGAGAGCGTCTGGTGCGCCTGGCGGCCTCGCGGGGCATGCCGGTGTCGATTTACCGCCCCAATATCTCCGCGGACAGCACGACCGGCGTGTTCAACCGTCACGATCATATCTGCCTGTTGATCAAGGGCTGCCTGCAGCTCGGCAGGGCGCCCGATCTGGACTTGTACCTCAGCGGCGCACCCGTCGATTTTGTTGCCAGGGCGATGGTCTCGCTTTCCCGGCGGCCCGAATCCAACGGCAAGACGTATCACCTGGTGAATCCGAGTGGAATGCAATGGAAGGACCTGGTGTGTTGGATGGCCACTCGCGGCTACCGCGTCGAACTGACAGATTATGAGCAGTGGCGGGCGGCGCTGAGCGCGGCGCTGCGAAGTCCGGGCTCGAATGCCCTGGAAGGGTTGTCCCCGTTCTTTTCCGAATCGGCGATGCACAATGTGCGGCTGCCGGTGTTCGATTGCTCCAATGTGAGCCGTGCGCTGGACTCGGGCGAGGTGAACTGTCCTCCAATGGGGGATGCGCTCCTCTCGACTTACTTCGCCCGTTTCCGGGAGAGCGGTTTCGTACAGTAACTTCGACTATGTTGTCGGCAGTGTCCATTAGTGTGGCGCCATGGCAGGTACGGGCGCCAAAGATCGTTATGGAGGTTCAGAACTAAGATGAGATCTTTATCCGAAAACGCCTATAAAGTGATGGTGGGGCGCTACTCGGCGCGCGATGAGCACAACCAGCCGACGGAGGAGCCGCAGGACATCCTGGAACGTACGGCGCGCGTGGTTTGTCAGGCGGAGTATAAGTATCGAAACTCGATCAAGCCACGGGCCGTCGAGGGGAAGTTCGTCGAGCTGCTGACCGACTTCCGCTTTTTGCCGAACGGGCGGACGTTGGCCAATGCCGGCGTCGGCAGCAAGCAGTTGGCCAATTGTTTCGTGCTGCCGATCGACGACGAAATGGGAAAGACCACCGACGGCATCTTCGCCATCCTTCGTAAAGCCGTGCTGGTGCTGAAGTCCGGAGGGGGCGTCGGTTTCTCCTTCGGACGCCTCCGGCCCAAGGGCGACGCCGTGACCCGCGGAAAGGCCACCGGAGCCGTAAGTTTCATGAAGGTCTTCGACACGGCATTCTGGGTGATCGGCCAGGGTGGCGGACGGCGAAGCGCATGCATGGCGGTGTTGCCCGTCTGGCACCCGGATATTCACGAGTTCATCCGGTGCAAGGAGCAGGAAGGGGTCATCGAGCACTTCAATATCAGCGTGGGCATCACCGACGCCTTCATGCAGGCGGTGGAAAAAGATGCGCCGTTCGATCTGATCAACCCGAGAAACAACAAGGTCTGGGAGACGGTACGGGCGCGCGACCTCTTCGACCAGATCGTCACTTTTGCGCATCACAACGGGGAGCCCGGCGTCCTCTTTCTCGACGCGGCCAACCGGGAAAATTACGTGCCGAATCAGTACACATTGGAAACGACCAACCCGTGCGGCGAACAATGGCTGGGCCCCTATGAGAATTGCTGCATGGCGTCGGTCAACCTGCTCGAACATCTGCGCGCAAAGACCGCGGTCAACGGCCACGGCGCCGGCCTGTTTACCTGCGAAGTCGACTGGGAAAAGCTCCGGGAAACGGTGGAGTGGACCGTGCGCTGGCTGGATGACGTAGTGGACGCGAACCATTACGTGTCCGGGGTGCCCGAGTTCGAAGAGGCGGCGCACCACAACCGCCGCATCGGAGTGTCCATCATGGGGCTGGCCGATATGATGTACAAAATCGGCGTGGCCTATGGATCGGATGAGGCCGCAGACCTGACCGGGCAAATCATGGAGTTTATCCGCTTCCACGCCATGAAAATGAGCGTGCACCTGGCACAGGAACGCGAGCCGTTCCCCGGCATCGTCGGCAGCCGTTACGATTTCAGCAACGGCGATGAAGCAGACAAGTTTGCACCGCCCAAGCCGCTCAAACCCTACACCCATTCCTTTGGTCGGCCGTTGCTGGCGTGGGACCAATTGATGGCGGATCTGAAGCTGCATGGCATCCGCAACAGTTACCTGACCACGATTCAACCGACCGGCGCCATCGCCATCGTCGCCGATCTGGAAGGGTACGGTTGCGAGCCGGTCTTTGCCTTGTCCTACGTCCTCAAGACGCGGGAGGGAGCCGAGGAGAAGGGCGCGGGCGATTGGAACGAACTCTATTACTCCAGCCGCCTGTTCGGTGAGGCACTAGAGCGCTGCGGCATATCCGAGCAGGAGCGCCGTGCCATCCTTCAGGAGGTGGCGGTCACGGGATCGTGCCAGGGTGTCGAGCTTGTCCCCGAAAAGATCCGAAAGGTTTTCGTGGTGAGCGGCGACATCTCGGTGGAACAGCACGTGACGATGCAGGCCGCGTTGCAAGCCTTTACCGACAACGCCATCTCCAAGACGATCAACTTCCCCGCGGAGGCCAGTCTCGAAGACGTCCGCAAGGCCTACTTTGACGGATGGAAAAAGGGCTTGAAGGGCATGACGGTTTACGTTACGGGATCGCGGAAGACGGTGGTACTGGAAACCAAAGAAACCCGGGAGCGCAGCCATGAGCCGGAGCAGCACGCCGAGGAACCCTTCGCCGTCAAGAGCGACGAATACGTGGGCGTGCACCTGACGAAAGTGGGACCCGCCGGATTGGTCTGTTCGGAGTGCGGCGCGCACATGGTTGTGGCCGAGGGATGCGTCACCTGCCCGCGCTGTGCTTTTTCGCTTTGCGCCGTGGTTTAATAACTGAGCTGCCGGGATGCCGCAAGCATCTTATGAGAATCGCCACCGTCGACATCGGGACCAACACGGTGTTTCTGCTGGTTGCAGGGATCGCCGATGACGGCGGCGTAACCCCGTTGTATGAGCTGAAGCGCATCGTGCGGGTGGGCGAGGGCGTCGATGCGACCGGGCGCGTGGGAGCGGCGGCCGTGCGCCGGCTGTGCGACGCATTGGCCGACTTCAAGCGGCTCGCGCAGGAACACGGAGCGGTCCGTGTCATCGTCGGCGCGACCAGTGCCTCGCGCGACGCCCGCAATCAAGCCGAGCTGATCGCGGAAGTCCGGCGGGAGACGGGCCTCGACTACGAGATCCTCTCGGGCGAGGCCGAAGCGAAGTGGGCGTTTCGCGGCGCCATCTCCGTCCTCACGGACGTGGAGGGGACTTGCGCTGTCCTCGATATCGGCGGCGGATCGACCGAAATTGTCGTCGGCGACGCAGCCGGCGAAATCACCTACCACCGCAGCTTGAATATCGGTGCGTTGCGCCTGACCGAGCGGTTCTTCTCGACGCTCCCCCCTGCACGTGCCGAGATCGGGCGCGCGGAAGACCTGATTGCACGCCTGCTCGATGAGGCGGCTTGTCCGCTTGACGATGCCTCGCCCCTGATCGGCTCCGGCGAGACTACGGCCACGCTGGCACTGGTACGCGCCGGCTTGCCGTGCTGGGACGCTCTCGGTGCTTCCATGGTGGACCTGGAGGCCGATGACGTGCATGACTGGCGCGGCCGGCTGCTGCAACTCAGCGCGGATCAAGTCCTGGCACTCAACCCGGTCGTGCTGAAAGACCGCGCCGACGTTTTTCCGGCGAGCGTGCTCATCCTCGACGCCGTCATGCAACGGTTCGGCATTCCGGTTTGCCGGGTCAGCCCGCGCGGGCTGCGGCACGGCCTGGCGCTCCGCTTCGCTGCCCAATCCCGCTTGGAGGCGGCATGTGTTCTGAATGGAAAGGTAGAAAACCATGACTCTGCGTGAAGCCTACCAATCTTTGCTGACGGGAGAATACAAATCTGCGTCCGCGGCCGGAAAGCAGGCGATGGTCTGGAAGGCCGTGGAGGAGACGCGGTACGCCAAGTTGCCTCCGGTCAAGTTTTCTTTCATTTACTTCGGTGTCCGATTCGTAAGCCTGCCGTTTTTGAGCCAGCCGTTCGATGTGACGCTGGACGTCCGTCCTCCGCGCACGAAGTGGCTGCACCAGTTCGGCACCATCGCTAAGGCCGAGTATGTGCCAGACCCGGTCCCTCCTCCGGCTTACGAAGGGACCTATCCCCCGTTCAGCGGACTCTTTGAGACCGGCGCCATCGGCGTGGTCCGGCTGTCCCTGGCCATGAACACGCGGTTCTACATCACGGGGACCTCGCTTAAGCTCTTCGTCGATGGCAAGCCGTCGCAGAACCTCATTCTGAACCCGTCGCTGGATCCGCAGGACACTAAGAACTTCTTCGAGTTGGGGATGACGGACAGGCTCCCCGTGGCGGTCAAGTTTCCTTTCGGTCCTCCCGCGAACGTCTTCGCCGATTGGTGGATGGGTATGATTTCCGCGCCAAGGGATCAGTCCGTGGCCCATCTCGCGAAGGTGAAATCCAACGGCGAGCAGGTGGTCAGCCCGTCGGTCCCCTACCAGGTGTTCGCGATTCCGGCCAACGACGATTTGATGCAGGACCCCAACACCACGGAAGATTTTCGCGAACTGATCGGCAAAATCAAGCCCGGCACGGTTCTCTACCGAATCCATGGCAAGCCTCACAAGGACGGGCCGTGGATCCCGCTTGGCTCGATCCGGACGACGTCGCACTTCGTGGCATCTGCATTTGACGACCGCGTACTGTCCTATCACCACACGCGCACCAGGCAGGTGGAGCCCGTATCGGGGCCGGCACTTCCACCGCCCGATGTCCCGTCGGCTTCGTCATCGGCGGACGACAACCCCGATACATCAAGCAATCCGGCAGCACACAATCCGCCGGCGCCAAAGCCTCCGCCTTCGAGCACGTATGCCGCCGCGCCTGAGCCTCCGCCCCGAGCCGCCCATCGGCAGCGTGACTATCTCGAACGCATCGAGGGCATCGGCCCGAAGATATCGAGTGTTCTGGTCGAGGCGGGGATTACCACCTTCTCCCAACTGGCGGCCGCGCACGTGGACCAGCTCAGGGCGATTCTGGCAGGAGCCGGGCTCGGCGCTCTGGCGGATCCCTCCTCCTGGCCCGAGCAGGCCAGGTTGGCAGACGCGAGGGAGTGGGATAACCTCGACCAGTTGCAGGAGAAACTTCGCGGAGGACGGCTGGAATGATCACTGACGGGCGGGAGCGACTATGTTTGCCATAGACATTTTTTTCGATGTGCTGTCCAGCCTGGCTTCGGCGAAAACAGGCTCGAGCAGAAGGACGAAGCCCCGCCCGGTCCGGCCCGCGGAACCGGCACCCGCGAAACCCGCGCCCAAACCCACGGAGCCGGTCTACGCGCCGCCAACACCTCCGGCAAAGGCCGCGGAAGCGCCATACAAGCCTCCAGAACCGCCTCCCAAACCCGCGGAGCCCCCAGCCAGGCCCGCCAAGCCGGCCGCGAAGCCCGACGATTTGAGACGCATCGAGGGTATCGGACCCAAGATTTCGCGTGTGTTGGTGGACGCCGGAGTTACGACCTTCTCTCAGTTGGCATCCACACCTATGGACCATCTGAGGGAGATCCTGGCTGACGCCGGGCTCGGCAACCTGGTGGATCCTTCCTCGTGGCCCGAACAGGCAAGGTTGGCGGCGGCGGAAGACTGGGACGCGTTCCAGAGACTGAAGGATGATCTGTCACGCGGACGGCGCGTCTGAGACCGCGGCCCGTCAGAGCAGTTGGAGCCACTGCTTGACAGCCTCCATGTCGAAATCCTTCCCGAGCGCATCGCTGATGGCCCGATCGCGCAGGAGTTGCGTGACCGATTCTTCCGGGTAGCCGCTGAAGAATAGTTGGCAGGGAATGCGCGCCGCCTGAAACCACTCCTCCCAGGCATAGACGGTCGACATGCCCCCAGGCGGATAGCCTCCAATACCGACCAGGAGCCCGTCGAGACCCCACCGCATCTTGTCCCTGAAGTCACCCAGGTAGTTCGTCCACGAGCCATCATAGTTACTCATGATGAGCGCATACCGCAGCGGCCCCAGCACCGCCCAGTGGAGAGAGTGAATCGTGCGCGTTCCGGTGAGTTCTCCCGGTGGATAGGCTCGGGCGATAAAGATGCCGGTGAACCAGGCCCACAGTATCTCGAGCCGGTTATGGATCGCGGCGACAACGGTCACCTGGTTCTGTTCAAAGCGGAGTCCCCCATAGGGGACTGCCAGCTCCTGTTCGTTCCGCTCCAGGATCTCCTCGTGCTGGAGGTACTGGGCGCGAGTCATGGTCTGGCCGGGGTTGAGACCGGCTGTGTTGAGCACCACGTAAGGGGGAGGCGGCATCACAAGCCGGACATAGACCTGCGCGACCTGATCGATCACCGGCGGAATCACGTTGGTTTGCAGGTAGAGCCACATCGACGGCAGAAGGCCGGAGATCCACTGCGCCGCTCTCACCAACAGCGGAGGCTTGGAAGCGATGCGCGAGAGATCCTCTAAGAACGGCATCACGCCCGGGTCCCTCGCATAGCCGGCCACGCACGACAGGTCGAGGAACTGTTCCAGGCGCTCGCGGATGGCGATCTTGGTCCGGATCGTTTCCGCCGATTCGTCGCGAAAGGCGATATAGCTGTAGGGCGGACGGCGTTGGTACTCGCACACGAACCTCAGGAATCCCTTTGCCCTTGAGTAGCCCTCGCAATGGCCCCAGATCTTGTCGAGCCCCGGCGACAGCGCGGCGATGTGGCGGACATAATCCTCCAGATCGCCGTTGTAAGTGGTTCCCCATACCAGCAGCGGCTCGATGTCGTCGTTCTCGATAATGAACCAGCGCGCGAAGTGGGTGAGCCGGTCCTGGCGAAAGCGGATGTACTCGTTGTGAAAGAGTCCCTGGCTGATTTCTTTCAGGAGTTGCATCAACGCATGCTTCTGTCCCGGCTTGATCTTGGCGATGACCGTGAGCACATGTACGCCCAGCGCCCGCCGCAGGTCGAAGGAGTGCACTCCGGCGCCGCCGAGCCACAGCGTGGCCAGCCCGCCCAGCAGAAGCAGGCCGAGGCCGTAATCGGGCAACGCACACGGGAACTTGACTGGCGGCTCGTAGTGGAACGGAAACCGGCCCGTCATCAG
>Ga0335079_10000957_pt1 | contig 32645 bp, 28 predicted proteins | sample Lox_Sample_33_FD_206719 | JGI IMG/M metagenome (GOLD analysis project Ga0335079, IMG submission 206719) | Soil microbial communities from Loxahatchee National Wildlife Refuge, Florida, United States - Lox_Sample_3.3 | ecosystem: Environmental > Terrestrial > Soil > Wetlands | place: USA...
GCGGGGAAGGTGAGAGGCGTGTCGTCCCTCCAGGCCTCCTGGTGGCGCACGAGCTGGGCGATGTAGCGGTAGCTGGGATGGTTCACGCCCTCCATCTTGCCCCAGTCGGCCGGCATTGTCCTTGTCGGATCGGACCTGGCACCGCGGACGCGCCGGCGCGGGTCCCGCTTTCCCTCGAGGTGCGCCGTGACAGGGAGGCGCAAAAGGCCCCGGCAGCTCGAGGTGGATTGGAGTCGACTCCTCGCTCAGCGCCTCCAGCCGCTCGAAACCAGCAGAGTGCCCTTCCTGCACGGGCGAGCGGATCTCGCGCGGCTCGCTCTGCGCGGTCGTGCGCGATCGGAGGGATCCGGGCGCCGGCCAACCTCGCAGCATGGGCGGCGCGTGCGGGTCCGAGAAAACGGTTGGAGCACGCCCATCCGGACTTGCGAGACCACTTGGATGGCAATGCTTAAGGAGCGTCTTCGCCGATCCTGAGCCACGAAGGGCGAGCAGCGATTGGGCCGAGGGTTTAGGCCCGGCCTCGCCCGAGGGGTTCGGTCATGCCGGGGGAGGCGGCGGAGGGGAGCTGGGCGGGGGAGGAGGCGAACTGGGCGGTGGCTCGGGCGGCGTCGAGGGTGGAGGGGGCGCCGATCCAGGCGGCGCGAGGTCTCCGCCCGCGTTGCGCAGCCGGGCCCAGACCACTCGGCCCGAGTAGCCGTCGACGAGCACGTTCGCCGTGTCGTGTCCCCCGTTCCCCGCGAGATCGACGTGCCAGCGCTCGTACGAATCGAGGCGGGCATCGAGCGTGCGGTCGATGAGGAGCCCGCGGGAGCGCGCGAACTGGGCGGAGATGGCGACCGCTTCCTCTGCCGAGAGAACGCGGTAATAAGGACCCGGGTGCACCGCCACCACGCAGCCCGAGACGAGCAGGAGGAGGGCAGCGAAATACGCCGTCATGCGCCCCCACCCGGCCCGAGCGCGGCCGGGAATGCCGCCCGAGAGAGATCGAAGTTCGTCGTTTTCCATTGGATATCTCGCTGCCCTGCACGACCCCGGTCGTGCGCGGCCGTTAAGCCCCAAGGTGCGCATGAGAGACCCTCCTGGCACGAGAACGGGCCTATTCATCCCTTCGCTCGCCTTCTCCTCGCCCGCGCGCCCGCCTGTCCCTTAGCCCGGGCGAGCAGGCGGGCGGCGGGGGGAGGACCCGGAGCGCCCTCGCCGCCACGGAACCTGCCCTAATCCTCATTCAAGGTACACGCCTGCGCAGAAGAGTTCCGCGACTTCCGGCCTCCCTCCGTGTTCGCCCGCTTGAGGATTGTTTCGATGTCGCAGACCTACCTTGCCTCACATGAACGAGCCCATTGCGTGGGCCTTCCATCCTTAGGTCGCTCTGTGGGTACAAGCATGCTCCGGGTCAAACGGCCACCTCCTCGGCTTCCCCTGGACAGGGGACAAGGCTCGAGGCCGCGTGACCGGCGGCTTCTCGCCGGCGACGGGCACCGGGCGCGGCGTCTCGTGATTTCGTTGAATTCTCCAGGCATTCGGTCGCACGGTATTCATCTTAACCGAGAGTTCGTGGTACCAAGGCGAGCGGAACGCTTCATCGAGGTATGTACTCCTCAGGCTAGATGCGGTACGGCTCGGGCCTTGGGAGATGCGACAAATGGCCACGGCCTCGGGTCCACGCAGGAACCGTCCCTGACCTTTTCTGGGGCGGAAGTCTCAATAGACTGGAGCCTGTGGGGACAAAGCCCGTGAGCAGCGTCTTTCTCGAATGGAACGAGGTCTCGTGAGCCGCACCACCCTCATCGGCATCACGAGCCCCCTGCTCGCCGAAACGAGGCCCTCCGGTTTCCTCGTCATCGCTTCGCCTCAGCCTTCGCTCGTCGGCAGCTTCTTCGAGCTCGCTGCCCAGCAGACCATCATCGGGCGCGATCCCGCCGCCGAAGTACAGATCCCGGACGACGGCATCTCGCGTTCCCACGTGCGCATCGAACGACGCGAGGGCAACGAGTACTTCGCGGTCGATCTCTCCTCGACGAACGGGACCTGGCTGAACGGCGTGCGAGTCCGCTCGGCTGTGCTCGTCGACGGCGACCTCCTCGAGATCGGCACCGGGACGAAGCTGCGCTTCGGGCCGCGCATCGAGAGCACGGACCACTTGATCGTCTCCGCGACGCCGATCCCCCCGGGCACGGGCGCCTTCGAGTACGACGCGGCGAGCCGGCGGCTTTCCATCATCGGAAGCATCGCTCCTTTCATGGGGCTGGAGAGCGGCTCCTCCCCCAAGTCGGACGGCGCACTCGGCCGGGTTTACGAGGAGGACCGGCCGGGATTGCGGGCGGGGCTGGAGGCGGCGCTGGAGGCCGGCGCCTGCGAACTCGAGTTCAGGGTCGTCGGGCCTCACGACGAGACGGCCTGGGTGGCGATGAGAGGCCAGACCTGGCGCGACCGGAGCGGTGCAGCGCTGCGCGTCGCCGGCACGGTGACGGCGATCACGGAGCGTAACCGAGCCGAGTTCGAGCTCAGGCGGCAGCCTTTCTTCTTCGACAGCCAGACCGATGCCATCGCCGTCCTCGGCCTGGAAGGTAAGATCCGCGACTGGAACCCCGCCGCCGAGAGGCTGTTCGGGTGGAGCAAGGCCGAGGCACTCGGACAGACTCCCGAGCTCCTCTTGCACCCGGAGCCCGAGCACCAACTCGGCGGGTCGGGTATCGCTTCCGGGGAGCGGTTCGAGGCAACCTTCGCCCTCACCCGCAAGAGCGGGAAGCCGATCCAGATCGAGGCGCTGGGGGTGCCGCTGCGTGACCCCGATGGCGCCACCCGCCACCGCGTGCTGCTCCTGCGCGACGAGGGGCAACGCCGGCGCGCCATGGCACAGATGCAGATGACCGAGCGGCTCGCCTCCATCGGCACGCTCGCCGCCGGAGTGGCCCACGAGGTCAACAACCCTCTCTCCTTCATCGGCTCCAACCTCGCCTTCGTCCGTGAACAGCTGGGCCAGGCCGCGACCGCCCTCGGTCCCCTCCACGCCCAGATCGACGACTCCCTGGCCGATTGCCTGGAGGGGCTCGAGCGCATCCGCGTCATCGTGAAGGACCTGAAGTCCTTCTCGCGTGCGACGCCCGACGAGTCGGTCAGCACCGACGTCGACGTGAACAAGGCCGTCCACTTCGCCCTGCGCGTCGGAGAGGGCGAGGTTCGCCGGCACGCGCAGGTGGTGACCGATCTCGCCCCCTTGCCGCCCGTCATCGCCAGCGAGGCCCGCCTGGGCCAGATCTTCATGAATCTCGTGCTGAACGCCGCGCAGGCCATCCCCGAGGGCAAGCCGCGCGAGAACGAGATCCGAATCTGCTCGCGCTTCGACGCGGCGACGGGCCAGGTGACGGTGGAGGTCTCCGATACCGGCTCCGGGATCAAGCCCGAGAACCTGCGCCGGATCTTCGAGCCGTTCTACACCACGAAGCCCCCCGGCCTCGGCACGGGACTCGGCCTCTTCGTGTGCCAGGGCATCGTCCACTCCCTCGGCGGAGAGATCTCGGTGCGGAGTACCGTCGGACAAGGCACGACCTTCACGGTCTGCCTGCCCGCTGCCAACTCGAACGGGCACCGAACCTAGCGCTTCTCGCGAAGCCCGAGGCCGGTCGTGAGACCCTAAACTTGCGCCATGCTGGAGGGCCGCCGCATCCACCGGAGCGGACCCGTGTTTCGCCCGGAAGAGCACCGACCCCGGAATAGCCCGAAATAGCCCACGCTGTACCTCCGACCGTGGACGCCATGCTGCGCGGCCGGGGCCGCACGCCCAGGGCGACGCCGTGACGGACGTGCCCAAGCACTCATGGACGCTGCTCGCGCGAGCCCTGGCGTGATAGGGGAGTGAGCGCACACTCGCGAGGGAGGAGACGATGGTCATCCGCCCAATGGAGCCCGGCGATGCGGCGCAGGTATGTGCGCTCTGCGAGCAACTCGGCTACCCCGTCGCCGCTGAGAGCTTGCAGGCGAGCCTCGCGAGGGTCGCCCTGCTCTCCGACCATCTCGCCTGCGTGGCCGTCGAGCGCCAAGAGGTCACCGGCTTTTTCCACGCGTCGCGAATGCTGGGGCTCTTCGAGCCGGCTTGGGTCGAGGTCAAGGGACTGGTCGTCTCGGAGGAGCGGCGTGGGCTCGGCATCGGGGCGGCGCTCCTGCGGGCGGCGGAGGCATGGGCCCGAACGAACCGCGTCGGAGAGGTGCGGCTCGGCTGCCGGATCACCCGCACTGCAGCCCATGGCTTCTACGAGCAGATGGGCTACCGGATCTCGAAGACACAGCACCGGTTCGTTCGGGTGCTCTGATCGCCCACTTCGCAGCTCGGCCGCGGTTACGAGCGGGGCTTCAGCGCCGGCCCAGCACGAGCGCCACGCGCGCAGCCGCATCTCTTGTCGGAGGCGGATCCCGTCGGATCACCACCCGGAGGGCGCGTGCCAACCGGCCGGATCGGAGGTGTCCCCTGACAGCTCTTCGGTACCCAAGGTCCTTCGTCACGAGGTTCTTGGGGCGCGACGGGCGCGACGAGGTGGAACGAGCGTCACGGGCTCCGGTTCGGAGGGATGGGGCGGTCACGCCGGGGCGAGTGGGGCCGAGGCCGCGAGCGGCATATCGCAGTCACAGTGTAGTGGCTCAAGCTCGCTCCGGCATGGCGCGACCGTTCGGTCCGATCGTGAGAAGAGTCGCCGGCGCTCGGCCGGGTCCAACTCGTCTGCGCCTGCACGCACGCGCGGCGGAGACGCTAGCCTCCTTGCAACCCTGGGATCGACGAGACCCACCAAGACCCGCTCTTAGCTTTGCGAAACCACAGCCATGCCGCGCGGCACACATTTCGCTTGGACCTCCACGGTGCCATGAAGAGCCCTCTGCGCCATGCCCGACCCGTGCAGTTAGACCCGGTGACGCTCACCGAAGACCTTCAGCGCACCTTTGCGTCCCCCAGCTATCGGCCACCCACGTTGCCGGACGTCGCCATGGAGGTGATGGAGCTCACCTCGCGAGCCGACGTCAAGCTCCTCGAGCTCGCGGTTCTCCTCCAGCGAGACCCCGTGCTCGCCGCGCGCGTTCTCTCGATTTCGCAGTCCGCGGCGTACGCCCTGCGATCTCCGCCGGTGACCCTGCAGCAGGCGGTGGTGCGCCTCGGCCTCGAGACGCTCCGCGAGATTGTCGTCGTCGCTGCACTGTCCGAGAGGGTCTTCCAGGTCTCGGGCCACGAGCCCTTCGTGGGGCGGCTTGCGCTCCACTCCACAGCCACGGCCCACGTCCTGCGGCTCTTGCTCCGACAGCTACGCATCGAAGCAGCGCACGGATTCATGTGCGGTCTCCTCCATGACATTGGCTTTGGGGCGGGACTTCTGGCCGCCATGGAACGAGTGGAGTGGCGGCGCTTGCCAGCCCAGCAGCTGGAACGGGTTCTCGATGCGGTGCACGTCGATGCTTCCGGAATCGTCGCTCGCCTCTGGAAGCTGCCCGAGCCGATACAGCAGGTCCTGGCGTCCCATCACGAGATCGCCGTGGACGGGAAACCCCTCCCCTTGAATGCGGCCCTGATCGTGGCCGAGCAATTGTGCTGGGAGGCGGGAGCCGGCATGCTCCCAGCGCCGGACTATGTGGACCCGACCTGGCGCGAGACGCCGGACCCACCCCTCGAAGGGCTTGATGTCAACTGGCCAGACAAGGTGTCAGAGGCTCGAGCGCTCTTACACATCGACGAAGGCGCGCTCGCCACGGCTCGGGAACGCGCCTTCGCGGTCGTGGCCTCACTTTCAGGAGGTAGTGGTGGCCTCGCTGCTTAGTGCTGTCCTCGTCTGACGCACCGAGCAGCTGATCCTTTACGAGACCGCGCCCCAGGCGCGGCACGTGACTTCAACGAGGTCCTTGCCGAGTTCGTCGCCGGCGCAGAGGTCCACCGAGCGCCGGGCGGGTCCTCCTTATCCGGGCGCTCCCCAGGCGGCTCACCGAGGATGCCGAGCGAGAATCGTCCGGGAACCTGTCCGGCGCAGGACGCACGCAGCCGCCGGATCGAGACTTCGGACGCGCAAGCCGCATGCGAACCCGTCCCCGCTCGGGCGGACCTCCTCCTGCGATCGACGGGCGCCTACCCTTGGAAAGATCCGATGCCGGGGGAGGCCTTACTTCGAGCGAGCGTTCTCGACTTACACTCAACGAGCAAAGTGTTGACCGAGTGCTCGCAGTCGCGGCGCCGGGCGATCGGCCGCGGGTCGACTCGATCCCCCATGGGGTCGATCCTGGCCGACAGGCGCGACGTTAGCTTCGACTGGGCGCTCCGGGCCAACTGCGCTCGGCGGATGGTCAGTCAGATCGATCACGAGGAAGTCGCTGGGCCTGAAGACCCGCGACAATGGCTCGGATTCGCTCGGCACACTCAATCCCATCCTTGATTGCGTTCGCCACCTCGTCGTTCACTCGACCCACTTCGTCCTGGACGAATCGGAGATTCGAACCGATCGAGGCAAGTGGGCTGTTCACGTCGTGGGCGACTCGGTCGGCCATCTGTCCCAGCACCGCCCAGCGCTCAATCTCCGCGCGTGCTCTTTCCGCGGTTGCCAGACGTGCGATCGTCTCGGCCCTTTCGCGCTCGGATCGAAGGAGCGCATCCTGCCGGCGCCGGGAGCCGATCGAAGCGACCAAGGCGAAACACGTTGCGATCCCGGCGAGAGTAGCCCACGGAAGAATCTCGAACCACGGGCGCCCCTCGAGGTGCATGAGGGTACCGCCACCCGTGAGCCCAAGGATGCCCTGCAACACGGGGTCCGCCGGGTCGTTCGGCGCGACCAAGGCGGTCATGAGCGGGATCATCATGAGTATGAGAAAGAAGATGCTGTGGGACCCGCCGCTTACCCAGCTCATCGCCAGCAACGTGAGCATGGACCAGGTCCCCGCCACCGCGCCGCTTACGACCGCGGCCCAGGATGGGCCGCGGGTCTGAAACGGGAGAAGGAACAGAAAGCACGCCACCCAGGCTGCCCAAAGCGGGAGGCGGGCGGTGCCTCCCGGCGAACCGAACATGTCCACCGCACCGACGAGCGCGATGGCGCCTACCCCCGCGAGCATGGCTCGGCGGCGATCGATCCGGCCTAGGACTGGCCTCTCCAGCAAAAGAGCCACCGTCAAGAGACTCTCAAGCCTCTCTCGTCCGCACAACGGGGTTGTGATGACTCACCGTCGACCCGGACCCCTGCCATGCGCCCGCGGTCCCGTGCGAGCAGGTGCGCATGAGTACCTACACGGCTCAAATCACGCTTGGGCGCAAACGATGGACCATTCCCTGCTGCGTCCAGGGGCCCTGTTCGGTGGACTGCCGTGGTAGAGCGCGTACTCGTGCGGCAGGCACCGTCTCACCTCGTGATGATGCGTTCGAAGATGCTCGCTCCTGGGAAGAGGGCCTCCTCGCCCAGGCCCTCCTCGATGCGCAGCAGTTCGTTCCATTTCACGGTCCGCTCGCTCCTGGCCATGGAACCGACCTTGATCTGACCGGCGTTGGTGGCCACGGCAAGGTGGGCGATGGTCGTGTCCTCCGTCTCTCCCGAGCGCGCCGAGATGACCGGCAGGTAGCCCCCGCGCCGGGTCAGAGCGACGGCCTCCATGGTCTCCGTCAACGTTCCAATCTGGTTCATCTTGATGAGCACGGCGTTCGCGACGCGCTCATCGAGGCCCTGCTTTATCCGCCGCGTGTTGGTCGCGAAGAGGTCGTCGCCGACCAGCTGCACGCGCCGGCCCAACGCGCCGGTGAGCTCCTGCCAGCCGGCCCAGTCGTCTTCCGCCATCCCGTCCTCGATGGAGAGGATCGGATACTGGTCCACCCAGGAGACGAGGAGGCGTACGAAGTCGCGCGCGTCGCGCGCGCGCCCCTCCAGCGCGAAACGATACATTCCCTGCTCGAAGAAGTGGCTCGAAGCTACGTCGAGCGCGATGGCGACGTCCTTCCCGGGGGCATAACCGGCCTCCTCGATACTCGCGACCACGAGGTCGAGCCCCTCGACGTTGGAGCCGAACGTCGGCCAGAGGCCGCCCTCGTCGGCGACCGACACGGGCTTGCCGCGGTCGCCGAAGACCGCGCGCGCGGCGTGGTACACGCTGGCCACCATCTCGATGGCGTTCGAGTAGGTGCGCGCTCCCACCGGGATCACCATGAAGTCCTGGACGTCGACGCTCTTGCCGGCGTGCAGCCCGCCCCCGATCACCTGGACCATCGGCAGCGGGAGCGTGCGTCCTTCGGCCCCGCCCAGGTATCGGTAGAGCGGCAGCCGGCTGGCGTTCGCGCCGGCCCAGGCCACCGCCATCGAGACACCCAGGATCGCGTTGGCGCCGAGCTCCGACTTGTCGGCGGTGCCGTCGAGCGCGATCATCGCCTGGTCGATCACGCGCTGCTGCAGGGCGTCCATGCCAAGGACGCGAGGCGCGATCCGCTCGTTGACATTGGCGACGGCCTTCCGAACGGACCTTCCGCTAAAACGGGTGGGGTCGCCATCGCGCAGCTCCAGCGCCTCGAATCGCCCCGTTGAGGCGCCGGACGGCACGGTCCCGCGACCCACCGCGCCACCCTCCAGGAGGACGTCGACCTCCACGGTGGGGTGGCCACGCGAGTCGAAGACCTGGCGTGCCCGAACCTCCTCGATCCGGGTATGCATGAGCTCACCCTCCCGCCACGGCGATCGCCGACGACAACGCCTCTCGGACCTCGTGGTAGGTCCGAAGCCGTTCCCTGACCATCCGGTAGCTCACCTTCCGGACGAGATGCTTGTCGAGGTCGTCCGTGATGTACTCGGCGGGCGACTTGCCGTCGATCCGCGCCAGCAAGAGGAAGGCGAGCGAGCGGACGGCGTGCTCCTCGAGCGTCTTCGCCTCGGTGAAGTCGACGGCAGCGAAGTACCGGTGGGCCATCTCCACCATGAGGTCCAGGTAGGCTTTCGCCCAGGGCTTGTTCTTGACCGCCTTCAGCATGAGGTGATTGGTCACGAAAGCGATGTCGAAGGCGGGGTCGCCGAAGTGAGCGCACTCGAAGTCAATGAGGTAGATGCGATCGCGCGAGACCAGGATGTTCTTCGGGCTGTAGTCGCCGTGCACGAGGGCGAGCTTGGTGGAGAGGTTTCGATCGATCTCGGCCGCGATGTCGGCGGCCAGGTCGGGATGCCGCTCGGCGACTTTGCGCCAGTAGGGCTCGATGCGGAGCTGAACGAAGAGCTCGACGTCGAGGAAGCGCGCTCTCACCCCGGAGTTGCGCGAGGTCGCGTTGTGGATGGTCGCGAGGACGGCGGCGACCGTCTCGCCCACGCCGAAGTCGACCTTGCCATCGAGGAGCTGCTTCTTCCACATCTCGGCCTCGGGTGGCGCGGCCTCCATGGCGAAGAGAAAGTTCTCCTCGTCGGCGAAGCGCAGTTCTGGCACGGAGCGCGGCACGACACGCTGATAGACGGCGAGACAATCCTTCTCCGTGATGATGCGCCGCAGGTCGGAGAACCAATCCTCCTTGACCCGCAGCTTGGGCAGGGCCTGCTTGATGACGAGCTCGGTGCGGGGTGTTGTCACCCTGGCCACCTCGCAGGAGACGCCGCCTGACAAGTGCCGGATCTCGATCGCTTCGCCTGGTGAGGCGACACCCCGCGCCACAAGATATTGACGCAGGGCCACTTCGTCGGAGACGCTGATCACGACGGCCGCTCCAATCTTGAAGCGTCTGGCCAGGACGCCGCCCACCCTTCACGATGAGGTGAGCCGGGCTCAACGCTTTCATGAGCATCGCACCCCACCGTGACGCGGGTCAAACCTCAAACCTCCGGGCTTGTTCTGCGGGCGAGCGATCCGCTCGGTAAAGCGGAGGAGCGCAGGAACTCACGTCGGGTGAGCGGGGTCGCCCCTTCGATGAGGCGAGAATGACCGCCGCGAAGAGGCGTCCCCAGATGAACTACGCCGGGATGGGCGTGCACCCGATTCACACGGTCTGCTCTGTCGTGGGCGAGGGCGGAAGGTCATCCGGCGCGGGTGCGGCCGGGCGAGGCGCCGGGGACGGGACACGCACCGAACCCTCAGCCGGCCACCTTCCCGACGAGGAGCACCTGTGTCGGCGACGGGCTTCCCCCTTCGGGTTCGAGCGAGACCGCAAACGCATCAGGTACCGAGGCGAGAAGGGCGGGATCGACCGAACCGACCATGAGCCCGCCGGAGGCACCGGCGAGGAACCCGGCCGGTTCGGGCGCTCCCTTTCCCTTGAGCACCCAGAGTTCATACGACTTGCCGGGCACCGGTGCGAGCGTAGAGGAGAAGATCACCGCCCGGTGCGCTACCACGTTGAGGACCGCCGCCGCGCGGTGCGTGCGCCCCGCCGTGGAAGCGAGGGGCACGACACGGCTCTGCGGGTCACCGAGGAGGTCCAGGATCTGGCGAGCGGCGATGCTCGTCGCCTCGAGGGAGCGGATCTCGCCGAAGAGCGCGTCACGCGCCTCGCGGTCGACTTCCGCTTGCCGCTCTGCCTGCGTCGTCTGGGCGAGGCTCACTCTCAACTCGCTCCGCTCTCGCGCGTAGAGCGCGGCGAAGAGGACGGCAGCCGCTGCCGCGGCCGAGCCGAACGCCACCGTCCAGGGACGCCTCGCCCTCGCGGCGAACCCGGCGCGGATCTCGATGGCTCGCCAGACGGAGCGGTCCGGGCGGACGCCCGGTACCGCCTCGGCAAGCGCGGCCACGGTCTCCCGAGCCGCCCGCAACGCCTCCTCGCAGCCCCGGTGCGAGCTCACCTCGGCAAGGTGCGCCTCACAGGCCTCCCGATCGTCCGGATCGAGGGCTCCGAGGACGTAGACGCTCGCGACTTCCCGGAATTCCTCGCAGGTCACGAGGCGGCCTCCTCGAGCCCGGCGAGGCGGTCCTGGAGCTTTTGCATGGCGAGCCGCACCCGGGTCTTGGTCGTGCCGAGAGGCTCTCCAGTCCGGGCAGCGATCTCGCTGTGGGTGAGACCTTCGAAGTAGGCGAGCTCGACCGCCTCGCGCTGCTCGCGCGGGAGATCGGCGAGTGCGCTCAACACCTTCGCTCGCCGTTCCCCAGCATCGGTCGGCGGATGCACCTCGGAGAAAAGAGCTTCCCGGCGCTGCACCTCCTTCATGCGCGCACCGGACAGGCGGACCCGCAAGCGATCGATGGCCCTGCTCCGCGCCACCACCACCGCCCAGGCTGGCAACGTCCCGCGCTTCGCGTCGTAGGTCTCGGCGCGCCTCCACAGTTCGAGAAAGGTCTCCTGAACGACGTCCTCGGCCTCGGCGCGGTCGCGAAGGATCCGCAGCGCCAGGGCCATCACCTTCGCCCCGCACTCGTCGTAGAGCGCTCTCAGGGCCTCCTTACCCAGGGCGCCCTTGAAGACGACGGCGGCGGCGAGGGCGAGGGCGAGGAGGGACGTGACGTCCATGCGCTCTCTCCCTTTCCTTGATCTCCCGGCTCTGCAAGGCGAACCGCCCTCCTGGGCAAGGATGACCCGGCCGGGATGACCGTCACCTGGCTATCCAGCCCGCCACCCTTCCTTCACCTACGGCTTCGCTATCTGATCAGGGTGCCGGCCATCGCCGATCTTGATACGGACGCCAGGCTTGCCTGGATTCGCTACTCCCCGAAGGGCCAAGGGTTCGTCCGGAGCCCCTCCCCGTCGAGACCAAGACTCTCTTCGCAAGAGGGATCCGAACGAAGCTTTTTGCGAGTCGGCTCCGCCGCGGTGAGTCGCCTACCTATGAAAGGGGTCCGGGGAGAACCGGCCGTCGGCGTGAGAGACCTCCACTTTCACCGAGCCAAGCCTCGAAGCCTTCGAAGCACCACCCTCGTGCGGTGAGGGTTCTCGAGTGGTGGGCGTATTGTTTTGCCCTGCACCCTTCATCTTCAAGCATGTCGACGCCCGGCGCTGTGCGCGCGGGTTCTCGCCGCGGGGCGGGGTGCGCGGCGGGGGGGCCTGCGCTCGTCCTGGGCAGGTTTAGCCTGGCGGCTGTCTTTGTGGACCCCCGTCGACGCTCTCCCGGAGGCGCCCGAAGAGAGACTCTGCTTCAAGGCTTCCATGAGGTCGATGACCTTGGCCGGTGCCTCCTTTTCCGCCGCGGCCGTGATTTCCTTGCCCTGTACCTTCTCGTCGATGAGGGCCTCGACCCGCGCGCGCACCTTGTCCGGGTAGTTCTCCGGATGGAAGTCGTCCGTAGCGGTCTGCTCCACCAGCCGAAGCGCCAGGTCCACTTCGCGCCCCTTGGGCTCGCCGCCCTCCAGATGCACCTCGGAAAGGGAACGCACCTCGTCCGCATGCAACAGTTGCTGCATGACGAGCCGCCCCGCGACGGGCCTCAAGAGCGCGAGGTACTCCTTGCCCCGCGCTGCGTAGCGGCCAAGCGCCGCCCGCCCCGAGCGCTGTAGCGCCTCGCCGAGGAGGCGATAAGCCTTTCCGCCGCCACGGTCGGGGCCGAGGTAATAAGCGTGGTCGAAGTACACCGGGTCGACCTTGGAGAGCGGCACGAACTCCGAAATCTCGATGGTGTGGGTGGAGACCTCTTCGATCGCCTTTAGCTCCTCGGGGGTGAAGACGACGTACTCGCCCTTCGCTACTTCGTAACCCTTCACCATGTCGTCGCGCCCGACCACCTCACCGTCCTTCGTGCATACATATTGCTGCTTCAGGCGCGAACCGCACTTTTTGTGAAGGAGGTTGAAGGAGTGTGCCGAGGCCGGCCGGGTGGCCGGGTAGAGGCGGACCGGGATCGAGACGAGCCCGAAAGTCACGGTCGCAGTGGCCATGGCACGAGGCGCCATTCGATTCATCTATAGGTCCGCCGCCGCCGAGCGGCACGTCTCCGTCCCGCCAGAGAATCCGAGAGCGCGACCTGACGAGCGTGGGTTTGCTCCCGCACTGCCGAGGCCCCCGACCGGGGTTGTGAGCCGATCAGGTCGGGAAGGTGGTCCATCTCAAGAGAACCGGGCGTGCCGGGAAGCGAACGCGGACTGGGGGATGAGGAGCGTTAGCCGGAAGACGGCCGAGGAGCTATCCGGCCAATACCCGTCCCCCTCGGGCAGACCACGAAGGTTCTCGCCTCGGGCTTGACCCTCTGTGTAGGCCCCCAATTGCGGCGGTCCAATTGGAAGCGATCCTTGCCTGGGCTGACCTTGTTGCCTCCGTTCGGCCCGATGCAGGATTGGGTTCGCGGCAAGTTCAACATTGCGCACGAGCGGGCTCCCGCAGGCGGGAGTGCCCGGTTTCTAAGAGCCTTGGATTCCCTCGGACGGTTCCTTGAAGTCGCTCTGGGTACATGGGACCATGGTCCTGGCGCGGGCTCTCCTGGCCGGGAAAGCAGCATCTACCCGGGGCAAATGCGCGTAATTCCTCATCTCCCCAAGGGAACGGAGGACGCCGTCGCGCTGATCGGGGGGCGAGGCCCCCACCACCACGGGAATCCGTGAAAAGACGCCGCCTAAGGCGCGAGCTAAGAGATCTCCCGAAACGCGCCGAGGGAAGACCGAGTCGTAGGTTGTGAAGAAACGCCAGGGCGCCGAGGGTGTGAGCGAGGGATGGTCCCCGGCGACGGTGGTCTCGGAGGATGCGCCAGTCCTTGAGCCTCGCCAGGGCGTGTTCGACCCGTGCGCGACACTTCCGGTGTTGCCGGTAGCCCTTGTCGCGGAGGATCCGGTTTCGCCGAAAGACGGGGGTGACGAGTTCCTCAAGCCCTCGGTAGCCGCCGTCGGCGAGGACGCGTCCGTGCTGGCGGCAGAGGGCCTGAACTCGCGAAGCCCGATAATGGACCCGGTCGTTTCGATTTCCAGGACCGCCGCCTGAAATGGCGATGATGCGGAGGTCGCGGTGGCGGACGAGGACCTGAGCGTCGCAGGACCAGCGGTAGTTCTTCGACCGCGCGGCAGCCGTATGGTCTCGGGTGGGTATGAGAGTCCCGTCCACGATCCACGACCATCATCGATCTGGATCGGCGGTGAGCCCGAGGCAGGACGCCAGGCGCGGGATGAGGTCGACCAGGATCCGATGAACCTGGGACTTCTTGGCCCGAAAGACGGCAGCCAGTTCGCGAACGGTGAGGTTAGTGCGGAGCGCTGTGCACGCGATGGCGATGCGGCGTGTTAGTGACACCGCCCCGCCGGGGCTGGCAGAGCAGGCGCGCCAGCATGGGGAGCTGCCGGGGTGAGAGGCCAGTCAAGATCGTTCGTCCTCGCATGTCGGACCCCTGAGCCAAGATACTTGGAGTGGAAGCGCAGAGGAGCCCGAAGCGGACCCGAGGTCCGAACAAGAAGCCTCAGTGGTCTCGCGACCCGGCCGAGGGGGTCGCGGTGCTCCGCCTCTCGCTCGACACGAGCGACCCCCTCCAGCGCCGGCGGCTGGAGGGCGTCTTTGCGGCGGCGTTCTCGCTTCGCCGAGCGCTGCAGCGCGATGTGAGAAGCCGCCTCGACGCGTACGCGTCGGCGCGCCGGGAGCGGGCTCATGGGGAAAGCGAGGTGAGACTGCGCCTCGGACTTACAAGAGAGGCGCTGGAGCGCGCGGCCTATCGCCACCTCGACCGGGCCCCTCACCTGCGGTTCCATGCCACCAAGGCCCTGGCGATGCATGTCGCGGATTCGGTGTGGACGGCGGCCGAGCGGCACCTCTTCCCCGATGTCCGGGGGCATCGATCCGGGAAGCCGAGGGTGGGGCGCTGGTACCGGTTCACCCGCATCCCAGGGCGCGCCCGCTCGCACACCCGCCCGGCCAAGTGGGAAACCTTCCGGCTCCATGGCACGCTCGCTGGCCACCGGAGGGCGTACACGGGAGCCGACGGGCGGTTCTATGAGCCGCGCTCGATGCGCCCGGTGGAGGCTCCGGATGGTTCCTGGTGGAACCACCAGGGCCCGCTCGTCGTGGTCATGAGCGGCCTCGGCAAGGGCGACCTGGTGCTCCCGGTGCGGTTGCCGGCCTCCCCGTGCAACCAGGCCATCTTGGACCACTTCCTGGCCGAGCAGGTTAGGTGGCACAGTGGACCTCGTGCGCTGCCGCGACCGGCGGCGGGGCTGGCGCTACGAAGCCCATCTCATGGTGCTGACGAGCCCGTACGCCTCGCCCAGGACCATCGAAAAACGAGCTTTCGCTGCCAGCCGCACCGCCGGGCGGAAGGCAGGGATCGACGTGAACGTCTCGAACGTCACCGTCGCCTCCCATAGAGGATGGTCAGGACCTCCGGATCTCGCGGATCGAGAAGGTGGCGGGCAAGGGCGAGGCCGTGCAGCGACGGGCCGCCCAGGCTCGAAAGCGCGAACGGGCCCTCGAGCGCTCCCGGCGGGCTAAAAATCCGGACCAGTACGACCTCTCGGATCGCCAACGCAAACATGTCCAGCGATTCGCGGAGGCGGGGCAGCAGCCGCCGGCCATGATCCCGAGGGGGCCTCGCAAGTCTCGCTCGGACGGAAGGCCACACCAGGCCTACTGGAAGGATAGGCTCTCTCGGAGCTACCGGCGGGGAAGGGCCGCCCAGGCGGCGCAGTCGGCGTCCACGGCCCGAGCGAAACAGGACCAGGCGCGCTTTATCGCGAAAGCCATCGTATGGTGGCACGGCTTCCTCCTGGCCGTCGAGGCCTGCGATCTCACAGCCTGGACCCGCCGATGGGGCCGCTCGCTGCACGCCTTCTCGCCTGGGATGCTCCTCACCGCCATCGAGCGGGAGGCGGTGGCGACCGCCTCCCCGGCTCACCTCGCCGGCCGGCTCTTGAGGGCGTCCACGCGCACGACCGCGCTCTCGCAATACTGCCTCTGCGGTTGCCGTGTCGAAAAGACGCTCGCCGACCGAGTCCACCGCTGTCCACGGTGTGGCCTCGTCGCTGACCGCGATGCGGTCTCGGCCGCCTTGGCGGCCCACCTCGTCTTCGAGGATCCCGACGATCCCTCGACCGCCACCGTGGACTATGAAGCTACGAAGGCTTCGCTCACGCGTCCGATGACGCGCGAGACGCTCTGCAAAGCAGTACCGGGGCGGCAAGACGCCCCGCACGAGCCAACCGCGCACACCGGCCCCGACGGCTCGTCCGTCGAGAGCACGAGGCGGACGCCACCGACTGTTGCGATGGCGGCTCGGCGAATCGTCGGCATGGTGCCGTTCCCAACCCCGAATGAGCCCGGCTACGACCGGACCACGTCGGACCGGGTGCGGTTACGAACCGACCTGACCCGCCACGGCGGCGAAAGCTTGCCGCAATTACGGGACAGCTTTTAGAAAGGACATCGCTGGTTCTCCGCCAGAGAACTGCCCGGTGGGGCGAGAGGAGCGCGGACATGCAACTTTCGAGTGGACGCGGGGATCGGGCGCGCAAAATCGTGCTCTCGCTGGCACTCTCCGCCGCGATGCGGGTGGCGGCCCTGGAACCGGCGCGCACGCCCGAGATGCGCCGCGCACGCGCCCTCTACGAGGAGCTCGTGGATACGAACACCGTGACCGCCACCGGCGACACCGCACGCGCGGCACGGTCGATGGCCGAAGCGTTGCGCCGCGGCGGACTCCCCCCCGAGGATGTCCACGTCTTCACCCCTGCCGCGCGCAAGGGCGATCTCGTGGCCAGGCTGCGAGGGACGGGACGGCGCCGACCGATTTTGCTCCTCGCTCACCTCGACGTGGTGGAGGCACGGCGCGAGGACTGGTCGACCGATCCCTTCAAGCTCGTCGAGAAGGACGGGTACTTCTACGGACGTGGCACGAGCGACGACAAGCTCATGGCAGCCGCCTTCATCTCGAACCTCCTCCGCTACCACGAGGAGAAGTTCATGCCCGAGCGCGACATCATCGTCGTCCTGGAAACCGACGAGGAGACCCTCGACCACGACGGGGTGGGGATCGGGTGGCTACTCAGGAACCACCGCGAGCTGCTCGATGCCGAGTTCGCGCTCAACGAGGGGGGCGGGGTCATGACGAAGGGCGGACAGGCCGTCATGAACGTGGTGCAGACCTCCGAGAAGGTTCCGGCGAACTTCCTCCTCGAGGTGAGAAACCCAGGCGGTCACAGTGCGCTTCCCAGGAAGGACAACGCCATCTATCGCCTGGCCGATGGCCTGGTCCGCCTGTCGAGGTTCGAATTCCCCCCCCACCCGAGCGACACCACCCGGGCCTGGTTCGAGAGCATGGCGGCCCTGGAAAAGGACCCCCAGGCCGCCGCCGACCTGCGTTCGGTCGCAGAGGGCGACCCGGACCCCGCAACCCTGGAACGCCTCTCCGCGAACCCCATCTACAACGCTCAGCTTCGCACGACCTGCGTCGCGACCCTTCTCGAGGGCGGTCATGCCTTCAACGCCCTGCCGCAGATCGCCCGGGCCACCGTCAACTGCCGGGTGCTGCCAGGCGAGGCGATGGAGGAGGTGCAAAAGAAGCTCGTCGAGGTGGTAGCGGACGGGGAGATCCGAATCACCCCGAGCTTTGTCCACGTGGCGAGCGGTCCGTCACCGCTCTCCCCGGAACTCCTGCGGACGCTCGTGCGGGTCTCGGGAGAGTTCTGGCCAGGGGTGCCGGTCGTGCCGACGATGTCCACCGGAGCGACGGATGGCAGCTTCCTGCGAAACGCGGGCATCCTGACCTATGGCCACTCCGGCATCGCCAACGACGTGGACGACGTGCGGGTACACGGGAGAGACGAACGCGTGCCGGTGAACTCCTTCTACGACGCGAACGAGTATCTCTACCGATTGGTGAAGGAGCTGGCCGGCGGCGCGTTCTGATGAAGGGAGTGCCCACGGGGCGCTACGGCCCCTTCAGGCCCGGGTGAACCCTGGGCTTGAGGCCCTGCTCCTCGGCCACGCGGGCGAGCAGCGCCAGAAGCTCTTGCCGCTCGCCTTCACTCAAGGCCGCGCACAGCGATTCGCCGTGCTGCCGCGCCACCCGCCCGACCTCCCCGAGTGTCGAGCTGCCTGCCCCGGTCGGTGGAGCGCGTAGCTACGCCGATCGCCGGGATCGTCGCGCCGCTCGACGAGTGCGCGTTCCTCGAACTCGTCGATGAGGGTGACGAGCCGGCTCGGCAGGATGCCCATCTGCTCACCCAGGGCGCGTTGGCTCGTCCCCGGGTTCTTGCCGATGAGGCGGAGCAGACCGGCGTCGCGGGGAGCGAGCTTCAGCGGGGCGAGCCGCTCGGCAAAGCGCGCTGCCGCGTGGGCTCCCACCTGGGCGAGCAGAAAGGCGAGGGAGCCCACGCCGCGCCCCCGTTCGCGAGGCGATCTCGCCGAGTGGAACAAGGAGCGGATCACCGAAGACGCAAGCGGCCTCTCCAAGAAGTGACCCCTGTCGATGCCGCGGCTGAGGTGTCGATGCAGATGAACCGCTCCCCGGCGGGTGAGGGTCACGCGCTGAGCCTGTCCGGGGAAATGACAACCGTCCCAACGCTGGACACTCGCAGGGCGAAGTATCACGCAAAATCGCATGTGCCTGGGTTGGCCTGAAGTTTGCGATGTCGCGCGGCATGGTTCGCGCGAAAGAGCCTCAGCCTAAGACCGCGTCCCGCCAGAGCCACCTCGCGCTCGGCGCAGCCAACTTCTTCCTCGCCGACATGACCGCGGTGGTGGTCCCCTTCCTGGGGACGTTCTTGCGAGCACGAGGCTATGGCTACGACGCGATCGGAGTCGCCATCGCCGCTCAGGGGCTCGGGACGCTGCTCTTCCAGACTCCGGCGGGCGTGGCGACCGATCTCGTGCCCTTTCGGCGCTTCCTGCTCGCCTTCGCCTCGCTCATCGTCGCTTTGAGCTACGCGCTCATCCCCTTCGTGCCCGCGAGGGACGCGAAGGTCGTCGATGCTCTTCTCTTCACCGCAGGGGCGGCCTCGGCGTTCTTCGGCCCCTTGCTCGCGGCCCTGGCTCTCGGCCTCTCCGGCCACGACCGGCTCGACCGGACCGTCGCCTCGAACCAGAGTCTCAACCACCTCGGCAACATTGCAGCAGCTCTCGTTGCGCTCTTTCTCGTGGCTCTCGACGCGAGATGGGTGTTCTATTCCATCGTCGCTGCATCCATCTGCGCCGTGGTTTCCACGGGCCTCATCCGCCGCCCTGAGATCGATCGGTACGGGCAGGCCCCTCTCGCCCGCGAGCGTCGCCTCGAGACCTCAGGGATCCGGCGGCTCTTGCGGGACAGGCGCGTCGCCGCTCTCTTCACGGCGACCTCCCTGTTCCATCTGGCGAATGCCCCGGTCATGCCACTCGTGGCGCTCGCCGTGAAGCACTCGGGCGGAAGCGAACGGCAGGCGGTTTCCGTTGTCCTCGTCGCGCAGGCGGTGATGGTCCCGGTTGCCTGGCTCGCTGGCCGCTCGTGCGAGCGATTCGGGCGCAAGTGGACGCTGGCTGTGGGCTTCTTCGTCTTGCCCGTGCGCATCGCCTCCTACGCCTTCGCGCGAGGGCCCGCAGCGTATCTTTTCTTGCAGGTCTTGGATGGCGTGGGAGCCGGGATCTACGGCGTGACGGTGATTTCGATGTGCGCCGACCTCACCCGGGGTACGGGATCGTTCAACACGCTCACCGGAGTCATTGCGACGGCCGCGGCGGCCGGTGGGGTGATCGGGCCAATTGGGGCCGGCTGGCTCGTCGAGCGCACCGGGTTCGAGGCCGCTTTCCTTGTCTTCGCCGCCATCGCCTTCCTCGCTGCGGCTGTCTTGCAGGCAGGCCTGCCCGAGACGAAGAGAGGCCTTCCGGGGCGCACGCCGGCGCGAGCGAGTGCGGGGGCGTCGAACTGACATGCCGGTGTGGATGAACACAGCCATCGTGGTCGGCACCGTCGCCGCAGCGATCCTCCTCGTACTTTTGCGGCCGCGCGGCTGGCACGAGGCCTGGTGGACCTCGGGGGGCGCGGCGCTCCTGCTCGCACTCCGGCTCGTGAAGCCGGAGCGCGCCCTCAAGGTGGCGGCCGTCGGTCGCGGCGCCTTGCTCTTCCTCCTGGGACTGCTCCTCCTTTCCGCTCTCCTCGACCGGAGCGGGTTCTTCGGGTGGGCAGCTCTCTCATGTGCCCGGCTCGCCCGGGGCGATGGGCGAGCCCTTTATCGGAACGTCTTCGTGCTCGGGGCCGTCATCACGGCGGTGCTCTCGCTCGACACGACCGCGGTGATGCTCACCCCGCTCGTGCTGGCCTTCGTGCGCCGGCTGGAGTTGCCGGCCCGGCCCTACGTGTTCGCGTGTGCGTCCGTGGCGAACGTGGGCTCGCTCATCTTGCCGATGAGTAACCTCACGAACCTTCTGTTCCTCGACGAGTTGCACGTCTCCGTGGGCGGCTTCGCCCTGCGCATGCTCATCCCGCAGCTCCTCGCCTTGGGGCTCAACTATTTCCTCCTTCGCCGGTGGTTCAAGGAAGAACTGCCCCGTCGCGTCGCCACCGATTCGCTCCCGACGCCCGCCTCGGCGGTGAAAGACCCCTGGTTCTTCTTTGCCGCCTGCGCCGTCCTCGCATGCGTTTGTGCGGGGTATTTCATCGCACCTCTCCTCGGCATCGAGCCGTTCTGGATCGCGCTCGGCGGCTCAGCGGTGCTCGCCGCGTTCGGGATGGCCGGATCTGGGATCGGGGTCTCCTGGCTGCGACACATCCCGCTGGGGGTTTTCCCCTTTGTGCTGGGCCTGTTCGTGCTCGTGGCTGCGGTGGACGAGACCGGGCTCACGCAAGAGGCGGGAGCGCTCCTGTTGCGGGTTCACCCCTCGACACTTCGCGAGGGGCTCGCGTCCGCCGGAGCGGCCGTGCTCTCGAACGGTTTGAACAACCTGCCGGCCGCACTTCTTGCGAAGGGCGCCCTGGCCCAAGAGCGATCGGGCGACCTACTCTGGTACGTGCTTGCGGGTACCAACGTTGGCCCCTGTGTGACCGTCTTCGGTTCTCTCGCGACGCTCCTCGTGCTTGCGATAGCGAAGCAGGGCGGAGTCGAGATCCACTCGAGAGACTTTCTGGCGCTCGGTCTCGTGACTATGCCCCTGCTCGTGCTCGTCTCCACGGTCGCCTTGGTATTTTTATAAAGGATAGGGACCTAATGCCCTTGCAGGGTGCCTTCAGTTCCAGGCCCAGCGCGGCTGTCCCGCCCGGGACGGTGGCACCTCATGCGCACGTGGGGACGCGCCCGTACAGGTCGGTTTCGTCCTTGAGCCGTCGTGTCGGTGCGCTCGGCGTGCTGGCCGTCGTGGCCGTGAGCGGGGCGATCGCGCTCGGTATTCTCCTCCTCCGGCAAAGCCGCTCCGTACGCCTGAGGGACGCCTCTCAGCAACTGACACTCACCTCCGATGAGCTGGCACGCCGCTATGACCAGCTGTCCGGCCCTCGTGCGCAAGAGGGGGCTCGCCCCCGCAAGTACGAAGATTCGGAGCTTCGCGCGCTCACGGAACGGGCTCTCGCCAGCACGCGAGGGGTTGAGGGCGGTTTTTGGGACGCGTCCTCCGGTCAAATCCTCGGATACGCCTATCCAACCTATCAGGGCTCGGGACCAAAGACCGACGTCCCGCCGGCTGAACGGGCGGCCATCGAGCAGCTGGCGGGGGAAGCCACCCGTGAGGACCGGATCCTGGCGCGCGAGATCGACGCTGCGTCAGATGCCATCCTCTTGCGCGCCCATCCCCTCACCGAGGGGGGCCATCCGGTCGGTGCGGTGTGGCTCATGCAGCGTCTCGCCGGGGTGGATGACCCGCGGCGCACGCTATACCAGCTGGGGCTCGTCCTGTTGCTCGCTACCGGTGCGCTGGGTGCGGGTTCAGCCTTCTTCTTCACCCGCCGGATCGACAGCGCCATCGCCAGCATCGAGCACACCTTGCGGCGAATGGAGGAACACCTCGACCTGGCGGTACCCGCCGTGGGCATACTCGAGCTCGATCGAATCGGGGAAGCCATCGGCCGCCTCGGCAAGGCTCTTTCGGACACCCAGGCTCGCCGCGCCGCCCTGGAAGGTCGCCTGCGGGAGGCCGATCGCCTTGCGGCACTCGGCACGCTCGTGGCCGGGGTGGCTCACGAGGTCCGTAACCCCCTCGCCTCGATGAAGCTCAAGCTTCAACTCTCGCAAGCCCTCGTCGCGGGTTCCCCCCAGCTTGGCGGCACCTTCGCGGTCCTGCAAGACGAGGTGGGTCGGCTCGATCGCCTGGTTCAGCGGCTATTGCTCATCGGCCGGTCGAGGAGGGTGGAACCCATACCGACGGACGTCGGTTCGCTCGTGGCGGAACGGGTCGCATTGTGGGAACAACGCGCTTCCCAGGAACGCAAGCGGGTGGTGCTGAGCCTCCTCGAGGGACTCGGGGGACCCGTTTACCTCGAACGGGATTCAGTGGGGCAGATCCTCGACAACCTCATCGCCAATGGACTCGACGCCGCACCTTCGGATGGAGGCGAGGTCGCGGTCGAGGTCGCCAGGAATGGCTCCCTCGTGACCCTGGCCGTGAGCGATACCGGTCCGGGGGTGGCCCCAGAGGTGCGTCCGCATCTCTTCGAACCGTTCTTCACGACACGCAGCGGAGGGACCGGGCTCGGGCTCTTTCTGTCGGCGGAACTGGCGCGACGCCTGGGCGGCGAGCTCAGGCATCTCGAGCGCCCTGGGGGCGGTGCGCGCTTCGAGGTGCGACTGCCGTGCTGAAGGGCCGCGCCAAGGTGCTCATCGTGGACGATGAGCCTCGCCTGCTCGACAGCCTGGCGGAGCTCTTCCAGAGCTCCGGCTACGAAGTGGAGCGAGCGGCCGACGGAGATGAGGCCCTTTCGATCCTTCGCGGCGGCGGCCCGCGAGCGGATGCGGTGTTCCTCGACCTGCGCATGCCACGCCGCGATGGACTGTCGGTCTTGAAAGAACTCAAGGCGGACGAGGCCCTGGCGCGTCTGCCGGTCGTGGTCGTCACTGCCCTCGGGGGAAGCGAGCAGACCATCTCCGCGATGAAGCTCGGAGCCTATGATTACATTGCCAAGCCCTTCGACGTCCACGAGGTCCTCGACACGGCGCACCGAGCGGTCGAGGTGAGCGAGCTCGTCGCCGAGGTCGAGCGGCTGCGCGAGACGCCTGCGTTCGCAGGTCGAGGTGGGGACCTCGTCGGTCAGCATCCCGCCATGCGGCAACTCTTCAAGATGATCGGCATGGTGGCCCCCTCGGAGGCCACGGCCCTCATCACCGGCGAGTCCGGAACCGGCAAGGAGCTCGTTGCGCGCGCCATTCACCGACACAGCGCGCGAGCAGGGAAGCCGCTCGTCGTCGTGAACTGCGGGGCCCTTTCCCACGAGCTCTTGGAGAGCGAGCTCTTCGGACACGAGCGCGGCGCCTTCACGGGCGCCCTGCAAGCGAGGCCTGGAAGGCTCGAGGCCGCGGCGGGCGGCACCGTCTTCCTCGACGAGATCGGCGAAATCCCGGTCGGGACGCAGGTGAAGCTCCTTCGCGTCCTGCAGGAGCGCACCTACGAACGGGTTGGCTCGAACGAGACGAGGCACGTCGACTTCCGGCTCATCGCCGCCACCAACCGCGACCTTCCCGCCGAAATCCGTGCAGGGCATTTTCGAGAGGACTTCTTCTACCGGCTCAACGTGGTGCGCCTCGAGGTACCCCCGCTGCGAGCACGACGGAGCGATATCCCCGAGCTTGCGGACCACTTCCTCAAGCGACACGCCGCCGGGCGTGCGGACCCGCCCTCGGGAATCAGCGAGGAAGCCATGCGCGCCCTGCTCGTCCACGACTTCCCGGGAAACGTGCGCGAACTCGAAAACGCCATCCAGCGGGCAGTCGTGATCGCGAGAGGCCCGCTCATCTCGGTGTCGGACCTTCCGGAGATGGTACAGATCGCGAGCGAGCCTGCCCGCTCGGCCGAGCTCGAGCACCTCCTCACCCTCCCGCTCGAGAAGGCCATTCGCGAGCTCGAACGACTCCGCATCACCCGCGCACTCGAGAAGACCGCTGGCAACAAGGCCCGAGCCTCGCGTGAGCTCGGCATCCACCGGCAGCACCTCTACGCCATCCTGAAGGATCTCGGCATCGAGTGAAGCCCCACGTCGGGCAGGGCCTCCCGAGGGAACAAGCTCCACCTCTTCCCGCGGCAGATGCTCGCGGTCGGGGCCGGGCACTCCCGCCTTTTGAGGAACCGGTACCATCTTCCCTGGGAAGTGAGGTCTCATGCGGTTTCCCGGGGCCCCTCGGCCACCCTTTCTTCGGTGGGAAGCCGCGATATGGTTGCGCACGCAACCATATCGGCGTAGACTCTAGCCATGAACGGATCCGGTCGCGCCCCGCGTCGGGTACCCTCGCTCGACCCGAACGCGGAGCCGGTCCACCGCGATGGGTCCGAGCTACGACGCCTGGTGCAAGCTTTCATCCGGCGGAGCGGTGTCCTCGCTTCGCACCGCACACCCTGCGGAAAGCCCCTCCCCGTTTCGCACGCCCATGCCCTGATGGTGCTGCTCGAATGCGGCCGGGCCGGCCACCGCCCCACTGAGCGAGAGCTGGGTGCGATCCTGGGCATCGACAAGAGCAACGTGACCCGGCTCTGTCGGAAGATGCAGCAGGTCGGGCACCTTTTGCTGGAGCGCAGCCCCTTCGATGGGAGAGCTCTCCTCCTCGCGCTCACCGACCTTGGCGCCCGGGCAGGACAGGAGCTCGAGCGCGCGAGCCATGCTCGTTTCGAGCGGGTGGTCGAGGCCATCCCGACCGATGCGCGTCGGCGCGTGCTGTCGGCTTTGGCGGTGCTGAACGAGGCCCTCGCCGCGAGCGCCGAGGCGGCTCGTGAAGAACCGGCGACGGCTCATCCAGGGAAGAAGGCGGCCTCCTCATGACGCGATCGCGTTCGGTGCTCGCCACGGCCATCCTGTTGTACTTCGTCATGGCGCTCGAAGTACTCGTGATGGTGAGTCCCTTCGCCGCCTTCTTCTACGCCGTCTTCAACCCGGTGCTGCTCTACCTCGCCCGCTGGCAGAGCACGAGGTGGCTAGCAGGGTTCTTCCTGCCGCACATGGTCATGCCGCCTGGCGTCTTTCTGAAGGTGCTGCGGGTGACGGGGTCGGTCCTGTTCGTGGGCGGTGCGCTCGTCTTCCTGGTGTGCGCGGGGCAGGTCTACTTCCACAAGCTCGCGCGCCGTGGTCCAGCCCTCGGAGGGCTCTATGCTTGGGTGCGGCATCCCCAGTATGTCGCGCTGACCCTCACCGGCCTTGGCCTCGCCATCCTGTGGCCGCGCATTCTCACGCTCCTGCTCTGGACGGTGATGATGGCGATCTACTACGCCCTCGCTCGGGACGAGGAGCGGCGGATGCTGGGGGCGTTCGGAGAGCAGTACCGTTCGTACATGGCGCGCACGGGGATGTTTCTACCTCGTCGGTTGGAAGCGCTCCTGCAGCGTGTTCCTTGCCCGCGTGCAGCGTGGGCCCGCCCTGTCATCGCCTTCGGACTCTTCCTCGCGTTCACGCTGGGGGGTGCCCTCGCGCTCAGGGCCTATACCGTGTCGCGCTTGCCCCTCTGGTCGGAGGGGCGAGTCTCGGTGTTGCCGGTTCTCGCCGCAGACGCTGTCATGCTTCAGCACCGTATGAGCGAGGTGCTCGAGATGCCCGAGGTGGCCTCGCGCCTTCCCCAGAGCGGACCGGTGCTCGGCTACTTCGTTCCGGTCGAGTACGTCATGCAAGGGATGATCGCGGACACCGATCCCGCCTTTCGACTCTACGAGCACCATCGAACGATGCCGATGATCGCGGACTGGATCTTCCATCCCTTTCGGCACCTCGAGGGCGCCCACGGGATGGCTCATCACCTCACCTTGGCCGCCTCGCCATCCGCGGCGAGCCAAAGCGTCCGTCGCATCATCTTCATCCAATTGAGCGGCGGAGACGACGGAGAGAACACCCCCTCGCACCTCTTCGCTCTGGGGGCGACCCGGGTTCCGGAGTTCTTCGTGGACGTCGACGTGCATACGCTCACGCTGCTCAAGGTACAGGAACTTGGGCCAGGCACGGGCTGGGGACGCGTGCCGACGCCGATGTTTTGAGGTCTCGGCCGAGTGTCCGCCGAGGAGCCGGTCGCTAACGACCCCTGAGGTCGACCTGCGCGGCCGGGGCGCTCCATCCCTGTGCCCCGCAATCACACGCGTGCAGGCGCAATCCCCTACGTTGCACGGGCCGGCCCAAATCCTTGCAGCAGGATGCGACGGGCCACCGTGAATCGGGCGCGGCTCTTGGATCCGCGGCGGCCCACGCCGTGGACAGACCCTTTATGCACGCGCGAGGACCCGAGTCGTGGATCGAGCTCCAGAATCGCAGCCCGTCAGCCCGCCGAGCGCCAAGATGGAAGGTGGCCGACGGCAACCGGGCGGCGTCGCCCACTCGCTCTTGCACGCATTGTTAAATAGAGCTCGTCCCGAAATTCGGCACGCAGCTGTCGGGTTCGTTCTATCGTTTGGGCACGGGCACCCGGTGGTCGTTGGCGGTGGACTCCTCCTCGGGTTGTCCCCGCTTGGTGTCCGCATTCTTCTGATCAGCAACCGACCAAGATCCTTTCCTCTCGTCTCGCCAGCTCCCGCACCACCTTGTTCAGGTTGAAACCGAGGACTGCCAGCTGGCCGCAAGTCCCCATCATTCGGACCGAGCGGGCCGCCGGCCGATTGAAGCGATACTTGCCGCTCTTGATTGCCCCGATGCCTGCCTCGACTTGTGCCCGTTCCCGGATGAGCCTGTCTCTGGTGCTGCCACTGACTTTCCACTGGGCTCGGCCACGGGGGGCCAGACCCACATCGATGATCCCCGCCTGCTTGAGGGCCGCGACATTCTCCACGCTCCAACCACCTCGGTCGTATGCATAGGCCCGTGGCGGCTTGCCGAACAGAGCCTTGTGCTCCTCGACAGCTCTTCGCACAAACTTGGAGTCGACCAGCTCGATCTTGGACTTCGCGAGCGTCGCCAGCAGGAAACCGCCTCGCAGGCGCCGGATGCCCCAATTCAATCCGAACTCCACAGTCTTGCCGACCTTGCCTCGGACGATGGAGTAGAGCTCGGGGATATGGAGGCTGACGATCTTGCCTGCCGCCACGTGGCCCGTCTTCAGCCAATGTCGGATTTGCGGGAGTAACTCCTTCATGGTCTCGTGCAGGGCCAAGACTCTGGCCCTCGCCACCTTGCCGTACTTCGAAAGCACAACGGCGCGAGCCTGGACGCTCTCGATCACAGGGGACAGTTGCTCCTGGACCGTTTCGACCAGGTTGGCCATTTGCACCATCATCCGCTTCTTCGTCGCGGGCGTCTTCGCAAAGAGCCGGTACTCTCGGAGCTTCTTCTTTGCAGCCTTGAACGCGGCACCTGCTTTCTCCACGGCCTTCTTGAGCAGCTCGCCCCCTCGCTTGCTCGCGGCACCCACAGCTGTCAGGAAGGCGGCCATCAGCCCCATCTCGTTCGGATGTGGGATCGCCGCTTCCTGGGCGGTGGTGTCCGCCACCACTACCTTCGGGTCCGCGAGGTGCTCCTCGACTGCCCACTCGACCGCATACTCGTTGATGAGTCGGATCCCCTCTTCCCCCATCAGCTCGAAGAACGCGTGGAGCGTGTTGTGGTCCGGGGTCCACTCCACCTCCGTCAGCCCGCAAAGGTATCTGGCCGGCGCGTAGTAGCGGATCTGATCTTCCAGCTCCCGGTAGGGCAGGTATCGAGTTGCCCGCAGCACCATCGCCCCAAGCAGGGCGCGTAGATGTGGCGGCCGACCTGCCGCGCTCTTCAGTTTGCTGGCCCGAATCTGTTCTGCCCGCTCTTCCAATTCCGTCCAGTCCAACCTGTCGGTCAGCTGCACCAGCCGGTGATTCTCGTCGATAGGGATGGTCGGTCGTTTCGAGCGCGGGAACAGGTCCGCCTGGCGGCTGCCGCCGCGCTTCTGTGTGTTCATGCTGGGCGCCCTCCGGAATCAAGGGCGCCACGATAGCATAATTCACTATTGGCTAATCACGTTTTTCGCTGTTTCGCAACCAAGAGCGCCACGATTTTCGAGACAAGCTCTAAATAGAACGCGGAAGTCGATTCGCCCTCTACCCCCGGCGAGGACCACAGACATGCGCAGGCGGGAGATGAGTAAAAGACGAGAGGGATGCCTTGCGCGCTAGTCGGCACGGCGAGCCCGGCTGCAAGCGTCGGGTCGGCCTCTAGCCGTCCCAGCCCTCGACCCGTGCGTGCGGCTCATCCCGGCCGCAGCTTAGGGAGAGAAGGCGAAGCTCACAGGGAGGCAGGATGTCGATTTACGCTCACGTCACGAAATGGGGAGTTTCGTTTCCGCTCATGTTGTGGTTCGCCACATCGGTGGCTTCAGCGGCGGACTCGAACAATGCGCAGAAGCTGGATGAGGGGCTTCAGAAGCTGCATGCCGACAACCAAGCCGAGATCTCGGCCGCCCGACTCGCCTTGCAGAAGGGAACGGACTCGCAGGAGGTGACGTCGTTCGCTCATCAGATGATCGACGATCACACGAACAATGACGGGCAATTGACGCAGCTGGCCCAGAGCAAGAACCTCTCGCTCTCGGGGAAGGGGTTCGACAAGGAGACGAAGTCGGAGCAGAGCAACCTGCGGAGCCTGGAAAAGAAGTCTGGCAATAACTTCGATCGCGCCTACATGCGCCAAATGGTGAAAGACCATTCCAAGGACGAGAAGTCGCTGCGTAAGCTCACGAATGAGGCCCAGGATCCGCAAGTGAAGAGCTTCCTCGAACAGACGGCCACGACGGTGGCCGGTCACCTGCAACACGCCAAGACGGCCATGGCCACGCTCGCCTCGCGCTCCATGGCAAGCCCAGGAACGGGGGCAAGCCCAGCTGGCGGCGTCGGCGGGGGCGGCGTGGGGGGAGCTCCGGGGTCGAGTGGCGGCACGGGTTCGAACAGCGGACAGTAGCGAGGACCGGCATGGGACCCTCGGGAAACCGGACCGGGGGACGTTCGAGACCATGACTTCCCATCGGGATCGCACGGTCTCGCCTCCGATGCCCTGTTCGGCCACTCCTGATGAAGGCCCGAGTCACGGTTGGGCGTTGCCGTGAGCCTTAGAGCTTGAGGTGCTCCCGGAGCCGCCTCATCCGAGCCGCGACCCTGCCGGCGCGCCGGCTTCCCCACACCCTCCGGACCGAGGACGGGGTCGTCGCGCGCGCACCAGGCGGCGTTAGATTGGCACTCAGGACACGGAGGGAACAATTCGTGAGCACCTCGAACAATCGCTGGGCGGCGCTCGCCACCCAGCTCAGGGCTGATAGCATCCGCGCCACGACCGCAGCAGGGTCCGGCCACCCCACCTCCAGCCTCTCGGCTGCAGACCTCATGGGGGTGCTCTTGGACGGGCACCTACATGCCGACTGGCGCCGGCCCAGCGGGCTCGACGATGATCGGTTCGTCCTCTCGAAGGGGCACGCATCACCGCTTCTCTATGCCATGGCGAAGGCCGCGGGCGCGATCTCGGACCATGAACTCCTCTCGCTCAGAAAGCTCGGGAGCCGGCTCGAGGGCCACCCCACGCCCGCCTTGCCGTTCGTCGACGTGGCGACCGGCTCCCTCGGGCAGGGACTTCCGGCCGCCATAGGGATCGCGCTTGCTGCGCGCCTCCTCGGACGGGAGCTGCGTTGTTGGGTCCTGCTCGGGGACAGCGAAATGGCGGAGGGCAGTGTCTACGAGGCGTTGGAACTGGCAGGACATTATGGCTTGTCACGCCTGGTCGCGATTCTCGATATGAACCGGCTGGGACAACGCGGCCCGACCATGCTCCAGTGGGACGGGGAGACGTACGCCCAGCGGGCCCGGGCCTTCGGCTGGAACGCGATCGTCATCGATGGTCACGATCAGGCGGGTATCGACCGCGCCTATTCCGACGCGGAAGCCTCCGATCGCCCGGTCTTCATCGTGGCGCGCACGAAGAAGGGTGCGGGCATTTCGTTCCTCGAGGATAGGGAAGGGTGGCATGGCAAGGCCCTCTCGCGCGAGGAAGCGGACCGGGCGCTAGCGGAGCTCGGGAACCCGCCAGGAAATCTCCGGGTGGAGATGGCCGGGCCGATGGTTGCCGCCGTCCCGACGAGGCCCGCCATGGCCAGCGGCTCGCCCCCACGATACGCGCTGGGCGCGCGCATCGCGACTCGCGAGGCATTCGGAGACGCCCTCCGGGCCCTCGGGGACGCGCGCGCAGACGTGGTCGCTCTCGATGGCGAAGTCGGCAACTCCACCTATTCGGAGCGGTTCGAGAAGGCGCACCCCGACCGTTTCTTCGAGATGTACATCGCCGAGCAACAGATGGTTTCCGCGGCAGTGGGAATGCAGGCGCTCGGCCTCGTGCCGTTCGCGTCCACGTTCGCGGCCTTCCTCTCCCGCGCGCACGATCAGCTCCGGATGGCCGCGATCTCCCGAGCGCGCCTGTGCATGGCAGGCTCTCACGCGGGCGTCTCGATCGGAGAAGACGGTCCATCCCAGATGGCCCTCGAAGATCTCGCGATGATGCGCGCCATCTCCGGCAGCACGGTCCTTTACCCTTCGTGCGCCACGACGGCCGCCGAGCTCACGCGCCAGATGGCGGACCGTGAAGGGATCTCCTACCTCCGCACCACCCGGGGGAAGACGACGGTTCTCTACGGCCCCGACGAACAATTCCCCATCGGCGGCAGCAAGGTCTTGCGCCGCTCCAGCAATGACGTGGCGGCAGTCCTTTCCGCGGGGATCACCCTCCACGAGGCGCTTCGCGCCCACGACATGCTAGCGTCCCAGGGCGTCCACATCCGGGTCGTGGACCTCTACTCCGTGAAGCCCATCGACACCAAGACCGTCGAGACCTGCGCCCGCGAGTGCGCTCATCGGCTCATCGTGGTCGAGGATCATTTTCCGGAGGGTGGACTCGCCGATGCGGTCTCGGAAGTGTTCGAGCGCGCCACCGCGCCGGCGATCACTCGCCTCGCTGTCCGTGCCCTGCCAGGTTCAGGAACCCCGCAGGAGTTGCTCGACGCAGCTGGGATCGGCGCCGACGCCATCGTGGCCGCGGTGCGCCTGGCCGCGGAACTGGCCCCGATGCCTCCCCGGCCCCAGGCCTGAGCGGAACCTGCGCCTGCCAAGGGCTCTGTTCGGCCGCGACATCCAGCCAATGAACCGGCCCCGACGGGCCGCGAACGGCGAGGTCAGGGGGTCCCCTCGCACAACACGAGGCAGCCGCCTTGGCCGGGCGTGGGCTTGGCAAGAACGCGCTGAGCTGCTCTCTCGCGAGGAAAAGGCCCACGTCCTCTCGTGCAGCTTCATGAACTCGGTGAGGAGATCCGAAAGGCGCTTACGGCCACGGCAGCTGACTTAGGAGGCGTTTTCATAAATACCATGACGTATTATTAGTCGTGGAAAACCGAGCTCCGTGGCATGATCTCCTCCGTTGTGGTTGGGTGGCGCGGAGGCGGAATAAATTGCTTAGAAGAAGCCCATTCCCCATTCGTCATCGTCCTTTCCGCGTGAAACTGGGCACGGATAGAAGGCGGTAGGGCCGCCCCCATTCCCACCGACCCGGCCAAGAAGCAGGACCTAATCGAGGCGATCGAAAGCGCCTAGCAGTACGGCGAGGCGCAGAGCATCCCCGACGACATGATCGCCGACTACTGCCGCGAATCCTACGACCACGGTGATCCCGACTCCCGCGCCCGGCGCGTCGCCTCCATGGCCTACAAGCCGTCGAGATGATCACCGGCGTCACCCTCGCCATCGGCTCGGGCTATGGCGCCGCCGCCAGCAAAGCAACCGGCCCGGAACAGAGCCGACTACCCTCCCCATTCGTCACCGCCGCCGCCACCGTCCGCAAGATCGGCAAGAGGGCCTCCCCCTACACGCCATCCCGCGCGTGGAGTTGAAATGACCGGTAGTCCCACGCCGCGACCCCGGCCTGGAGGGGCCTCGCTGGCCTCATCCGCGCGAGAGCCTATTTGTCGGCGCGCGTTAAGCTCTCGTAGACGCCAACCTTTGGGTTCGGGTCGATTCTCGTCGGGAATACCTTTGAACTAAGCTCCATGACCGGACGTCTGTTGACTTCGAGCGCAGTCCCCGACTTCGTGATTCTAAAGAGTTCGTGCCACTTCGAACCCACTCCAGGGCACGGGATTCCGTAGCTCTTGGCTTGACCTCTACATCCTGTGACAGTGCCTTGAACCCTGTACCAAGCGTTGCCCTTTCGGTCTGTCCACCTCTTGACTATCTCGAAGGTTCCCTCCCAGGCAGGGTTGGGGTCGGATAGTTTCCAGTAAGTCTCAAATCGGCCATCAGGACCAATGATCTCCTTTTGGGCTCGATGATCGTTGTTCTCCTGGATCCAAGTCGCGTTTAGTTCTTCGTTCGCTCTTGGGACATACTTCCTTGTGCTGCCGCCTCCGAGCAGCAATAAGGCAACCACCGCAACGGGGATACCAATTTGGCGCCCGCGTGTATTCATAACTTGCTCCTCCGAAGCGAGGCGCAAGGGCCTCGACGTTTCGCGAGTGTGTGCTCCGTGATCGCTCCCGTCTAAGGCCTGGGCGGGTTAGCTCCGTGGAATTCGCCCATTCGACCGTCACGGTTGCGCTCGTGGGTAACTCTTGCGACACGCTCGGTGTGGAACACGAGGTCCCCGCCACAGAACCGCAGCCTTCACCTTCACAATCGGGATAGGGGGTAGCCGGAGATCCCGGCTACTCCCCTCCCACACCACCGGACGTGCGGGTCCGCATCCGGCGGTTCGGTAGGTTGAGGTTACGGGGCA
>Ga0335079_10000961_pt1 | contig 32557 bp, 29 predicted proteins | sample Lox_Sample_33_FD_206719 | JGI IMG/M metagenome (GOLD analysis project Ga0335079, IMG submission 206719) | Soil microbial communities from Loxahatchee National Wildlife Refuge, Florida, United States - Lox_Sample_3.3 | ecosystem: Environmental > Terrestrial > Soil > Wetlands | place: USA...
AAGCTGCGCGTATTCGGCGCCAAGTTCGAAGACCTCCACAAGGGCGGATGGGACCCTAACGCGCGGCTGGCCGATCAGGATCGCGATGGGGTCGCCGCCGAGGTGATTTATCCTACTGTCGGTATGATCCTGTGCAACCATCGCGACTTCGACTACAAGAAGGCCTGCTTCGATGCCTACAATTTGTGGATTGCGGAATACTGCGACGCGCATCCGCAGCGCCTCATTGGAGTGGGCCAAACCGCGATGCGTTCGGTGGAAGAAGGCATCGCGGACTTGCGCAAGATGAAGGAGCTAGGGCTGAAGGGCGTGATGATGCCGGGCAATCCCGCGGTCGAGGACTACGACAGCCCCACCTACGATCCGTTCTACGAAGCCGCGATCGACATGGGCATGCCGCTCAGCTTCCACATCCTGACCAGCAACCAGGACAACTTCAAAACCCGTGGTCCCAAGCTCAACGGATTTCTATCGATCATCAGGGGATGCCAGGACATCATGGGAACCTTCATCCTCGGCGGCGTGTTCGAGCGTCATCCGAAGCTGAAGGTTGTGTGCGTCGAGGCCGACGCCGGATGGGTTCCGCACTACATGTATCGGATGGACCACGCGTTCGATCGGCATCGCTACTGGCTGGCGGCCGGCACGCTATCAAAGATGCCGAGCGAGTACTTCCGCGAGAACATCTACACGACCTTCCAGGATGACTGGGTCGCATTCCAGATGAAGGATATGTGCAACATCCGCCGCCTGATGTGGGCCAACGACTTCCCACATAGCGACTCGACGTGGCCGTGGTCACAGGACGTGCTGAAGAAGCACACGGAGAACCTGAACGAGGACGAGAAGAACTACGTGCTGCACGACAACTGCGCGGAGTTGTATCAGTTGAGCATCTGACGAAATCGAGACGAAATCGATAAGAGATGGCGCTCGCACCGGAGCGCCATCTTTTTTTGGAGGCTACACATTCACCGTGCTCATGTCGTGGTAACGGCCGCCGGCGGCAAAACCCTTGGGCGCCACTTCCTCGATGCGCGCGAGATCGCTCTTGCTTAGCTTCACCTTCGTCGCGCCGACGTTTTCCTCGAGGTAGGTGCGGCGCTTGGTCCCCGGAATCGGAACCATATCATCGCCCTGTGCCAGCACCCATGCGAGTGCGAGCTGACTCGGCGTGATGTTTTTCTCCTTTGCGATGGTGGTTATCCGATCGACGACCTTCAGATTCGCCGCCATGTTTTCCTTCGCGAATCGCGGTGAAATCGTGCGACGCGAATCATTGTCCGCGAGCTCGCGCAGGTTGCCGCTCAGAAAACCGCGTCCCAACGGGCTGAATGGCACAAACCCGATGCCGAGTTCGCGCAGCGTTGGAATGACATCATCTTCATAGTCGCGCGTCCACAGCGAGTATTCCGATTGCAATGCGCTGATCGGATGCGTCGCGTGTGCGCGACGAATGGTCTTCGCACCGGCTTCCGAAAGCCCGAGGTATCGCACCTTGCCTTGACGCACCAAGTCCGCCATCGCGCCGACTGTGTCCTCGATCGGCACGGTCTTGTCCACCCGATGCTGGTAATACAAATCGATATGATCGACGCCGAGCCGTTTCAGCGACGCCTCGCACGCCGAGCGCACATACTCAGGCTTGCCGTTAATCGCGCGCTTGCCGTCGGGCAGCACCTGGTTGGCGAACTTGGTTGCAATGATGACCCTGTCGCGATACTTCCGCAGCGTCTTGCCGACCAGTTCTTCATTGTGGCCGACGCCATACACGTCGGCGGTGTCGAAAAAGTTGATCCCGAGTTCGATCGCGCGCTCCAGCGTCGCGGTCGATTCGTTGTCGTCGCGCGGGCCGTAGAACTGCGACATCCCCATACATCCGAGTCCCAGTTCCGATACTTCCAGTCCCTGGCGTCCGAGTTTGCGCTTTTGCATACGACTACCTCGTGGCTGCTTGGTTAGGGGGGCTATGATGAAACATACTGAAGGCAGGAGGCTATTACGACTTCCGCCAAATCCGGAAAACGGCCGCCCGCGCCGCGTGCACTAATCGTCGTCGATGTACAAAATGACTTCCTGCCCGGTGGTGCGCTCGCGGTTCCGCGTGGCGACGAGATCCTCGCGCCGTTGCGCGAGCTAATGGAATCGGATGCGTTCGACTTGATCGTCGCGACCCAGGATTGGCATCCACGGGGCCACATCTCATTCGCAAGTAGCCATCCGGGTGCGCATCCGATGGACGTCATCAAGTTGTACGGACACGATCAGACGCTGTGGCCGGATCATTGCGTTCAGGGCACGCCAGGCGCGGCGCTCCAGCGCGATCTTCCCTGGCATAAGGTCGAGGCGATCATCCGTAAGGCGACCGATCCGGCGGTCGATTCGTATAGTGCTCTGCGCAACAACTGGAACGCACAGCGCAAGCGGCCACCTACCGGGCTTTCCGGCTATCTGAAAAATCATGGCGTGCGCGAGGTTTTCATTGGCGGGCTCGCGCGCGATTTCTGCGTGCGATGGAGCGCGGAAGATGCGGTGGCCGAACGATTTCGCACCACCGTGATTTGGGATTTGTGCCGCTCCATCGATGCTTCCAAGGACATCCGTCTTCACCGCACGCTTATCGAGCGCGGCGTGAAGATCATCGACCGCGCAGACGTGTAGAATCGAAGCAGCAATACAACGCCATCATCCTGAGGAACCAAGTCATGGCAAAAGTTTCCTATCGCGTCCGTCCCGAGACCGCAGTCCTGACCCGTGGCTTCGATCCCGCGCTGTCGGTCGGCTCCGCGCGGCCTCCGGTCTATCGCAGTTCGACATTCGTCTTTCCAAGTCCGGAAGCGGCGGAGCGCGCGTTCGGCATCGTGCTCGGGCATCTCAAGCCGCAAGGCGAGGATCGCCCCGACCTTATCTACGCGCGGCTCAATCATCCGAATGCCGAAATCCTCGAGGAGCAGCTGGTGCCGCTGGAGCGCGGCGCGACTACTGCCGTAGTTTTCAATTCCGGGATGGCGGCGATCTCGAGCGTGCTGTTCGGATTTCTCGAGCCCGGCGCATCGATGGTCTACACGCAGCCGCTATATGGCGGCACTCAGCACCTGATCCATCAGCTGATCGAGCCGCTGGGATTTGCCGCGCGAGGAGTTCACGGCGGCGATGCGAAGGCGCTGCGCGAGGCAATCGAGCAAACCGCCGATTTGAAGCTGGTGCTGATCGAGACGCCCGCTAATCCGACCCTCACGATGACCGATATCCAGCAGGCGGCGGATGCGGTTCGGCGTCATCCCAAGCGGCCGCTGCTCGCGGTGGATAACACGCTGCTGGGCCCGACGTTTCAACATCCACTCGCGCGCGGCGCCGACCTTGTGATCTATTCGGCGACCAAGTTCCTCGGCGGCTTCAGCGATTTGCTGGCCGGCGTCGTAATGGCATCCGATTCGGAGCTGACTGCTCGCCTGGCCGGAATTCGCGCGCTCCTCGGGAACATCCTGCAGGCTGACGAATGCTGGATGCTCGACTCGCGCCTTTCGACCGTCGGCTTGCGGATGAATCGGCAGAGCAAGAATGCGCAGCGCATCGCGGAGGCGCTCGCGAAGCATCCGAAGATCGAGCGATTGCTTTATCCCTCGCTATTCGCCGATCCGGAGCAGAAAAGAATTCGCGATGCGCAGACCGACTATCCCGGCTCACTGATGTCGATCGAGGTGCGCGGCGGCAAGCGCGCGGCCTTTGAGTTCCTGCGCCGCCTTCGGATCGCTAAGAACGCAGTCAGCCTCGGTGGCGTCGAGACCCTCGCGTGTCATCCGAAGACCACCACCCACAGCGAATTCTCTGCCGATGAATTCGCGCGCGCGGGAATTACCGACTCACTGGTGCGGATCTCGATTGGCACCGAGCATTGGCGCGATCTCCTCGCGGAGTTCACCGCCGCACTTGATGCTGTCTAGTCCAATGACATGCGGAAGCGGAGCACGCACAGCATCAATAGCGCGAGGCCGAGCAGCGTCATCGCAACCATTTGCGGCCATAGGATTGCGAGCCCGGTCCCTTTGAGGAAAACTCCCCTCAGCACCACGATGTAGTAGCGCAGCGGATTGAGGTAGGTGAGCCACTGCATCACCTTCGGCATCCCGGAGATCGGAAACGCAAAGCCGGATAGCGTGAAGGTCGGCGTCAGATAGAAAAATCCCGAGGCGAACGCCTGCTGCTGTGTCGAACAGGTGGTCGATATCAACAGTCCCACCGCCAGAATACTGATCAGAAAGAGCCCGGTACCGAACAGCATCACCAGCGGATTGCCGCGAAAGGGAACCCCGAACCATAAAATGCCGACCAGGGCGATCAGAATCACCAGCAGCAACCCAATGATAAAAAACGGGATGGTCTTGCCGACGATCAATTCCAGCGGACGCAACGGCGTCACCATGATTTGTTCGAGCGTGCCAATCTCGCGCTCGCGTACCACTGCGAAAGATGTGAGGTTAACGATCGTGAGGAGCGTGATGCTACCGATTATCCCGGGGATGAAAAACCAATGGCTATTGAGCCCGGGGTTATACCACGGCCGTTCGACCATCTGCACCGATGGGAGTTGTGAGAGATAACTCGGCGCCACGCGCCGCATCCGATCGATCTGATAGTCGCTCGCGAACTCCCTCGCGATTTGGCCGACATAGCCGAGCGAGATTAGCGCGGTGTTCGAATTAGTGCCGTCGAGGATCACTTGCACCGGCGCGGTCTCGCCTTTGCGCAGCTGCTGCGCGAATTGCGGATCGATCTGAAGCGTCAGCGAGACGCGGCTCCGATCGATCAACGCGCGCGCATCTGTGCGAGCGCCCGGCAGCGCCGCCAGATCGAAGCGGCCGCTGCCGGTGAAGCGCGAGACCAGCTCGCGGCTTTCCTGCGAATGATCGAAATCGAGGACCGCGGTCGAGACATGATTGACCTCGAAAGTGGCCGCATAGCCGAACACGATGAGCTGAATCAACGGGGGAATCAGCAAGCGGAAACGCGCGCCGCGATCGCGCCGGAGCTGGATCATCTCCTTGATCAATATTTGCCAGATTCGTCCCAGCATCATGCACCTATTCGAGTGATTTGCGGAACGCATGCATCGCTACGTAGCCGATCGCGAATGCATAGACCGTCATTGCTGCCGTCGGACCGGCGAGAGCGCTCAGCCCCACACCCTTAAGGAAGATCGATTTCAGAATGGTGACGTAATATCGCGAATAGACGATGTAGCTCAGAATCTGAACCGCGCCGGGCATCTGATCGATCGGAAATGCGTATCCCGACAGCATCGAGGTCGGCAGCAGCGTTACCAGGAGCGCGATCATGCTGGCGCCTAGCTGATCCTTGATTGCGGCCGAAATCATGAAGCCGATTCCCAGCACTACCACGAGGAACAGTGCCGTGCTGGCGAAGAGCGACAGGATGGTTCCGCGAAATGGCACGTGGAACCACGCGACCGCGAGCACCAGGCATAGCGCCGCGTCGGCCATTCCAATCGCGAAGTAGGGGAGAATTTTTCCCAGCATCACCTCGCGCGAGGTCACCGGCGTCGAGATCAGCTGCTCCATCGTACCGCGCTCCCATTCGCGCGCGATGGTGAGCGAGGTGAGCATCGCGCCGACCATCGCGAGCACCAGCGCGATGATGCCAGGGATGATGAAGTTGCGGCTTTCGAGCTGCTCGTTGAACCAGGTGCGCGCCTCGATCGCGATCGGCGGCGCGTGGTTGGCGCTGGCGCCGAGCTGCCGCGCAAGCCATTGCAACTGCAGGCCGGCGGAGTACTCGCCAATCACTGCGCGCGCATACCCAATCGCGAGGTTTGCGGTGTTGTCATCAGAGCCATCAACGATCGCCTGCACCTTCGCAGCGCCGCCCTCGCGCAGGCTTTTCGAGAAATCGTAGGGAATGACGATGGCGAGCTGACAGCGGTCGGAATCGATCGCACCGGTCAACTGACGATAGCTGCTCACCGTCGTCACGAGGTCGAAATACGATGACGCCTGAAAATGCTTCAGCAGCGCCTGACTCTGCTGGCTGCCCTCCTGGTCGTATGCATAGACGGCGATGTGCCGCGCGTCGAGATTGAGGCCGTAGCCGAGCATCATCATCTGCAGAATCGGCATCAGCAGCGCGAGAAAGAGACTGCGCGGATCGCGGCGAACCTGAATCATCTCCTTGCGCGCGATCGCGATGAGTCTGTTTGCGGACATCACGAGGGCGCCTCTTTCGCAGTGCGCCGCAAACGCGTGCCGGTGAGATCGACGAACACGTCTTCCAGCGTCGGCGAAATCTCGCGAAGCTCGCTGATGTTCGCGCCATGGGAGCGCACAAACTCCGGGAGCGTCGCGATGGCCGAGGCCGCATCGCGCACCATCAGGTGAATGGCGTTTCCGAAGACCGCCGCTTCAATGACTTCGGGATGGAACTGCAGCGCCGCGAGCGCCGCACCAAGCGGCTCGCATTTCGCCAATAACAATGCGCCTTGGGGCAGATGATGTTTCAGTTCGGAGGGCGTGCCTGAAGCAACCATGCGGCCGCGTTCGATCAGTGCCAAATGATTGCAGTACTCGGCCTCGTCCATGTAGTGGGTCGAAACGAAAATCGTGACGCCTTCCGCGGCCATCTGATGGATGAGATCCCAAAAGGAGCGGCGCGAGACCGGATCGACCCCGGAAGTCGGCTCGTCAAGGAAAACGATCGCGGGCTGATGCAGAACCGCGCATCCCAAGGCGAGGCGCTGCTTCCATCCGCCTGCCAACGTGCCGGTAATGTCGTTCTGGTGCCCGCTCAGACCGGCCGTCGCGATCGCGCCTGCGACACGTTGCTCGATGAGGCGGCGGCCAACCCCATACAGTCCACCGAAAAAGTGCAGGTTCTCACTCACGGTCAGGTCGTCATAGAGCGAGAACTTTTGTGACATGTAGCCGATGCGTTGGCGGACCGCCTCTGGATCCTTTGCAACATCGAACCCCGCGACGTACGCCGAACCCGAAGTAGGGCGCAACAGTCCGCACATGATGCGGATCATGGTGGATTTGCCCGCGCCGTTGGGTCCGAGAAATCCCATGATTTCGCCGCGCCGAACCGAGAAGCTTACCCGATCGACCGCGGTGAATGTGCCGAAACGCTTCACCAGGTCGCGCACTTCGACCGACAGGTTCTCGTCGCACGCCACGTTATTGCAGCCCTGCGGGTGGCGGCTGACCTTGCACCTGGGCGATGAAGAGGTCCTCGATGGTCGCTTCCGCCATCGTCATCGATTCAAACGGAATCGCCCGCGCCTCGAGCGCGCGCGTCAGTTCGGAGATCCGGCGCACTGCGTCATCGACGACCAGATGGACCGCGTTGCCGATCAGCACCGCGCTACGGACACCTTCGGCATGCGTCAGAGCCAGCCGAATCTCGCGCGCGCGAGGCGACGCGACTACCACCACGGTTCCGGGCATCCGCGTTTTGAGCGCGCTCGGCGAGTCGCACATCAGCACGCGCCCGTCGAGCAGCATCGCGAGCCGCGTGCAGCGCTCCGCTTCGTCGAGGTAAGCGGTCGAAATCAAAATCGTCACGCCTTCGCTCAGCAGCGAATAAAGGATTTGCCAGAACTCGCGGCGCGAAACCGGATCGACACCGGTAGTCGGCTCGTCCAGCAGTAATACGCGGGGATGATGAATGAGTGCGCAGGTAAGCCCGAGCTTCTGCTTCATCCCGCCCGACAGTTTGCCGGCCAGTCGCGCGCGGAAGTCCGACATGCCTGCGGCGGCGAGCAGGCGCGCCGCGTGCGCCTCGCGCTCAGCCTTCGCGAGCCCGAACAGGTCGGCATAGAAGCGGATGTTCTCGTCAACGGTCAGGTCCTCATAGAGGCCAAACCGCTGCGGCATATAGCTGATATGATTTTTGACCGCCTCGCTGTTTTGCACGATGTCGAAGCCTGCGACGCGCGCGCTGCCGGCATCGGGCGACATCACACCCGCCAGCATCCGCATGGTAGTGGTCTTGCCCGCGCCATCGGGACCGACCAGGCCGAAAATCTCGCCCGGATAAACCTCGAAGCTCAACCGATCGACGGCGGTGACCTTGTCGAAGCGTTTGACCAGGCTGGCCGCAATGACCGCCGGATTGCGCGCGCTAGCCACGCGGCCGGCTCCGCGCGTCCGCGTGGAGCGGAGGAGTCAGGTCGATGCTCGCGTCGGCGGGCATCCCGGGGACGAGTTCATGGGTCGGATTGTAGATGTCGATCTTGATCCGATAGACCAGGGTGACGCGCTCGGTATGAGTCTCGACGCTCTTGGGCGTGAACTCAGCTTGCGATGCGATCGCGGAAATTCGCCCGGTGTATTTTCTATCGGGATAGGTATCGTTGCTGACCGAGGCGTTCTGGCCGAAGCGCACGCGGCCGAGATCGGGTTCGTTCACATAGCCGCGCATCCAGACGTGATCGAGGTCCGCGAGGGTGAGCACCGGCGCCCCCGGCAGCATCACCTCGCCGATTTCCGCTTGACGCGTGACAATGACGCCATCGAATGGTGCGTGCAGTACTGTGTATGAAAGGATGATCTCCGCCAGCTTCAGGTTCTCGCGCGCATTGCGCACCGCAGCCTGCGCGGAGGTTACGCTTTTGTTGGCAGCCGCGAGCAGCGCTTCATCGCGCAAGGTAGCCGCGCGCGATTGGCTTAGTGCGGTATCCGCGAGGTCGCGCTGTTGCGCGGAAATCGCGCGGCTCTCCCACAGACCTTCAGCACGGCGGTAATCGACGCTCTTTTGATTGAGGTCGGCCCGATCGTTGAGCAGTGTGCGATTGGCGGCCTCGCTGTTTGCGAGCGCGACATTGACTTGCGCCTCAGCCTGATCGAGCGAGGCGTGTGCGGTATTCACGTTCTGCTGATAGTCGGCATCATCGAGGCGCGCGATGACATCGCCCCGGTGGATCCACTGGCCCTCATCGAAAGGGAGCTCGACGATACGGGACTGCACGGTTTTGAAACTGAGCACGCTTTCGTGCGCCTCGATATTGCCCGAGACCAACAGGGTGCCTGGATCGGTCTGGCTGAATCCCAGGTCGGCGAGTAGCGAACTTTTGCCCGCGCCGGGTCTATCGAGCGCCGCGCCCGCGATCAGCAGAAAGGTCAAACTCAGAAGCGGAGCGTACTTTCGCAACATCGATAGTGTCGCCCTTTGCATCAGCGAGAGCGTTGGACTGCGCAAAACCGGTGCTGCGAAGAAGGGGAGCAGAAATCGGGCCATCGAATCGTGTGCGAAGTCGGGTCGGTTGACGCAAATTGAGAACCGATGCAGGAAGCCGGGTCCAGCCGATTCGATGCGCAATCAACGTCGCCATTGCATCACCTCGCTAAAATGATGGCAGTGCAGTGCGGAAATCAGGATGCGGCCGCGCGTTTCTTGACCGCGCCACGCATCTCGCGCACGTGGTCCTGCAACTTGCGCCGCGCCGAATCGAAGGCGCCTCGCACCGCGAGCGAGAGATCCTCGCCATGCTGACGGTTCACCGCCAGCTCGCCGCCGGGCACATGGAGAACGATGCTGACCTCGAAGGGCCCACCGATGCGATGATGTTTGACATTCGGTGCGGACAGCACCACATGACAACTGGTGATGCGATCGAAGTACGTTTCGAGGCGTTCGGCGCGTTTGCGAATGAGCGTCTCGATGGCAGCGGTCATCGCGAAATCGCGCGAGGTGATGCGAACCGGATGTTGCATTTGAGGTTGTTCCTTTCTCGTTTTCCGTTTTTAGAGATAGCCGATTTCCTTGGCGCGTCGTGCCAGGTCCTCGCGAAACTTCGGATGCGCCAGCCCGATCAGCGCTTCCGCACGTTCCGGTGTTGAGAGATCGCGCAGATTGACGAGGCCATACTCGGTGACGATGTATTCAACCTCGGAGCGCGGATCGGTCGCCGGACCCTCGATTTGCGGAACGATGCGCGAGATGGTGCCGTGCGCGGCGGTCGAGTAGGCGGTCAGGATGGATTTGCCGCCGCGTGAGCGCTGTGCACCGCGCACGAAGTCGAGCTGACCGCCGGGCGCGCTGTACTGGCGGCCGGCGGCAACTTCGGAATTGACCTCGCCGTCGAGGCCGACCTGCAGGAACGCATTGATGGAGATGACGTTGTCGTTGCGTCCGATCACCTCGGGATTGTTTACGTAGTTGACCGGATAGAGTTCCATGCTCGAGTTGTCGTTGAGGTACTCGTACATCGCGTCGTCGCCGAGCGCCAAAGTGTAAACATTCTTGAACTTGTTGATGGTCTTGTAGCGATTGGTGACCGCGCCCGACTTGATAAGCTCGACCAGCGGCGGCGTCATCAGCTCGGTATGCACTCCGAGGTCCTTATGATTCTTGAGCGCGGCGCAGATCGCGTTCGGAACACCCCCCACGCCGATTTGCAGGCACGCGCGGTCGGGCACCATCTCCACGATATACTTGCTGATCGCGAAGTCGTCGGCAGTCGGCCGGCGCGCGGGCAACTGCGCGAGCTGGCTGGTGTGTTCGACGATCGCATCGACGTCGGAAATGTGCACCGCCGAATCGCCGAACACGCGCGGCATGCGCGGGTTCACTTCGACGATGAGCTTCTTGGCATTCTGCGCAGTCGGAATGGTGTAGTCGCCGTTGGTGCCGCAACTGAAGAAGCCGCCCTTGTCCATCGGCGCGACCATCACGATGAAGGTATCGATGCCGATATCGGCGAGCACCCGTGGCATCCGGCTGAAGTTGCCCGGCATGTAGTAGATGACCTTGCGCCCGTCGAGTGCGCCCTTGCGCGAGAGTTCGCGTTCCACCGCGACCGGAAAAAACGGATGCGGCTTGATGACATCCATGTATTCGTACTTGAGGATGGTGAAAGCGGCCGCTACCGAATGCGAATAGTAAACGCGCAGGTTCTCGATTTCATGGCGCAGGATCCGCTTCTCAAGTGCAGCCAGCACCGCGGGCGGTTCGCTCACGCCCATCCCCATCGAGAGGGTGCCGCGCGAGGGAATTAGTTCGACCGCTTGCTCGGCGGTGCATCGTTTCTGCTGATATTCCGCTTCGTACATGATCGCTCCCGGCGCTCTCCTAGTGACGTTCGACCTCGCGCGCGATTCCTTGCGCGCGATGCAAGACTTCTTCGGCTGCCTGCCAATCAATCCTGTTGCTCAGATTTTGAATTTCCGCCGCGCTGCGCAGTTCCTGCAGCGCATCGGGCAGGCGGTTGTAGATGTCGCGATTTGCTTCGACGAAGACGCGCCCATCATCCGCCGCCGCCAACATCACTGGCCGATAGATGATTTCGCCGGGCGCTCCGATCGCGATGCGCTTGTAGAGATCCTCGATATCGGCGGGATGCAGCCGGATGCATCCATGAGTGCGGAACGCATAGATGCTGACCGGCGCATTGGTGCCGTGGATGCGATAGCCCTCGATACTCAGATCGAGCGCGTAGTCGCCCAATGGATTGTCCGGCCCGGGCGGCACTTCGGCTTCCACTTCCTCGCCGTTCTCTTCCATCTCCTCCTGAATCGAAGGCGGTACCACCCAGGTCGGATGTTCGCGCTTGCCGACGACGGTGAATTTGCCGACCGGAGTATGCCAGGTTCGCCGCCCGAGACTAACCGGGTAGTAGCTCACCAGCGATCCGTGCTCGAAGTAGAAGAGCATCCGCTGCGGGATGTTGATGACGATTCCGTCGTGCAGCGCGTCGGGCACGATATGGCGATTATCGATATGCAGGATCTGTCCGCGTTTGAGCCGCGCATCGCGCTTGATCGCGTTGCTGCTCGCAATCACTGTCTCGGGCTCTCCGCATCGCGCGGATATCGATACGAGGTCCTCGCCACGTCCGACGGTGTAGTCGAATTCGCTTCCCACGATTCGGTCCGGAACTTCCTGAATCGTCGCCGCAGGCGAAACTGATGGAACGCTAATGCTCAACATCGCCATCGCGAGGAATGCCATCGCGCGTTTCATCGCCGCATCAGTGCGACGAGCGGCGCGCCGCGACCTTGCCGTGGCAGATGCCGATGAATACGTCGGCCACCTGCTCGCGCAGTTGGTAGTTGGAGCCGCCGCGCAGTGGGCGTCCCGCTTCGTAGGCGATGTCATCGAGGGACAGCAGTCCGGCCAGAGTGCCGTCATGGGCGACGACTGGCACCCGCCGCACATGCTTCTCGCGCATCAGGTGGAGCGCGCCGCTGAGGTCGTCGTCGGCGGCGCAGCAGACGATGCGACCGGCCATCGCGCCTTCGACGTCGAGGTCCTTCAGCAGCTTTCCGCGCGTGTATGCCGCCATACAGATGTCGCGATCGGTGAGAAATCCGATCGGCTTGTTGGCCCGATCGACCACCACCACGCCTCCGCACGGCGCATCCCACATCATCTGGGCCGCCTTGTTGAGAGAGTCTTCCCGATGGCAGCTTTTGACCGCCCGATTCATCATCTGCTCGACTTTCATCTGAATTCTCGTCGAGGGTCGCTATCGCCAGAGTCGTGCCATCGCAAAGCCAGCTTTCGGGAACACAAAACTCCTCGCGTTCCATAATGATTTTCGAGTTTTGCTGGTGCGAACGGAGACAGCTTTCTGTCACTATGCGCGCCATTTGACGGCTACCGCCGTCGTCTTGGCTGGAAGTTTTTCCGCGATTGACTATCGAGAATGATTGAGTTTTCGACTGGCGCGCCTCTTGCGATGAGGCCAGTTGGCAAAGGCGAGGTCCAAAGCGAATGGCTCACAAAGAATTTCATTTTCAATCCGAGGCGCGCGAGGCGTTGCTGCGCGGCGCCAAGGCGCTCACCGACGCGGTCCGCATCACCCTGGGACCCAAATCCAAGTGCGTTCTCATTCAGAAGAGTTTCGGCGTTCCGCTGGTCTGCAATGACGGCGTGACTATCGCGAAAGAAGTCGAGCTCAAGGACCCATGCGAGAACCTCGGCGCGCAGATGATTCGTCAGGCCGCCGAGCGCACCGGCGAAGCGGTCGGCGACGGCACCAGCACCGCGACCATTCTGGCGCACGCGATGTTTGCCGAAGGTGTGCGCAACGTCGCCGCCGGCGCCAGCGCGATCGATCTCAAGCGCGGCATCGATCGTGGAGTGAGGATCGCCGTCGAGTCGCTGAAGTCCTTGTCACGTCCAGTCCAGAGCCGTCTGGAGAAGACCCAGATCGCCGCGATTTCCGCGCACAACGATGCGGCCGTAGGCGCTCTGGTTGCCGACGCGTTTGAGAAAGTCGGCGCCGAGGGTGTGGTATCGCTCGAGGAATCCAAGACCACCGAGACGCAGCTCGAAATCGTCGAAGGCCTCGCCTTCGACCGTGGATATCTGTCGCCGTACTTCATCACCGATCCTGAGAAGATGGAGGCGGTGCTCGAGGACGTCTTCATTCTGATCACCGACAAGAAGATCACCGTGATGAAGGATCTGATTCCGTTGCTGGAGCAGATCGCGCGCTCGGGGCAGCCGCTCGCGATCATCGCCGAGGATATCGATGGCGAGGCGCTCGCGACGCTGGTGGTGAACAAGCTGCGCGGCGCGCTCAAATGCGTCGCGGTCAAGGCGCCCGGCTTCGGCGATCGCCGCAAGGAAATGCTCGAAGACATCGCGATCCTGACCGGCGGCCGCGTGGTGTCGGAAGACGTTGGCGTGAAGCTGGAAAACGTCGATATTTCATACCTCGGCCGCGCGCAGCGCGTTGTGGTCGATCGCGACAACACCAAGATCATCGGTGGCCGTGGCGAGAAGCCGCTTATCGAGGCGCGCAAAAATCAGCTTCGCGCGCTTATCGACAAGACCACCAGCGACTACGATAAAGAGAAGCTCAAGGAGCGCCTCGGCAAGTTGGCCGGCGGCGTCGCGGTGATTCGCGTCGGCGCGCCCTCCGAGGCCGAGCTTAAGAGCCGCAAGGAAGCGCTCGACGATGCCATCAGCGCCACGCGCGCGGCGGTTGCCGAGGGTATCGTTCCGGGAGGCGGACTCGCGCTGTTGCGCGCGATGGATGCGGTCGAGGCGCAGGAGGCGAATCATCAGGGCGACGAGCGCACCGGCATGCAGATTCTCAAGCATGCGCTGCGCGAACCGGCGCGCCAATTGGCCGAGAATTCAGGCGAGGATGGCGGCGTCGTCATCCACGAGATGCGCAGCCATACGGGCTACTGGGGCTACGATGCCGCCGAGCGCAAGTACACCGACCTGGTGCAGGCGGGTGTCATCGATCCCACCAAAGTGGTGCGCCTCGCGCTGGAAAACGCGGCTTCGGCGGCCACCCTGCTGCTGCTCAGCGAAGCGACTCTGACCGAAGTGAAGGAAGAGAAACCCAATCCGTCCGTACCGATGATGCCTGACTAGGAGGACAGCATCGGAGGATCTAACCATGAGAACCACCGACCAAGAGTTTCGCAACGGAAAACTGCGCGCGATGCTGATCGCGCTGCGCGATGAGACCTATGAGCGCATCCGCGAATTGCGCAAGGAGCAAAGCGACGATGCCGAAATCGAGCCCGGCGACGAGCTCGACCAGGCGCGCGTCACCGGCGAGGTCGAGACGCATGCGAGTCTGATCGCGCGCGCCGAGGAGCGCCTGCGCTATATCGACGAGGCGCTGGGACGTGCCGCTAAGGGCCGCTATGGCATTTGCGCCGGCTGTAGTCAGCCGATTCCAATCGATCGCCTGCGCGCGCTGCCATTCTCCATCTACTGTGTCGAATGCCAGCGCAAGCGCGGCAGCACAGTCCATGGATGGACCGACGGTGGCACCATCCAACCCTACGATCAGCAGTGGGACCTGCCTGAGGGGATGGAAGAGAAACCGGAGCCGACCTCCGCAGCGAATGAAGTAATGGCGATAACCTCCGGCGAGGTCTTCGCCGAAGGCGGAGTTGGCGCATCAACTCTAGCGAAGCCGAAGCGCCGAACTGCGAAGAAGTAATCCCGCGACTTCCACTCTCGTTGGAAGAAGGCAATTCTTCGATGCTATAGAGACCTCATCTGCATGGGAGGCTCACATGGCATCGGACTACAAAGTCGAAGGTGAATGCGATAAGCGCTTCGAAGGCGTGAAGAAGGCGTTCGCGGAAAATATTGAAAAGCGCGGCGAGCTCGGCGCCGCATGTTCCATCGTCCTCGACGGCAAATGCGTCGTCGATATCTGGGGCGGACATGCCGATAAGGCGAAGACCAAGCCGTGGCAGCGCGACACCCTGGTCAATGTCTATTCGACCACCAAGGGACTGACGGCGACCTGCGCGCATCGGCTCATCGATCAAGGCAAGCTCGACCCCGACGAGCCGGTATCGAACTACTGGCCGGAGTTCGCGCAGGCAAAAAAGAAGGACCTGCCGGTGCGATACCTGCTCAGCCATCGCGCGGGACTGCCCGGCGTCAGCAAGCCGCTGAAGGACGAGGACATCTACAACTGGGAAACGATGACCTCGGCGCTGGCCGCGCAGGAGCCGTTTTGGCAGCCCGGCACCAGGCACGGATATCATGCGATCACGATCGGATGGCTGGTCGGCGAAGTTATTCGGCGCGTCAGCGGTAAGGGCCTCGGGACTTACTTCCGCACCGAGATCGCGGAGCCGCTGGGACTCGATACGCATATCGGGCTCGATGCGAAGCATGATGCGCGCGTGACCGACATCCTGCCGTCGCCGCCTCCTCCTCCGGGAACGCCCAATTTGTTCGAGGAAGCGGAGAAGGATCCCAAGGGACCGACTGCCGCCGCATTCATGAATCCTCCCATCCTCACCAAGCCGAATGTGGCGAACTCGCGCGCGTGGCGTGCGGCGGAAATCGGCGGTGCCAATGCGCATACCACCGCGCGCGGCCTCGCAAGGATGTACGGCGCGCTGGCACGCGGTGGCGAAGTCGATGGCTATCGCATCATGCGCGGGGAGGCGCTGGAGCGCTGCTGGGCCGAGCAGTCATTCGGTCCCGACCAAGTGCTGATGCAGATGCCGACGCGCTTTTCGATGGGCTTCATGCTGTCGCAGCCGGGGATGGGCTTCGGCCCGAACATCAAGGCCTTCGGTCATCCGGGTGCAGGCGGCTCACTCGGATTCGCGGATCCGGTCAAGAAGGTCGGCTTCGGCTACACCATGAATCAGATGGCGAATGGATTACTAATCGATTCGCGGGCGCAGGCGCTGTTCGACGCGTTCTACGCGGCGCTGTAGGACCTCACCCCTAACCCCTCTCCCTGAAGGAGAGGGGAACCAGAGGGAGAAGGCGAATGGAAACTTTGAAGGATCGAGCGTGCATCGTCGGCGTCGGCGAGAGCGAGTTCACGCGAGGAACGAAGAAGACCGATCTGCAAATCACCCTCGAGGCCTCGCTCAATGCCATCCACGATGCGGGCCTGACGCCGCATGATATCGACGGCATCGTCGGGCCACCGATCGGATCGCCGGCCGAGCATTTCGCCGCGAATTTAGGAATCGAGGATTTGCGCTATGCGGTCACCGTCCACACCGGCGGCGCCGCCTGCGTGACCGGACTCCAGAGCGCGATGCTTGCGGTTAGTGCGGGCGTCGCGCGCAACGTGCTGGTCCCGATGGGATGGCTCGGCTACTCCGCGATGCGCGTCAGTACCAGCGGACGTCGCGAGGGCGGCGGCGGTGGTGGCGGAGGTGGAGGGCCGCTCGGCCCCACCATTGGCGAATGGTACCTGCCCTACGGCGCCTCGGTGCCGGTGCAGTGGTATGCGTGGATCGCCACGCGCCATATGAATCTGTTCGGCACGCCGTTCGAGGCGATGGCGGCCGTGTCGCTCGCCGCGCGCAAGCACGCGCAACTCAATGAGAAGGCGCTGATGCGCGGGCGTCCGCTCACGCTCGACGACTACATGAAGGCGCGCTGGATTTCCTATCCGTTCCGGCTGTTCGATTGCTGCCTCGAGACCGATGCTGCTTCTGCGGTCGTCGTCACCTCGGCGGAGCGCGCGAAGGACCTGAAGCAGCCGGCGGTGTACATCTCGGGCATCGCCGAGGGCCATCCGTATCCCGCCGATGACATCCCGTCGCGGCCCGACCCGTTCACGATCGGGCTGAGCTTCGCGGCGCCGAAAGCATTTGAGATGGCGGGCATCAAGCATAGCGACCTCGATTTCGCGGAGATCTACGACTGCTTCAGCTACGTCGTCCTGCTGCAAATCGAAGCGCTGGGCCTATGCAAGCGCGGCGAGGTGAAGGATTTCGTGAAGGGCGGTCGGCTCGAACTCGGTGGCGATTTCCCCATCAACACGCACGGCGGACTTCATTCGGAAGCGCACGTATGGGGGATGAATCACGTGGTCGAGGCGACGCGGCAACTGCGCCATCAATGTGGCGATCGGCAAGTGAAGGACGCCGAGGTCGGCCTGGTCACCGGATGGGGTGACTTCGGAGATGGGAGCTTGGCGATATTGAGGAGATGAACTCGATGCCATCAGAATGTGCTAAGATGGTGAGTCGCGGCGCCATCAAGGGCGCCGTCGGTATTCTTAGACGGTGCGCTCGTGCATGTGGATATACCAAACGAAGCCAAACTTCCCGGGAAAATGCTGGACTTTTCCGATTGGCTTCCGGAGAACGAAGCCAATCGCGTCTGCTCTGAATGCTTCAAATGAGAAAACAAACCCACTTTATGCTTGAGGATGCTGGGTTTTTAGCGAGGGTAGCGGTCCCCACCCGTCGGGCGCGCTTGATGCTTCGCAGCCAGAGCATCACACGCGCCGGCACCCTCTCTCGCCAGCCAGAGAAGGATGCTTCTGCCGGGTTTGCGAAGCTAAAGAAGTGCGAAAACAAACCCATTAAGCTGAGGTAATTCAAGGGTTTTTCAGACGAGCACCACGACAGCACGGCATCGACATCACGTCGATAGCAAAGCGAAATTAAAGAGGAACTTTAATATATGCCGCAAGACGTGATGGAGTACCGCCGCCCGCTGCCCGCCCGGCGCGGCTATGCCCGCGAGTTCTACCAATACTGCCGCAACCACGAACTGCGCTTCCAACGATGCTCCGACTGCGGCACCTGGCGGCATATCCCGCGCGACCTCTGCGCCAAGTGCGCCTCGACGCGATGGGAATGGGGCCGCTCCTCGGGACGCGGCAAGGTCTTCTCATGGACGACGGTCGCGCAGCCGATGCTGCCGAACTTCGAGACGCCCTACAGCCCGGTCATCGTCGAGCTGGAGGAGGGCGTCAGGATGGTGACGTGGCTAGTGGGGGTAAAGCCGGAGGACCTGCGCCTCGACCTGCCGGTCGAGGTGGCATTCGATGACGTAACGCCGGAGGTTACACTTCCGAAGTTTCGTAAGGCGGGCTAACTGGTCGCAATCATTTCGCGGTGGATGACAGCTTTCACATCGAGAGGTACCGCCCCTCCGATCGCGAGCAGGTATTCGATCTGTTTCGGGCGGCTTATGCGCCGGATCATGCGGCGCGCGAGATCAGGCAATGGGATTGGAAACACGACGCCAATCCTTTCAATGCCGAGGCCGAGCGCTATCGTATCGCCAGTCGCCCGCACATCTGGCCGTTCGTGCGCGCCGCCGCAAAGGCCTCCGATCTCGAAGGGCTGGTGTTGCGCGATGATGCCGCGGGCGATCTCGCGCGGGCCTACTGCATACTGCTGTGGAATGGTGACCGGCTGGCCGGCTCGATATGTCCGGTGCCGCAGCGCTTCATGATCTCCGGCGCGGCGCACTGGGTGGTCCTCGCCAGCAACTTCATCGTGCACCCTGATTTTCGTGGTCAACATCTTTCGGTGCGCATCAGCCTCACGATCTGCGCGGACAACCCGTTGAACCTCAACTTCGGCAACCCGCCCAATCACGGCGCCATGCAGTCGTGGCGCACAACCAACCGCGCGATGAAGAGCAACGCGGAGCAAGGCGCCGCGAAGACAGTTGGTTCGATGCGGCTGATGCCGTTGCTCAAGCCGATCGATTGGTACGCAGTCGCGGGAACCGTTTCCGGCAGCGCCGCACTGCGCCGGAGTGCGGCGCTGGTGGGAAGAAGCATCGACCTCGCGCGCCGACAAGTGATGGAGCGGCGTCCGCCTCAGCGCCTGAAGATCGCGGAGGTCGATTCATTCGATGATCGCGTCGATGAGCTCTGGTCGTGCGTCCATCGGGACTACGGCGTGATCGCGGTTCGCGACCTGCGCTATCTGAAATGGCGCTACCACGCGCGGCCCGACATTACTTATCGATATGTGGTCGCGATCGAGGGCGACGCGCTCGCCGGTTACCTGGTGTTTCGAATCGGGGACCGCGACGGGATGCTATGCGGATACATCGTCGATTTCCTCGTCCGCGACCATTCGCGGGAGGTCTTCGCGGCGTTGCTGCGCTTTGCCGATCAAGCGCTCGCGCGTGACGGCGCCAAGGCGATCATCTGCGCGCTCGCGCCGCCCGAGTATCGCTCGATGCTATGGCGTGCGGGATTCTTTCCGGCGCGGCTCGCGTCCACGCCGCTCCTGAACGCGATGCTCTTCTCGAGTCTCCCGGCGCTGCGTCCGTTTATCGACCTCAGCAAATGGTACGTGACGATGGGTGACGGCAACCTGGAGTATGCGCATTAGAATCGATGCGGCCCGCGCGGATTTGAAACTTGCCTGTCGGCGGCGAAACAAGGATCATCGCGAGTCGAGGTGTTCAGGCTAACCTGCAGAATGCGGGGGGTCGCGCATCGACGGACGAAGGTGTCATCGAATTTTACATCTATGATCTCGGGTCAGGATGGTGACGTGGCGGGTTTGGCGTGAAGCCTGAAGACTTGCGCCTCGACCTGCCGGTCGAAGTGGCCTTCGATGATGTTACGCCGAAAGTTACACTGCCTAAGTTCCGCAAAGCCGGGCTAGGTCCTCGCGCAATCTTATCGAGTGGACGACAGCTTTCACATCGATAGGTATCGCCCTTCCGATCGCGAGAAGGTCTTCGACTTGTTTCGGGCGACCTATCCGCCGGACTACGTCGCGCGCGAAATCAAGCAGTGGGATTGGAAACACGACTCCAATCCCTTTAATGCCGAGGCCGAGCGCTATCGCATCGCCAGTCGCCCTCACATCTGGCCGTTCGTGCGCGCGGCCGCCAAGGCGTCTGATCTCGCAGGCCTCGAGTTGCGCGGGGAAGCCGCCGGCAATCTCGCGGGAACTTACTGCATCTTGCTGTGGAGTGGCGACCGGCTGGCCGGCTCACTATGCCCGGTCCCGCAGCGTTTCATGATCTCGGGCGAGCAGCATTGGGTCATCCTCGGCAGCAACTTCATCGTGCACCCGGATTTTCGCGGCCTTCATCTTTCGGTTCGCATCAGCCTCGCGATGCGTGCCGACAACGCGATGAACCTAAACTTTGGCAACGCGTCCGGTCAAAGCTCGCGGCGAGCCACTCATCGCACGATGATGATGAATGCTTCAAAAGGAGCTCCGGAAACGGACGACTCGCGGCGGCTGACCCCGCTGCTCAAGCCGCTCGATTGGTATGAAGTCGCGGGAAGTCTTTCCGGCAACGCTGCGCTGCGACGGGGAGCGGCGATTGTGGGAAGCGGTATCGACTCTGCACGCCGCCGGGTGATCGAGCGGCAGCCACCTCCGCGCCTGAAGATCCTGGAAGTCGATGCATTCGATGATCGTGTCGATGAACTGTGGTCGCGCGTCCATCCGGACTACCGCGTGATCGCGGTACGCGATCAGCGCTACCTGAAGTGGCGCTACCTCGCGCGGCCCGACACCGCCTACCGCTATGTGATCGCGCTCGACCGCGACCAGCTCGCGGGCTACCTGGTGTTTCGCCTTGCTGACCGCGACGGGATGCTGTGCGGCTACATCATCGATTGCCTCGTACGCGACCACTCGCGCGAGGTCTTCGCGGCCTTGCTTAGCTTTGCCGATGACGCGATCGCGCGCGACAGCGCCAAAGCCATCATCTGCGCGGTGGCGCCCGCGGAATATCGCTCGACGCTATGGCGTGCAGGCTACTTTCCGGCGCGGATGGCGACCACGCCGCACCTGAACGCGCAGCTCTATTCCAGCCTTCCCGCCCTGCGCCCATTTATCGACCTGGACAGATGGTACATGACTATGGGCGACGGCAATCTCGACTATTCGCATTAGGTCGATGCGGTCCGCGGATTTGAAACTTGCCTGCCAGCGTCGAAACAAGGATCATCGCGAGTCGAGGTGCTCAGGCAAGCGTGGAGAGTGTGGCGGTTCGCGCATCGATCGATGAAAGCGTCATCGAATTTTCCTTCTATGGTGTCGGGTTGCGCGTCGCGAGTTCCTCGCCCGCGCTACTCGACAGCCTCGCGCGCGACTTCCATTACTTCGCAGCAGCGGCGCCCGCGACAAGGATAAGCGTCGAGTCCACGCTCGGTCCGCCTCCCTGGGAGCGGATTCCGAGTCAATTCGCCAGCAGCATCACTCCGAACGCCGTCATCTATGATGCCGGCGCCATCCGCTACAATGACTATCACCACGAGGGCCTGGCGATTTATGACTTCGCATCCGAGCGCGGCGAGGTATGGTCGGAGAACGCCGACCTGCTTTACGAGATCACCTACCTGCTATGCCTTTCGCGCATCGGCGAGCTTCACGACCTGCGCGGGATTCATCGCGTGCACGCGCTCGGCTTTGCGGTGGAGGGGAAGGGCGCGCTGGTGCTGCTGCCCGAGAACGGCGGCAAGAGCACGCTATGTATGGAGATGATGCGGCGTCCTGAGGTACGGATCCTTTCCGACGACACGCCACTGGTCTCGCATGGCAAGCTGCTCGCGTTTCCTACTCGCATCGGGATGCGGGGCGATGTTAGCGCGATCGATCCGCAGTATCTGCGCACGATGCGCCGGCGCAATCGCGAGCCCAAGACGCTGCTCGACGTGCGCTACTTCCAGCATCGCATCGCGGCGGATACCACCCCGGACCTCATCATCGTCGGTGCGCGGCGCAATGGCGATGATTCGTGGCTTGAGCCGATCGGCATCGCGAAGGCGTTTCCATCGTTGTTCGCCAATCTCGTGGTAGGTCTGGGGCTGCCGCAAGTGGTGGAATTTTTTCTGCGCGGCGGAGGCTCCGATACCATGCGCAAGCTGTCCATTGTCACGCATCGAACGGCCGCGGTGGTGGCCCTGCTTCGCCGCGCCAAGTGTTATCGGCTGGCGCTGGGACGCAACTCGGCGATGGCCGTCGATGCCATCCTGTCGGCGATGGGGAAGGTCTAGCGGTGGCATCCGGAGTCGGCGAGACCCTCGCGCGTCCCGACCTGCTGCGCAATCTGGTATGGGCGGAGCTGACCGCGCGCTACAAGACCACCGCGTTCGGCGTGCTGTGGTTCATCATAAATCCACTCCTGATGATGGGCATCCTGGTGGTGATCTTCGGCCGCTTCGTCAATCTCGAGATTCCGAACTATCCGGTGTTCGTGCTGGCGGCGCTCTTGCCGTGGACCTTTTTCTCGATGGGGATAACGAACTGCGCGACCTCGCTCTCGCGCGCCGCGGGGCTGGTCAAGCGCGTGCGTATCCCGCGCGCATTCGTGCCGCTCTCCGCGCTGATGGCGGGGCTGGTCCATTTCCTCATCTCGCTGCTAATGCTCTTCGTTCTGATGGCGATAACGCGGGTGCGGATTTCGCCCCTGATCATTTTTCTTCCGCTGGTTCTGGTGCTCCAGTTCGCGTTCCTCACCGGCGCGGGATTGCTGGTCGCGAGCCTCAACGTGCTCTACCGCGATGTCGAACATGTGCTGGTGCCGGGCCTGCAAGCGATGTTCTACTTCTCGCCGATCTTCTATCCGATCTCATACGTGCCGAAGGTTTGGCTGCGATGGTACCTGCTCAATCCGATGGCCGGGATCATCGAACTCTATCGCAACACGCTGGTCGCCGGATGGCCCGCCTCGACGATGGTAGCGGAGATGGCGCTGGCGACATCGGTCATAACCTTGCTCGCGGGGCTGCTGGTGTTTCGGCGTCTCGAGCCTCATTTCGATGACTACATCTAGGCCCAGCGACGATCTCGTCGTGGTCGAGGGCGTATCGAAGTCCTATCGCGTCCGCAGTCTGCAGCGCCAGGCGATGGTGGAGAACCTGCTCCGCTGGGCACTCGGGCTCGATGTGCGGCGTCAGGAAATTCACGCTCTGCGCGACGTCTCCTTCCGGCTCTCGCGCGGCGAATCGCTGGGTATCGTGGGCGTCAACGGCTCCGGCAAAAGCACGCTGCTAAAGATCGTCGCGGGCATCGCAACGCCGTCGTCGGGAACCGTGGAGCTGCGCGCGCGAGTCTCGACCCAGCTCGCCCTCGGCGCCGGATTCCATCCCTATCTCACGGGACGCGAGAACATTTTTTTGCAGGGCAGTATCCTCGGGATGACCAATCGCGAGATCCGCGAGTTGATGCCCACGATCATCGCATTCGCGGGTCTCGAGGATGCGGTCGATCGCCAGCTATGGACCTATTCGCTGGGGATGACGGCGCGGCTCGGCTTCGCGGTTGCCGCCCACGTGCCATTCGAGTTGCTGCTCCTCGACGAAGCGCTCGGAGCCGGCGACCAGGCGTTTCGCGATCGATGCACCCAACGTCTCGAGAGCTTCCGCGCGTCCGGCGCCACCATGATCATCGTATCGCACGGGTCAGAGAACCTGCGCGCGCTCTGCGATCGGGTCATGTGGATGGACCATGGCGAGATTCGCGCGCTGGGACCGACGGCCGAAATCCTCGATCGCTACGAAGACTCGGTCGAGGGCGGTGGCCCGGGAACAAACCGCGGCGCTCAGGTCCGCCAAGGCTCCAAGTCTTAGATTGCCTAAACGCCGAATCGCTCGTACTTTTGCACTTAATCTGCTATTGAACGTCGTCAGTCGCTGCCAGATGCAATCGTTAGCCATGGCAGGGGTGACAAGGGGGACGGCACTTCGTGAACCAACGCCGAGCGAACCACGCAGACCACGCTTCTATTCGAAGAGGAGCGGCCGCGTAGTGATGTTCAGCGAAACTCCGTCCACGGCCCTTACAGCGTCCGAGGCTGCGCTGGCGTTATCGCTCTCGATCGTCATTCCGACCCATGGACGAGTCGCGTCGCTGCACAGATGCCTCGCGAGCATCCTCGCGTCCAAGCTGCCGCAGCGGAGCGAGCTGCTCATCGTGTGTAATGGCTCCGATCCCGCATCCGAGGAACTGGTCCAGGAGTTCGCGGGCGCGGATCCGCGCATCCGTCTGATGCGCCTCGAGCGCGTCTCGCCGGCCGAGGCGCGCAACGCAGCGTTGAGTATCGTGCAGGGCGATGTAATTTATTTCCTCGACGACGATGTGACCGTCGCGCCCGACCTCTTCACGCGCGCGATGAGGACGCTGGGAATGCATCCCGAGGTCGATGTGGTGGGCGGTCCGAATCTAACCCCGCCGGACGCAACACCCTTTGAAAAGTCCGTCGGACAAGTGCTCGCGTCACCGTTTGGCTCGGCGCGGGTCTGCGATCGTTATCGCTCGATCGGGCGTCCGCGCGAGACCGACGATCGCGCGCTGATTTTGTGCAACCTCGCGATTCTGCGCCGCGCCATCGCCAGTCGCCGCCCGGTCTTCGACGACATGGTCTGCAACGAAGAAAATCTCCTGCTGGGGCTGCTGGCGCGAGAGAATCGCACGATGCTGCATGACCCCGAGCTGATCGTGTATCACCAGCGGCGCAGCACGATTGCCGGTTTCGCGCGACAGACCTTCCGTTACGGACGCGGGCGATGGCAGAACACCGTGGCGCTGCCCGGATCGCTTTCGCCGGTGTTCCTGATCCCGCCGCTGTTCCTGGTTTATCTGCTGATGTTGTCATTGCCGCTACTGAGGTGGCAGGTTTTGCCGCTTGCGGCTTATGCGCTGCTGGTTGTAGGCTTTTCCGCCTATGAGGCTATTCGTGCGCGATCGCTGGAAGCTTTCGCGGAAATGTTGGTGCTCTTCCCGGTATGTCATCTCGCATACGGCGCTGGACTGATAGCCCAGGTTGCGTTATCGCTGCGGCCGATCGCGCTGAAAGCGCGCTCCCAGGCTCCGACCGGGGACGCGTAAGCGCCCCCGATCATACGATGAAGGTCAGGTTGTCGATGACCTCATCGTTGTTCACCAGCACGATTTTCTTCGCCGCGACTTTCCACCGCCCGTCCTCGAATCGCATCTGATGCTCATAGCGTCCGGCGAAGATGCGTTCCTTCCCGCGCCGCAACTCATACAAAATGAACCCCGATGTAACTGTTGCTGCCTCATCGGTGGAATCGACCTGCACATTCGATACGAGCCGCCTCGTTTTTGACGGCGGACTCTGCGCGTGCGCGACACCCGAGGTCAGCCGCTCGACACGATCGGAAAGCCGCGCGAAGTTGTCATAGACCAGCGTCACCTCGCGCGTTGGATCGACGCCCTCGCCGTTGCACGGCATCCAGTAAGTCGCATCGGAGGTGAGCATCGCGAGCCAGTCGCGATAACGCAGCTCATCAAGCATGCGCGCCTCGGCGTAGAGGATGTCCTCCGCATCAGATCGGGTAAGCCGCGCCATGAACTAAGAGGTCCGCGCCACCCGCAGCGGAATCACTTGTTGCGGCTGGGCTGCATCGATCATCATCGCGCGCCACCTGCGATAGAACGCGCGCTGCGGCGTCTCGTCGGTGATGTGCGCGGTGCGAGCGCCGTCGGCGTCGACCGCCTCGCGCTCGATACCGCGCGACAGCTCCAGCCACTCCGCGCCTTTCACGCGCAGCCCCTCGGTGCATCGATTGAACATCTCGACGTCATCGGGCGCGCCGCCGCCGGCCGATCCATAGAATGATTCGTGCGCGCGCAGGCGCGCCACGTTGATCTCGTCGGGCACGCCCTTGAGCGTGGTCGGCAGCAGATGCACGTCGGTACGCGTCGCGCTTTTCGGAATGGTCATGCGGAACTGAATCCCGATGATGAGGAGATTCGGGAACACCGCCAGGTTCACATTCGAGGCCGCGAGGATCTCGGCGGTGCGCTCCTCGCCATAGCGCCGGATGAGGCTGTTCATGTAGGCCTCGCTGCTCGCGCGCGAAGTCTGTCCGCGCAGGATGTTGGAGCTGGGCCGTGTGCCGTCGGCGCGGCGCGGCGACATATCGAGAATCGAATGCCCATTGCCGAGGTCCTTGCTGGTGCAATGCGAGTTGTCGGTGAAGAGCTGCATCACCTTGCGCCCCAGGCCTTTTCCTTGCACGTCGAAAAATGCCTGATGCACGAAATTCGGATGATATCCGTCCACGCCGTTTTCCATCTGGAATTTCCAGTTGCCGTCGTAACCATACTTATGGGTGCCGGCGCGCGCCTCGACCGCGCCCTCGGGTGAGAGCTCCATGAATAGATCGATGTAGTATTTTGCGCCTCCCAGATATGTCGCGAGATCCTCGACGTCGGGGCTTAGGCTCGCGAACACCAGTCCACGATATCGATCGACGCGCGCGGCCTTGAGGAGGCCGAATTTGCGCTTGTCGAAGCTCGCGCTGTAGCCGCCGGCATACGGCACGCCGATCAAATCGCCGCGATGGTTGTAGGTCCAGCCGTGATACCAGCATCGAAACGTGGAACAGTTGCCGCGTGCTTCCTGGCATACGGTGGCCGCGCGATGCATGCATCGATTCATCAGCACGTGGATGTCGCCGTCGTCATCGCGCGTCATGATCGCTGGCTGAGTGCCGATCGGAACAGTCTTGAAGTCGCCGGGATTCGCGACCTCGCTCTCGTGGCCGAGGAAGACCCAGTTGCGCTCGAAGATACGCTCCATCTCGAGCTGGAAAATTTCCTCTTCCAGATAAATCCGGCGATGGACGCGCGTCTCCTGCACCAGCTCGTCGAGACTCAATTGTGATGGCATCGTCGCGGCTCCTTACAAAATTCAGATGCGCCAATATCGGATGATTTGCAACCGTCGCCAACGTGACGAATCGCGGCGATCGCGCTGCGCGGTAAATGAATTTCGTCGCGTGGGCGACGCTCCTCGGCGCGCGTCATCTTCTGCCCGCTCCACCGCTGCTCTAGCTTCATCGCATGAGCACTGATGCCGCCCGACTATCACGCCGCCTCACCGCGCAGGACGCCTCGTTTCTCTATGCCGAATCGCGCAACGGCCCCACTCACATCGGGTCGCTGCTGTTCTTCGAGGGCCACATTCCGTTCGACGACCTCGTGCGCCACATCAACGGACGTCTGCATCTGCTGGGCCGCTATCGTCAGAAGCTCGCGGAGGTTCCACTGCGCCTCAATCACGCGACATGGGAAGATGACGCGGACTTTTGCATCGAGAATCACGTATTCCGTCACATCATGCCCGAAGGTTCCAGCGACGACGATCTCGTCCGAGCGGCGATGGACATCAATGAGCGCGCGCTCGATCGGGCGCGGCCGCTGTGGGAGATGCATTCATTTGAAGGGCTGCCCGGCAATCGCACCGCGTTGCTCTCGCGTGTGCATCATTCGATGGTCGATGGCGTATCCGGCATCGAGTTGCTCACCGTGCTGATGGATTTCAAGCGCGATGCCGCGCCGCCAGAGGCGCCGAAAGAAGCACGGACGCCGAAGCCCGCAGCCAATGCGGTCGAGAACCTTTTCGATGCGGCCTACGACGGGGCGCAGACTCAACTTGGAATCTTTCGGCGGCTCACCAACGCAATGATTCGCCCGAGTGAATTTCTCGATCGTGCGAAGCTCCTGACTGAAGCCGCGATGTCGTTCGCGCGCATGCTGCGTCCGATCGCCTCGGTGCCGTGGACGCGGCGCCTCGTGAGCAGCCGCCGCTCACTCGCGTGGTCGTCGTTTTCATTCGCCGAGATTCGCGCGATTCGCAACGCGCTCGGCGGCACCGTCAACGATGTCGTGCTGACCTTGCTGAGCGAAGGCGCGGCGCGCTACCTCGCGCATCATGGCTACGCGCCGACGGGCCAGAACTTCCGCATCGGATGTCCCGTGAACGTGCGCAAGGGCGAAGAGGGCGGCGCGCTCGGCAATCGCGTCTCAATGATGTTTCCAGAAGTGCCGGCTGAGCCGATGGCACCGGCGGCGCGGCTGCGCGTCGTCAACCAGGAAACCGAGCGCATCAAACAGTCCAACGCACCGCAGGGCCTCGAGCTGCTGATGGAAGGCGCCGAGCTGATGCCGCCGAGCCTCGTATCGTTCGGAGGTCAGCTCGCGATGAGTGCCTACGACAGCGCCGTCGCGCTCACCACCATGCTGCCTGAGCTTCCGGTCGAGCCGCGCTTCCCGCTGCCCGGATTCGGCATGACCTTCCTCGCGACCAACGTTCCGGGCGTGATGGTGCCGCAGTATCTGGCCGGGCATCAGTGTCTCGACATGGTCGGGCTGGTGCCGCTCGCGGGCAATGTCGGCTATTCGGTCGCCATCACCAGTTACAACCAGAAGCTCTATTTCGGAATGATGGCGGAGCCGACCTCGATGCCGGATGTGGCGCTGATGAAGTCCTACGTCGAGGAGGCTTTTGCGGAGCTAAGAGCCACGGCAGGGATCGAAGCGGCGATCGAGACTCGCGCTGCCGCCTAGCTCGGCTTCGGGACGCGAATCTTCACGTTGGCGCGGTTTTCCTGAACCGTTACTGCGACGGTCATGTCCTTTTCGCCAAGCCCGTTGGCAAGCGCGGAAAGAATATCCTGCTCGACCAAGCTGGCGATCGGCATCGGGACATTGAGCTCGCGACCTACCTCAGTAGCGAGGCCTAAGTCCTTGCGCGCGAGCTTGAGCGCGAAGCTCACGCGATCGAAGTTGCCGCGAAAGACCATCTTGGGCATGGTGCCCTTGAGTAGCATTCCCTGGCCGTACGCGCCGTCCTCGACCACCTTCAGCAAGGCCTCGGGTGAGACGCCGGCCTTAACTCCCATCGTGAAAGCCTCGGCTAAGAGCTGGGTGGAGCATAACGCGATCATGTTATGCACCAGCTTCGCCACGGCGCCGGCGCCGCTCTCACCGACATAAGTAATCTTGTCGCCGATAGCTTCCAGCACAGGTTTGACGCGTTCGAAGACTTCCCTACTGCCGCCGACCATCACCGCGAGAGTGGCATTACGCGCGCCGGGAATTCCCCCGCTCACGGGAGCATCGAGGACGTCGATACCTTTGGCCCTGAAGGTCGCGTGCAGATCGCGAATCAGAGTAGGGGAGTTGGTCGATAGATCGGCATAAATGGCGCCGCGCGCGAGCTTGCTAAGTATGCCGCCTTCACCGCGCGCAACCGCCTCGACTTCCTTAGGTCCCGGCAGCGAGGTCACCACGACTTCGCTCTGTGCGGCTACCGATGCGGGCGAATCGGCCCACTTGGCGCCCGCAGCCAGGTGCGGCTCGGCCATCTCCCGCCGGATGTCATACACCGTGAGCTCATGGCCGGCCTTGATCATGTTGAGCGCCATCGGGCCGCCCATGTTGCCGAGTCCTATGAAGCCGACCTTCATCCTAGGCGCCTACTTTCCGCGCGAGAGTTATGCCGAGCTGCTCGGAGCCGTTGGTTCCCAGCATACGCGTGATCGTGGACTCGGCGACGTTGGCTGCACTCATCTTTTCGATCGCGTCCCATGCGCTGGTGGTATCGTGATGCGGATAGCGCGAGCCCCATACGACCTTATGCGCGAAGTCCTCGGGCAGCTTCAGTATGAGGCGCTCCTCGGCATCGAAGCCGAGCATGACCTTTCCTTCTTCCCACATCTCTTCGACATCGGTGCGCACGGGGTAGTGGTGCAGCAGCGGGATGGTGCGCGTGGAAGCTTCCATCTTCTCGAGGACTTCCTCCATCCACGACGCTTTGCCGTGAGCCACGATCACCTTCATGTTCGGATAGCGCTGCATGACGGTGAAGCCGATGAGGGTCGCAGCCACGAACATATGGTTGTCGAGCCAGTAAGAAAGGATCGGCGCGACGGGATGGCCTAGCGGCGGAGAAGCATTGAAGAGCGCAAAGTTCGATGACGCGCCACCTCCGGCGAAAGGACCTCCTCCGGCATTCGAAATTCCGGAATGCTGATTGAGGCGACCTTTGACCTTCTCGGTGAAAGGTCCGTGCGAAGTCCACTCGGGATTCCATAGCCCTGCGGTAGGATGGACCGCGAGTGGCGTACCTAGCGACTCAAGCTCCGACCACAAGGCATCATAGTAGGGATGCGTGAAGTAATGACCTTCGAGAAACATCGGACGGATGAAGGCGCCCTTGAAGCACGGCATCTTGGCGGTGCGTCGCAGTTCTTCGATCGCATAGTCCATGTTCTGGATCGGAACCATCGATGCGCCGAATAGGCGGTCGGGCGCAGCCTTGCAGAAATCGACAATCCAGTTGTTATACGCGCGCGCCAGCGCATAGGCGGTGTCCGGATCCTCGACCAGATGAAATCCTTCGGCAAACCAGGTCGGATAGATAAAGGCCTGGTCGACGCCCATCGCATCCATGTCCTTGAGGCGCGCGACGGGATCGCTCGCGCCCGCTGTCATCGGATGCCGGGTTTCGGGGTCGAGCTCGCCAACCTTGTCCCATGTCATGCCGGGCTTCCAGATCGCATGGCGCGGGATGTTGGAATTCATCGTGTCGCGAAAGACCTTGCCATTAACCTTGAGATAGCTGCCGTGCCTGCCTTCCTCGCGCCACAACGCATGCTTTCCCAGCGTGCGATACTCAGCATCGAGATACTTCTCCCATAGCTCGGGAGTCTCGACCACATGAGTATCACTATCGAGCACTGCGAATGTTTTTCGGTTCATGACAGCAACCTCATTAGTAGCGGCGCAGCGCGGCCTCAGGCTTCAACGACTCGCGCACTTCCTCTTCGGTCGGCCACCACTCGGGGCGCTCGATTTCAGTTACCCGTTCGCGAATGTACTTGGTGGGCGCCTTGATGTTGTACATCTTGCGCGCATTCTCGCCGAGAAACTTGGTCTGGTACTTCTCCGGCAGCTCGCATTTGCGCATGGTCTCGATCGCGCGCCACGCATCGTCGCCATCGTGATGATAAACGTCCGACGACCATGCGAGGATGTTTTCGTAGAACTCCGGGAAGCGCGACGGCGGAGCTTCGTCGCCCTCGAAGCCGGTGACGCAATGCTGGAAGAAGGTCTCGCTCGGGAGTTGCTTCAGCTTTGGCAGCTTGCGCTCGTTGCGATACAGCTTGTAGTTCTTGTCACACTCATCGAGGACAAAGCTAAGCCAGGTTGATGACGCCTCGAAGACCGCAGCCTTGAGGTTTGGATAGCGATCGAAGAATCCCGACATCAGCACCATCGTGACCCAGAGTGATGCCTCGGCCTGGAAGTCCTGCACATTGATAAGGAACGAATGCGGCAAGTTCGCGGAGCTTGCGCTAAGTCCGATGAGCTCCGCGCCCGAGTATTGTTCGCTGTAGCCGGCGGGCTTGAGGAAACCCAGCGCGGGGAAGGGATGCATACCATAAACAACGCCGGTTTCTTCCATCGCGTGCCATAGCCGCGCGTACTTGGGCTGGATCGGATAGTTACCCATCGCATCGATAGGTCTCACCAGACCCACGCGGCAGTCTCTGCCCGCTACGCGATATAGCTCCTCGGTGGCGAAGACCGGATCCTGCATCGGCAGCAATGCCGCGAAATAGAGGCGCTCGGGATCTTCCGAACAATACTCGTAGGCCCAGTCGTTGTAAGCCTTGCACATTGCGCGCGCGCCCATCGCATTGGTAATCCAGGGATAGGTGTCGATGTCGGTGGGAATGATCATCACCTGATCGATACCCTGGACGTCCATATCCTTAAGCCGCGGTTTCGGCTCGTAGGAGCCAGCATGATCCAGGTACGCCGCCTGTTCCTTTGTAAGTGCGGTCTTGGGATTGAGGTTGCGCACATTGAGTGCCCGCTGGATGTTGTGTTTGACGCCGGGGCCGGCAAGCGAGAGCACGTTGACCATGCCGGCAGTGCCGCCGATGCGCTGCGAACCTAATCCGGTGTTGGCGAAACCATTGACGACGAGCTGCTTGCTCTTCTCGTCAAACCAGATGCTGTTTCTCAGGTCCTCGAATTCCTCGCGAGTGAGATAGTCCTTGGCGCGCTCCCAGAGCCACGGCGGCTCGGTGACGTGAGCATCGCAATCAAAGGTGGGGAAATCTTTTGTCATGGGAGAAAACTTCTGAATAGGCATTGTAAATCCCTCCTAGCTCTCCAACCACGTTTCCGGCATCGTAATCGCGCCGTTGCGCGCGAATATCGCATCGATTTCTTTCATATCGCCATCCGAAATCTGCCATCCGAGCGCGCCGAGGTTGTCGTCAACCTCGCCCGGATTGCGGCATCCGACCAGCGCCGTGCTGACTACCGGATTCGACGTGGTCCATCGCAGCGCAAGCTGCGGCAGCGTCTTCTTATACTTATTCGCGATACCTTTCAGCTCTTCGACCGCGCGCAGGTTCTTAAGGAAATGTTCCGGGCCGAACAGGTGCTGGAACAAATTGATGTTGCCTAGCTGTCCGCGCCGCGAGCGCCAGTCGCCTTTCTCGAATGCCTTCTCTTCGCTAAGCGTGCCGGTCAGCATTCCGTAGGCAAGCGAACCATAGGCCATCACGCCGATGTTGTTCTCGCGGCAG